>Ga0114980_10002263_pt1 | contig 13662 bp, 13 predicted proteins | sample S_140806_EF_Meta_FD_87018 | JGI IMG/M metagenome (GOLD analysis project Ga0114980, IMG submission 87018) | Freshwater microbial communities from Lake Simoncouche, Canada to study carbon cycling - S_140806_EF_MetaG | ecosystem: Environmental > Aquatic > Freshwater > Lake | place: Lake...
CATAGAAGATTCCGAGAATTGCTAATGAGTATTCACCATCTAACCATGGATGAACAAAAGAAAGTACTGGAAGATCAGTTACAGGTGTGGATGGGCGATGGACGCCAAACTGATGATATATGCGTTATCGGAATCAGAATAAGCTAATGTTCTGCCAATTCCTGTGAACTGTTCCTGAATAATGCATTGCAGCGATGCATGGAACACCGTATTTACCTAATTTTAGAAAATGAATCGCATTCGGAATACTAGCAAGATGAAGTCAATTGTCACCGCACCATTGGTTATTATTATGGTGATTGCGATGTTGACCTTATCTTCTTTTGCATTGGCTCCTGCTTATTCCTGCCAGATTGCTCTGTTGAAATACAATGGGGGAGGAGATTGGTATTCGAATTTTGAAACGTCATTGCCCAACTTGATTAAGTATTGCAATGAGAATATTCATTCTAATATCAATCCGGAACAGGCAACTGTTGAAGTAGGTAGTCCCGATATTTATGGGTATCCCTTCATTCACATGACAGGACATGGTAATGTGGTTTTTACAACCCAGGAAGCGGAGAATCTGCGCAACTATCTCATAGGTGGTGGTTTTCTTCATATTTCTGATAACTATGGGATGGATAAATTCATTCGCCCGCAAATGAAGAAGGTTTTCCCGGAACTTGATTTTGTCGAATTACCTTTCACACATCCCATCTATCATCAGGTTTATGATTTCCCGAATGGACTTCCGAAAATTCACGAGCATGATGGAAAGTCACCACAAGGATTCGGATTGATTTGGGAAGGTCGCGTAGTTTGTTTCTACGACCTTGAGTGTGACTTGGGAGACGGATGGGAAAGTCCTGAAGTGCATCATGATTCACCAGAGACACGTACCAAAGCATTGCGCATGGGCGCCAATCTCGTGAATTACGCACTGATGGGTGGTGAAAGTAAGCACGAGTAATGAAGTCAGTACAGATTCTATGATGAGCGAGAATAGGTTCTCTGAACAATTCAAGAAAGTGGATTTCACAACTGAGGTACTTTCTTCAAAAGAATACGAAGATTGTACATCTCACGAATGCAATTTCTCCTCCTGTAATCTTTCCGGTATCACTTTCATTGAATGCACTTTCGTAGGTTGCAATCTGAGTACTGCAAAACTTACCAAAACTGCTCTTAAGGATTGTAAGTTCACCGACTGTAAAATGCTCGGTTTGCATTTTCACGACTGCAATGATTTTCTATTTGAAGTACGCTTTGAAAATTGTGTACTGAACTTGTCTTCATTTTACAAATTGAAACTCAAGAAGACGTTGTTCAGAAATTGCAGTTTACAGGAAATTGATTTTTCTGAATGCGATCTGACTAGTGCAACTTTTGATACGTGCGATCTTGCCGGAGCTGTTTTCGATCGAACACTACTCGAGCAGGCCGACTTCCGCACGGCAATTAATTACTCACTGGATCCGGAGAACAACAAAATCAAGAAGGCGAAATTCGCAGCCGAGGGAATATCCGGACTGCTTACGAAATACAACATCATTATTGAGTAAATGAAAAAAACTCCGTCAACACTTGACGGAGCTTTTTTCGTTCTGTAAAGAAGGTTGTTATTTCTTCACGAATTGTGTGGAGTAACTTACGCCTTCCGCTGAAATCGTATTCAGAACATAGGTTCCGGCCGCAAGGCCTTGAGTATCTACAACAGTGCTTTGTCCGCTGGCGAATGATCCCGAAGCGACAACGCGTCCTGCTACATCTGTAATGGCATACGTCGAAAGCACATGTGCCGACTGAATACGGATTACATCTATTACCGGATTCGGATAAATTGACGGCCCGTTGTTATTTCCATTGTTAATCGTGTTGAGGCAGATATCTACTACAATGTTGAGCTGTGCGGTATCAGAACATCCGGTGATTGAATCGGTGTACGAATACACAATTGTGTGCGATCCACCTCCTGCTGTTGCAGGAACGAAAAGGCTACCTGTTACTCCGGGACCACTCCATGTTCCGTTTGTAGGTGTTCCTGTCAATGCAACAGGTGCATCTGCCAGACAAGGCAGCAGAGAAGAAGCACTTGCCGTGGCAGTTACTGCAGGATGAATCGTAACGTTTATCGTATCGCTGCCTTCACAGTTATTCGAATCGAGCAGATAGATAGAGTAGCTACCACTACTTGTAACTGTGAGTGTTTGCGCTGTACTCATATCACTCCATTGATACAGATTTGCTCCTGCGTTACCAGCATTGAGCGTTACGTTTCCGCCGCATTGGGTGATATCGTTACCTAAAGCAACAGTTGGCGGAGTGAAGATGGTGACATTGATAGTGTCTGAAGCGCTACATCCGGATACATTGGTAACAGTAACGGAGTATGCGCCTGTAGTTGTAACGTTCAGTACTTGATTTGTGCTGGCGTTACTCCACAGATATGTAGAGCCTGTGTTGCCGGCGTTAAGATTGAGATATCCGCAGTACGCTGCATCCGGACCAATATTGACCAATGGAACTGCATTTATCGTAATCGGAAATACTTGTGCAGCACTCGAACCGCACGTGTTATTTGCTGTTACGGTTACGCTTCCTGAAGTTGTTCCAAAATTTACTGTCATAGAAGTAGTGCCTTGTCCGGATGTAATTGTTGCCCCCGATGGTACAGTCCATGTATATGTAGTTGCTCCTGCAACATTACCAATAGAATAAGTTGCCGTGCTTCCTGCACAAACAGAACCAAGTCCTGTTATGCTGCCTGGTATTGCCGGAGCTCCTACACCTACTGTGTAGGTAATAATAACTTGTCCGTTACCAATGTTATAGCCTTGTGTATGCGTAACTCCTGTTGCAGTTGGAATAGTGTAACTGCTTCCTCCACCGCCACCTGCAAAGCACGACCCGCCGCCGCCATAGTAGCCACCACCACCACCACCGCCACCGGCACCATCTCCTGCGCCATTACCACCTTGCCCTAAACTGCCTGCAGTAGTGTATGTCGGACATGAACAGCATGCTATTCCTTGTGCTCCACCTGCAGATTGTGTTCCGCCTTTTCCGCCAGAGTTAGGAAATGTGACATACGGAACTCCATCCAATGCTACTAATCCACCGCCATGTCCTCCAATGTTTACATAACCACCACCACCACCACCACCTGAAACAACAATGCGGTCTGCAAGTGCATAAGGTGTGCGACGAATATCAGTAGCACCACCTCCGGTTCCTGCAGTTCCGCCAGATGAATACGAGAAAACTCCACCTCCACCGTTATATACACCCGGATTATTTCCCTGGGTATTTAGCCCTTGAGCACCAACGTAGATATTGAGTACTTCACCCGGATTTACAGGAACTGTAGCTTGAACACGCCCTCCTGATCCCCCTGAATAAGTAAGGTTGTTTCCTCCGGAAGCTCCGAGTGCGTCAACAGTAATTGACGTAACGCATGCGGGAACTGTGAAAGTTTGTACGCTCCCAGTATAAGTGTAGGTAACGGACTGAGCATGCGCGCCCATTCCCGCCAGAAGTAATAGTAATGAGGAGTAAATTCTTTTTGTCATAGAGTGGTGGTATTATGGTCATTAATTATTAGTAAATATAATCAATAGGATAACTTAGACAAGGTCATTGCATTATACGTTGGACTGATGAAGCAATTGTGTATCTAATTAACTTCCCAGCATCCAAATCAACTTACTAATACTATTCAACTTGTTATTGTTACGGTTACAGCTTTGGTTTATGAACCGTTGCAAACTGTGTGGAATTTTTGGAATGGTCTAGAGCATGAAGTCAAATGAAATGCCGCATCTGATGATTGGTGTTCTACACGAGCACCTTTTGATTTTCGCGTAGGAGGTAATTTCAATTCTCGCGTGGAGGCGGAGGATGGAAGTTTTAGTTTTGATTTCGCTGAAGTTTACGAAGAGATTGTACCTAATGAAAATTTGGTGTATTCAATTGCTGATGGACATAAAGCGAATATCACGTATTGTTCTGATGGGGATGCCATGATGGTGACAGAGAAATTCGAAGCGGAGAAACAAAATGCAATTGCGCTACAGCAACAAGGATGGCAGGCAAATCTTGTTGACTTCAAGAGGAACGCTGAAGAAAATAAATAATCTAAAGCTCAGTTAATCCGAAGCGAAGCTTGGTTGTTTAATCTTCAGAACAGATATAAACGTAATCAAGTTGAGGATCGAACTCTGGGTTATTTTCCAAGATTGCTTCAGCTAACTGACGTAGTGCGTAGTTTCTTACTGGACGACCTTCATTCAGATCTTCTAAACGCTTCATGAATTGGAATGGGATTCCTGTCCATACCTGAGCGAGTGGCTCAGAGATTTCCGTAAACTTAAATTGCACCCACTTGTCCAACTCTGCATTGTGCAGTCCATGGCTACCATTGATCATACGATCGGCATTCACCGGCATGATCCTGATTCCTGTTGACATTTCTACCATACTCTGCACCATAAAAAAGAAATGTTTGCTTTCTTGTTCGGGTCAAAAGTAACCGCAGAGTGTATTGAATGACTGAAATCAGTCTCGAAGTTATTTACATTGAAATGTTTAAGACTGCATAAAATGCAATTTTCTTAATTGTTCAAAACCACAAGCGCTCGTTAGTTGTTTGGCGTGGAACGTGCACCAATGCTAAGAAATTTACTTGCCGTACGGTGTTCGTTGTATTGTTAATATCGTTGATTTTCGACCCATTTTAAAGTTGTGAACAAAGTGATTTTTCAGGCTCGAGAAATGGGTTGAAACGAAAAAAGCGCAAACATCATAGGGATCAACCGTGTGATGTTTGCGCTTTCCTTATATGCAAATGACTACTTGTAGCCGAGCATGAAAACTACGCACTCTGCAGCAGGAAGAGAATCCGTTACTGCAGGCAAGTCGTAATCAACAAAGAACTTGAACTTCGCATTTTCTGGTTCGAAAACATGAAGTTTTGTTCCAGCAGGCGAGTTCTTGCTTGTCCAAAGAACTTTGCGATTCTTGGTTTCTTTGTCCTTGTTGTAAACAGATATTACAACATTACGTGTTACTTCTTCTGTGTTGAACACCATTCTGTATTTTTCTCCAACGAAAACAGGAACTTCAATCTCTTTCATTTGAGGTTTGTTCTTGTATCTCAATTGTGTAACCTTTCCAGAATCATATTTGAAAGGATCGAGTTTAGCTCGAGCAGCATCTTTGAGTGCTTTTTGATCACAAGTCACTGCTTGTTCTACTGCAGCACCCATCAGTGCAACCAATATTACCATTACAGGTAACGCGAGAATTAGAAATCGTTTAGTGGTTTTCATATCCTATAGGGGGTTATGCAGTTTAGCCTTTAACAATAGTTGCTCTGATTTCACCGATCTTCTTAATAAGTGGATCCATTTCACCTTTCGCAGGTTTTACATCTGAAAAGTCCATATCTGGTTGCTCATTCAGTTTTTTCACTGATGGCAGCGCATCGAATTCAGCTTGCAAGGATGAAAGTTGTTCGATTAATCCAGGTATTCCTTGGTCTTTTGTTTTGTAAGCTTCAAGCTCCGCGATTATGCTCTTCAAAACGGCCATTTGTTCGAAAAGTGCCTGAACTACATTTTCATTGCCTTCTTTCTTGTACACTTCACCGGCAATGTACATAGACTCAATCCATGCACCTGAGAAAATGATTCCGTACAATTCATTCTGCTGATTCTCCTCTAGTTGTAGGTCAGTTGCGTATTGAATATCAGCAACGATTGAGCCAATAGAATCTTCTTTGTCCATGTTTGCATTGAAACGGTCATAAAGATTCGATTGATCAAATACTTTGGAGAGATTGATCTTGTTTCCTACTTCGCGAACAGTTTTTAGGTATTTCTGTCCTTCGTTGGTTTGCTTATTGAGAACACTGTATGCCATATCAGCGCTGTAAACTCCCATGATCTGCGCCAACTGAAATTTGGTCGAATACATTGACGCTTTCTCTGTTCCGTAGGTAATTCCAGGAAGGTAGTTTAGCTCAGAGCGCTTGAACATCGCTGCAACACGGAATGGCGTTGGAAGTGATGAATTGGTCTCAATTAACTCCACTGTTCCTGCAACCGAATCGGCCTTACCTGTATCACCAGCAGGGGTCTCTGGTGTCTCACTGCCGCAGGCGGAAAGTAATACAACCGGCACTAAGGCAGCGTAAAATAATTTCATAGTTGACATAGGTTTTTCTTGTTAGGGTGATGCAAAGGTAGAAAAAGCGGGAATATGAGCGTAAAAGGATGTTAAATGCGGTTGAGAGTAGCCTGAGATTGAGTACTTTTACACCCTTAAAATCAGCATGCCACTTATGAAAAAAGGCTTTTTAGTAACCGTTACAGCTTCAATAGCACTTATCGGTAGTATCCACTCTCAGGTTGCCGTTGGCGCGCCTGCTTCCAATTCTGCGGACTCCAAGGATCCAGTATTGATGTCCATTGGGGATTCACAGGTACGTCTTTCGGAGTTCAATTATGTCTACAAGAAGAACAACAAAGACACCGCCAATAATCCTCAAGCGGTAGAAAACTACCTCGATCTCTTCACAACTTTCAAGATGAAAGTGAAAGAGGCGGAGGAGTTGAAAATGGATACTTCGCAGTCTTTCCGCAATGAGTTGGGTGGTTACCGTAGGCAGGTTTCTCAACAGTATCTTACTGATCGCAAGGTGAACGATAGCCTTCTGACAGAAGCGTATGAGCGTATGAAGGAAGATATTCGCGCTAGCCATATCCTTGTGCTCTGTGATGAAAACGCCCTTCCTCGCGATACGGATATTGCTTATACACGTGTTACTATTATCCAGAATCTGCTTGCTGGAAAGCCGACTACGAAGGTGATCAATGATTACGAGAGCAAATTGAAACAGCGTTGGAACATTTCTAAGAAATCTCCGGCTGCTGATACAATGAAAGTGTACAACTTAGTGAACCCGCTTCGCCAATTGGAACGCCGTTTCAAAAACAAGCCGGCTCCATTTGATGAAGTTGCATTCATTGCTTCTGAAGATCAGTCGGCGCGTCAGAACCGTGGCGATTTAGGCTATTTCACCGCGTTCTCTATGGTTTACAACTTCGAAACGTTGTGCTACAACACACCAGTTGGTAAGATCGGAGGACCATGCAAAACCAAGTATGGTTATCACATTGTGAATGTTGTTGATCGTCGTCCTGCTTCAGGGAAAATTCTTGTGGCCCACATCATGATTAAGTCACCTCTCGGTGCTCCTGCTGCTGATTCATTGGCTGCAAAAGCAAAAGTGGATGAGATCTATGGTAAAGTTCTCGCCGGCGAAGATTTCGCAACTCTTGCTCGTCAGTTCTCTGATGATAAACAATCTGCTCTAAAAGGCGGAGAAATTCCAATGTTCGGTTTGTATGAAATGCCACAAACGTTCGAGAAGGCCGCATTTTCTCTGAAGAACAACGGCGATGTTGCAGCACCAATCAAAACGGCATGGGGTTGGCACATCATTAAGCGAATTGATAAGAAGGGAATTCCACCTTTCGAAACTGTTAAGCCAGAAATCAAGCAGCGTGTTAATCGTGATCAGCGCGGAAGCCAAGGGAAAGCTTCTTTGATTGCGCGTGTGAAAAAAGAGAACGGATTCGTTGAGTATCCAGCAACATACAAGGAGTTCTACAAGGTTGTTGATAGTACATACTTTCAAGGTCGCTGGTCTTCAGCAAAAGCAACTGGAATGAACAAAACTGTTTTCGTTCTTGCAGGCAAGAATTATACGCAACAGGATTTTGCGAAGTGGCTCGAGTTGCACCAAGTGCGTGGAGCAAAGCATGAAATTCCGTCGACTGTTGATGCGGCCTACTCCAATTGGGTCGATGATGCATGTGTGCAATACGAAGATTCTCAACTGGAGCGCAAGTACCCTGATTTCAAGAATTTGATGCAGGAGTATCGTGATGGTATGTTATTGTTCGACCTGATGGATAAGAAAGTGTGGTCGAAGGCTGTTAAAGACACTGCTGGATTGCGCGCGTATTATGAGGCAAACAAAACTAAATACATGCTCGCTGAGCGCGCGGATGCAACTGTTTTCTCTTGTAAAGATGAAGCAACTGCGAAAAAAGTGCGCAAAATGTTGAAGGACAAAAAGACAACCAAGGAGATTCTGGATGAGTGTAACAAGGACTCTCAGTTGAACGTTACTGTTGATCACAAGTTGTGGGTGAAAGGTGAAAATGACCTTGTCGATCGTAACTGGCAACAAGGTGTTTCAAAGAAGAACGAAATGAAAGACAAGCGTGTGGTATTCGTTTCAGTTGACAAGATCGAACCTTCTCGCCCTAAAACACTTCAAGAAGCGCGTGGAGCAGTAACTACCGATTACCAAAATCAATTGGATCGCGAGTGGGTTGAAAGTCTTAAGGCAAAATATCCTGTGACCATCAATCGCGATGTACTTAAAATGGTGAAATAGTGTTGTGATGAACAAGCTTCTCATCAGGCAACCATATTACAGAACCGGCGTCATCATTGTGATGACGCTGGTTTGTTTTTTTGGATTGTCTTGTGATCGGGAAGCCGCTACTATTGAAACTGATAAAGGAAAGGTGATTGCTACTGTTTACAAGTACAACCTTTACGAGAATGATTTGGTTGGTGTTATTCCAGACGGATTGACTGCGGAGGATAGTATTCGTAGAGCCGAAAATTTCATCAACTCTTGGGTGCGTGAGATGTTGTTGTTGAGTAAAGCAGAAAGTAATCTCCCTGCCGTTGACAAAGACATTCAGAAGAAACTAGCAGACTATCGCAATTCGCTGGTGATTTACGCGTACGAAACAGAGCTGGTGCAACAGAAGTTAGATACCGTTGTTTCCGATGCGGAAATTGAAAAGTATTATGCTGAGCACCCTGCTGATTTTCAACTGCGCGATAATATTGTGAAAGTAATTTATGTGAAGGTGGATAAGAAAGCACCTAATATTCCTAAACTCAAGAATTGGGTGCAATCAACCAAACCGACCGACCGAGAAGAATTAGATAAATATTGCAGACAATTTGCGACGAACTATTATCTGGATGATAACTCTTGGTTGTTCTTTGATGATTTGCTAAAAGAGGTTCCAATTCAAACATATAACCGCGAGTTGTTTCTGCAGAATAATCGATTCGTTGAAGTTGCCGATTCTTCTCACTTATATTTCCTCAATATCAAAGGCTTCATGACAAGAAATAGTCAGTCGCCATTGTCATTTGAGAAAGAAAATATTAGGAGTATTATTCTCAATAAGCGCAAGCTGGATCTTATTGATAAAATGCATGACGACTTGTACAAGGAAGCCGTTGGCAATAACAGCATTACTATTTATCCAAGAAAATGAAGAAGTTAATCCTAGCCTCAATAGCTGTCACTGCACTGTTGTTCTCCAACGGTTTGGCAGCACAGAGCAATGGTCACATGGTTGATCGTATCGTAGCTGTTGTGGGCAGTCAGATCATCAAGGAATCGGATATTGAAAATACCTATGAACAATACAAAGGTGAAGGTTACGCGATGACAGATAGTTTGCGTGGTGCAATTCTCGATGAATTGATGTTTCGCAAATTGTTGGTGCAGCAAGCTATTCACGATAGTGTTACTGTAGCAGATGCAGATGTTGACAATGAGTTAGATCGTCGTATGCGCTACTACTTGATGCAGTTTGGTTCCGAAGAGGCTTTCGAAAAATTTTACGGAAAAACTGTTGAGGCGTATAAATTTGAATTGCGCGATCGTGTCAAGGAATTGCTTGTAGTGCAGCGTATGCAAGGGCAAATTGCCGGTGATGTTTCTGTTTCTCCAGCTGAAGTGAAATCTTATTATACACGGATACCATCTGATAGTCTCCCGCTTATTAACTCGGAAGTAGAAGTAGGACAGATTGTCATCAAACCTCCGGTTAATCAGGAACTGAAAGAATTTACCCGTCAGCAATTGGAGTCAATACGTCAACGCGTAATGTCGGGATCATTGGATTTCTGTATTGCGGCCTCTACCTATTCTGAGGATCCCGGTTCAAAGTACAATTGCGGAAAATATGAGAATGTTCGTCGCGGTACTTTCGTCCCTGAATTTGATGCAGTATGTTTCAAATTGAAAGAAGGTGAATATTCTGACGTGTTTGAAACAGAATACGGTTTTCACTTTGTGCGATTAATTTCTCGTAAGGGGGAGGAAGTGAGCATGCAGCATATTCTTATGTCTGTTCCAACTGCTCCCGAAGATCTCCAAAAGTGCAAGTATACTTTGGATTCAATCATGCGTTTAGTGAAACTAGATAGCATGACTTTCTGCGAAGCGGCAGCCAAATTTTCTGATGATGAAGGCACGAAGTATGCATGCGGATTGATTTTGAATCCAATGAGCGGAACAAGTAAAATTGATATGGAGATTCTTGGACAGATTGATCCGAATCCAGATTTTCCTGTAATTGTGGGTGGGTTGAAAGTAGGCGCTTATTCTGCACCGCATCAGTGTTTCACTAGCGACGGAAAAGTAGGCTTCCGTGTACTATGGTTGAAGTCTAGATCAGAGCCTCACAAAGCGAATTTGAAGGATGACTATCAATTAATTCAGGATATGGCATTGCAGGAAAAGCAAGATCAAAAAATGGCTGCATGGGTAACGGGAAAGCTTCCATTCACGTACATCCGCATTGCTGAGGATTACAGAAAGTATAATTTCAAGTATCCTTGGCTGGCATATATGCGTTAACTTTCCGTCAACTACTTTTTAATACATCACAAGCACAACCATTATGCAATTCAAGAACGACGTTGAAGCCGTAGAATATTTTCAGGATCGGTATAAGAAGCTGACAAACGAAATACACAAGGTCATTGTTGGACAAGATGACGTTGTGAAGGATGTTCTGATTTCTATCTTCTCCAACGGACATTGTTTACTTGTCGGAGTTCCGGGATTGGCAAAAACGTTATTGGTGAATACCATCGCGCAATCATTGGGATTAACCTACAATAGAATTCAGTTCACTCCCGATTTGATGCCATCCGATATTATCGGAACAGAAATCCTAGATGAATCTCGTGCGTTCAAATTTGTAAAAGGGCCTTTGTTTGCGAATATTATTTTGGCCGATGAGATTAACCGTACTCCGCCTAAAACGCAATCAGCTTTGTTAGAAGCTATGCAGGAACGTGCAATCACTGCTGCTGGAAAGAGATATTCTTTAGAGAAACCATTCTTTGTACTGGCTACTCAAAACCCAATCGAGCAAGAAGGAACATATCCATTGCCTGAAGCGCAACTGGACCGTTTTATGTTTAACGTTTGGTTGGATTACCCTTCCTATAAAGAAGAGATTGAAGTTGTGCGTCAAACCACCAACGAACGCACTATTCAGCCTGGGAAGGTGCTAGGAGCCGAGGATATATTGTTCATTCAGGAGTTAGTTCGTCGCGTGCCTGTTCCAGAGAATGTGTTGGAGTACGCTGTTAAATTGGCTTCCAAAACACGTCCAAATACAGAGAATGCCACAGCAGATGTGAATCGATTGCTTTCGTGGGGTGCTGGTCCTCGTGCTTCTCAATATCTTGTTCTTGGTGCGAAATGTCATGCGGTGGTTTCAGGTAAATACTCACCAGATATTGAAGATGTGCGTGCAGTAGCGGCTCCAATCTTGCGTCATAGAATTGTACGCAATTACAAGGCCGAAGCAGAAGGTGTTAGCGTAGAGTCGATTATCAAAGGTTTATTATAGCGCGTTTTCACTTCTGGGAGGGGCTTTTTGGTTCAAAAAGGAGTGCTGCTCCACCATTGACTGATCCATTTCATGGTTTCCATGTATTGGTTTTCCTATATTTGTTAAGCATGGTTGGAGATCGGCACATATTTTGACCTTCTTACGTGCTAATTGACCCCACATGAAAAAGTATCTACTTCTTCTGGTTATTCTTGTCCTTCTTCCGAGTGTAATTATTGCTCAGGGTTTTGGGCTGCCCCCGGGATTTGATCTCAAGCAATTTCAAAAGAATGAAGAGCAAGCTTTATGGTTCATTAAATATGATTCCATGATTACGCGCGTGATCACTTTTGATCGCAATATGACTGGGGAAGATTTTGTATGTTTTCAGGACAAGAAAGGTTGGAAAGTAGTAGCTGGGAAGTTGGATTCCATTGGAATGATTAATGCTACATGGTTTCAGGTGGATGGAAAGAATGTGGTTTCGAAAATGAAGAAAAGGACGGATACTGTGTTGGTGGCGTCTTTGTCAAGGGCGATTTACAATGCCAATAAATTGCACGCCAAATTGAATATCAAGTCAACTGCTTGGAAGAAATATGCCCGCGTAAATCTTGATCTAACAATTACAGTTACGATGTATTGTGATCCAGAAGCGAGTGGTGATGTTTGGTATGGACCGGAATGTGCGTGGTGGTATAGTGCAGATGGTACTAACTTAGTTACATCAAAAGTGATCAATCAAGCGCCACTTATCGGCGGTATAACTAGCAATGCACTGAATTTGTCCTGTCCGAAAGAGCGTATGCCAACCATTGGAACGATGTGGGTTGCTTTTCGCATGATGCAGCAGTATCCTGAAGTGAACATTGTCTACAAGACCGGTACGAGTACCCTGTATTACAATACATCATCCAAAACGTATTCATGGCAGCATGCCGCCAACTAGGAGCAGCCTTTAACAACTCCGGCAAATACTGCAATCCAAACGAGACCTTTAATTAGGAAAAATAGGAAGCCGGTAATTCCTATTCGCTTTAGCCAAACAACAACTGTTTTGCTCTCTGCTACAGTAGGTGTATTGTCCTGAAGGATTTCATAGCCTGATATTTTTTTCATCTGCGGGCGAATAATTCTATAGTCGCAATAGAAATTGCCAAATGGGATAATCGAAGCAAGGAGAAGTAGTGCTACAGTTTTCAAACTCCATTTGTAATGTACCGCCGTAGTCATTGTAAAAACCAAATACAGCAGAAACATACCGCCGTGTATTGGACCAATAACTTTTACCAATGAATCGTGATGGAATAGGTACTTTACAGGGACGGCAACGAGCAACAAGACCAAGAGAGAAATCCCTTCTATGCGACTAATCAATGAAAATCTTCCTATGGGTGTGCGTAGCATACTGTAATGACTTTACTTCAAACGCTGCACAATGGCAGAATAACGTTGAGGGAATAATTCACTCTTGAGCATTTGCATTATTCCTCCAAATTGTTCCGGCGAAGTTACGGCTCTTAGCTCGGAAAGAAGCTGGATATTTTCACGGTCGTTTTGAGCGGGAACAATATATTTCATCCACAAAGTTGACATCGGATAGGTCATGCGGCGTAACATGTCCAATCGCATTTCGAGAATTTCTGCAGGAGAAAATGTATGCTGAATTTGCATTTCGATAGAGATGTCTTTAAAATGCAGTTGGGTCAATAGAACATTGTGATATTGCGTTAATTCTACATACATTTCGTGCTCTTCATCGGAGTTTTGAAGACCATTCATTTCACTCAGTTTGTTGAGCATGATTGTTCCGATCGATGAAACAGATTCAGTAAAAATTTCGGCATGTTCCGCCGCCATTGGAGATCGGGCAGCGAGAGGCTTCATGATGTACTCTGTTTCGTAGTTGATCACATCGTTGTACATCAAGCCGAAGTCACGC
>Ga0114980_10002265_pt1 | contig 13659 bp, 10 predicted proteins | sample S_140806_EF_Meta_FD_87018 | JGI IMG/M metagenome (GOLD analysis project Ga0114980, IMG submission 87018) | Freshwater microbial communities from Lake Simoncouche, Canada to study carbon cycling - S_140806_EF_MetaG | ecosystem: Environmental > Aquatic > Freshwater > Lake | place: Lake...
CCGCCGCTTCCGCGGTCTCAAGCTCTGGTTCGTGCTCCGCTACTTCGGCCGCCAGGGCCTCATCGACGAACTGCGCCGGCAGATCGAGTTGGCCCAGACCCTGCGCCGCTACGTCGAAGCCGACGCCCGCTTTGAACTGGCCGCTCCGGCGCCCTTCTCTACGGTCTGCTTCCGCAAGCGCGCGCCGCAGGCCGAAAACCGCTGGATCGCCGCCGAAATCAACCGCAGCGGCGATTTCTTTATCTCCCAGACGCTATTGCGGGAGCAGTTCACGCTGCGCGTGGCCGTTGGGAATCTGGCCACCACCGCCGCCGACATCGACGCGCTCTGGGAGCGGATTACTACGCTGGCCGCGCTGGCGCCGGCTCACTCTGCCGGCTGAGCCGAGCGATCTCACTTTCGAGCAGCAGGAGCGAATGGCGGATGGCCCGTTGATCCTGCGCTGTGGCGGCGTCTTCGAGCCGCCGCGCCCGGTCCGCCACCTGGCTGGCTGCAATCGACCGCGCCGCTGATTGCACCTGCCGGGCTTCGGTGGCCAGCAGCGCCGTCTCGTTGCTCTTCACCGCCTGCTGAATGCGCTCGAGCCGTTCGGGCGCCAACTGCAAGAACAGGCGGACCATGTCGCCGGTCACTGCCGCGGCGTCGCCCGCCACGCGCTTCTCTCCGCCAGCGGGCGCCAGCAGGTAGCTATCGAGCGTGCGCAAAAGCTCCCGCGAATCGACCGGCTTGGTGAGATAGGCGTTCATCCCCGCCTCGAGACACCGCTCGCGGTCACCGCTCATGGCGTGCGCGGTGAGCGCGACCACGGGCAACTGCCGCCAATGCTCGCTCTGCCGGATCCGCCGCGTCGCCTCCAGACCATCCATGCGTGGCATTTGCACGTCCATCACCACCAGATCCACCGCCTCGGCCGCCAGTACCCGCAGCGCCTCCTCTCCGTCGCCCGCCACCCGGCACTGGTAACCCCGCCTGGTCAGGAGCCCCTGCAGTACCCTCTGGTTCACCACATTGTCCTCGACCACCAGAATCCGTCCCGTCCGCTTGGCCGTCGCGTGGATCGCCTCTTCGTTGGCCACGGCCGCCGTCTGTTCGGAAGCCAACAGCGGCAGCGTCACCACAAACCGGCTACCCACCCCCTCCTGACTCGTCACGGTCACCCCGCCGCCGTGCATCTCCGCCAACTGCCGGGTGATGGTCAGGCCCAGCCCCGTACCGCCAAACTTCCGCGTGATGCTCCCGTCGGCCTGCGTGAACTTTTCAAAAATCAACGGAAGCTTCTCCGGGGCAATGCCCAGGCCGGTGTCGGTCACAATCAGCTGCAGCGGTACAACGCCGGTCTGCTCGTCGCGGGCCGCGGTGCGGACGGCGAGCGAAATCTCGCCTTCGCTCGTGAACTTCACTGCGTTGCTCAGCAAATTATGCGCAATCTGCCGCACGCGCAGCGGATCGCCCACCCACTGGGCCGGCAGCGTCGACGGCAGATCCGTCACCAGCCGCACCCCCTTCTGCGCCGCCTTGGCCCCGTGCGCGTTCCCGCAGTCCCGGAGCAGCAGCTTCAGATCAAAGGGAATTTTTTCAAGCACCATGCGGCCCGATTCAATCTTCGATAGATCGAGGATGTCGTTCAACAGATCGAGCAGCGAGAAGGCGCTTCGCTGCGCCGTCTCGAGCTGCTCGTGCTGCTCGGCCGTCAACGGACTGTCGAGCACCAGCTCGATCATGCCCAGCACCCCGTTCATCGGGGTCCGCAGCTCGTGCGACATGTTGGCGAGAAACTCACTCTTGGCCCGGCTGGCCGCAACGGCCTGCCGCATCGCCTCTTCGAGGGCCTCGGTGCGTTGCCGGATCCGCTCCTCGAGCAGTTCCCGATGCTGCTCGAGTTCGGCGCGCTGCTTGCTCAGCATGCCGATCATTTCATTGAAGCTGCGCGCCAGAAACTCCACCTCGTCGCCGGACTGCCGGTACCGGATGGGCCGCAGGTGACCCTGGCCCACCGCCACCAAGCCCTGCTCGAGGGTTTCAATCGGCTTGATGAGCAGCCGTACGGTCACCTGCACGACCAGAGAGGCAATCCCCAGCGCCACACCCAACAGCAGGGCGCTCTTGCCCAGGCTCAGCGTTCCGTTCAAGTGGTCATAAGCCACCATCACCGCCACTAGCCACGCCAGCATCCCGGCCGTAAAAAGGAAGAACTTCGTACCCAGGGAACGGTGTTTGGCCGGCTGTGTCCGTTGGAGTTTGGGTTCCACTGTCGCGGTGCGCTTCCTTCTAATCCGGGTCCTTTACATCAGGTTCCCCGAAACGCTTGCCCTCGCCTATCCGGCGTAGACCTTAGTTCGCACTTCACCTTGGCTGACCGCGGCGCAATCGATAGTACTGATACTGTGGAATCTGACCTTGCCCATGTCCTCTTCCCGTTTATCGACCGCCTTCTGCGGAATCCCCCTGAAAAACCCCGTCATCGCCGCCTCCGGTACCTTTGCCTATGGCATCGAGTTCGCCTCGCTGCTCGACCTCAACGCCTTGGGCGCCATCGTCGTCAAAGGCCTCTCCCGCCAGCCGATGGACGGCAACCGCCCGCCCCGCATCTTTGAAGCCGAAGCGGGCATGATCAACTCGATCGGCCTGCAGAACATCGGCGCCCGCGCCTTTGCCGCCGAAAAACTGCCGGCGCTGCGCCAGTACACCACCCCGATCATCGCCAACGTCTTCGGCTACGCGCCGGAAGATTACGAAGAGGTCATCCGCGTCCTTGAAGACCACGACGGCCTGGCCGCCTACGAGTTGAACGTCTCCTGCCCAAACACCAAACACGGCGGTATCTTTTTCTCCGCTGACCCCACCCTGCTCGGCAGCCTCGTCGCCCGGCTGCGCCCCCTGACCAAACGCCCCCTGATCCTCAAGCTCTCCCCCAACGTCGCCCGTATCGAACCGCTCGCCCAGGCCGCCGAAGCCGCCGGCGCCGACGGCCTCAGCCTCGTCAACACCTTCGTCTCGCTCGCCATCGACGCGCGCACCCGCCGTCCCCGGATCGGCAACGGCTACGGTGGCCTCTCCGGCCCGGCCATCAAACCGATCGCCCTGCGCCTGGTCTACGAAGCGGCCAAGGCCGTGAAGATCCCCGTGCTCGGTCTCGGCGGCGTGGCCACCGGCGTCGACGCGGCCGAGTTCCTCATCGCCGGGGCTACCGCCGTGCAGGTGGGCACGGCAACTTTCTGGGACCCCTCGGCGCCCCTCCGCATTGCCCGCGAACTCGACCGCTTCCTCCGCCAGGAGAAGATCGAACGGGTCTCCGACCTCACCGGCACCCTCCAGATGCCAAACTGAAAGGAATGAAGATCATAGCCACCCCCGCGGCGCCGCGCGCCATCGGCCCCTACTCCCAGGCCATCGTCCACCACGGCATGGCCTACCTTTCCGGCCAGATCCCCCTTGATCCCGCCACCGGCGAACTCGTCGCCGGCGACATCACGGTGCAGACCGAGCGCGTGCTCGCGAACTTGGCCGCCGTCCTCGAAGCCTGCGGCTCCTCGCTCGGCCGCGTGGTGAAGACCACCGTGTTCCTCAAGGATCTCGGCGAATTCGCCGCCATGAACGCCGTCTACGCGCGTTTTTTCGAAACGAACCCACCGGCCCGTTCGACGGTGGAGGTGGCGCGCCTGCCGCGGGACTCCCGCGTCGAAATCGAATGCATCGCTATTGTGGATAGCGAGTAATGGTCTCCCGTCCCAGCAGGTGGTCCAGGTGATGCTGCATGTGCAGCACGTAATCGCCAATCAGGGCCGCTAGCGTCACCGGCGCCCCGCCGCCAATCGTGCACGGACTGTCGAGCCGCGCGGCGGGAATCCGCTTGATCATGTGCACCAGCAGCCGGTTCTGGTCATACCAAAGGTCCAGCAGCTCCATCCACGGCATCGTCTGGTAGCCGTGGAGTTCGACCCAGGCGTCCTGGTCGTAGACGGGACCGGTGAAGGAGCCCTCGAGCGCGGCCCGCACAAAGCGGGTATGGTTGTTCGCCGCCGAATCTACGAGGTGCCCCAACTCCTGCTTGGGCGACCACGCCCCCGGCTTCGGGGCCTGCGCGGCCTGTGTGGCGGTCAACCCGCGAAGATACTGCAACTCGCGGTCGATGGTTGATTCGAGCAGCGCGGCCAGCATTACTGATGCACCGAGTGCTGCGGTTGCGGATCCTTCAACTTGATTTCGACCGTCTTTTCTTCTTCCGCCACATCAAAGATCTGCCCAAAGGTCTGCAGGCCCTTGGCGATGATCTGAATCTGGATCTTACCCTGTGGAATAGGCGGAATCAGGGCCACGCCCTCCTGGTTGGTCTTCAACTGGTAGGAGGTCATGATCTTCTTGCCGAGCTTCACGATGCTGCGGCCCTCGACGAATCGCACAATCACGCTCGCGCGCTCCACCGGCTTATCGTTGAACTCCTTGCGAACCTCCACCCGCAGCTTCGTCATCGGAGGATCCGCCCACGCCGGCAACGCCAACAAACTCAGAAGAAGAACCCGTCGCAACGTCATAATCCCCATTATGCGATATCGGGGAGCAGAAACCGCTGCGGCCGGCCCAGAATTTCGGCAGCCGCTTCGGCGGCCAGGTAGCCGCTCCGCGCCGCCCCCTCCATCGTCGCCGGCCAGCCGGAGCGGGTCCAATCCCCGGCCAGCACGAAGTTTTCGATCTTCGTCCGGTTCCCCGGGCGGTGCTTGCCCAGCCCGGGCAGCGCGCTATAAGTGGCGCGCGCCTCTTTCACCACCTGAGCGTTGACCAGTTTGGCCTCCCGCACCAGCGGCAGATACTCGGCCAGCTCGGCGATCGCCAGATCGATGACCTCCTGCCGCGGCAGCTTGAGCCAGGGCTTCGAGGCGCTGACGACCAACTGGAGGTAACGGCCACCCTCTTTTGCGAAGAACCACTGCAGGTTCCGGTCGAGCAGCGTGCCGTAGAGCAGCGTGGTCACCGGGCGGTCGAACCAGAAATGGACACCCGTGATGGAGGAGTGGGTGAAGGCGCTCACGTCCAGCTCCGCTTCCGGCGCCAGCCCCGCGGCCTTTTCAAAGGGAACCGCCGAAATCACCACCTTCGCCCGGCGCTCCTCGCCGTCGACAACCACCCCGCGGGCGACGCCCCCTTCCACCAGGATGCGTTCGACGGGGCGCCGCAGCTCGATGGAAACCGCAGGCATCCTGGCCCAGGCGCCGGAGGTGTACAGCTCCACCAGCGGTACCGTGGGCACGCCCATTTCATAAGACGTGGACGAGGCGAGAAAACCGAGCCAGAAGACTTGAAAACCATGGATAGCCGCCATCCGGTCGAGCTCTTCGTTGATGGCGCTCACCAGCACCTGTCGCCAGAAGCGCTCAATCGCGTTGGGCGACTGCCGCTTTTCCCGCAGCCAGTCGAGCATCGAAATCTCTTCGAGGTCCCGGCGCCGCCCCCGCTCCCAGAGGATGGCTAGAAACGCCCGCGCCACGCAGATCTTGTCCGCCCAGGACAGAAAGCTCATCCGGAGGAAGGATTCCGTAAAATGGAATGGCGCCGGCAACAGGCCCCGCTCAAAATGGCTGACGCGCCCGCCCGGTTCGAGAAAGGGAATATCCCGGCCGAATGCAACGCAATCGGCCACGCCCATCCGGCCGTAAAAATCGAGCAGATTCACGCAGCAGCGCAGCAGAATATGCTGGCAGTTATCGACAACGCCCGTATTGGGCAAGGCATACGACGTGGCCCGCCCGCCCAGGTGGGGCCTGGCTTCCAGTAACTCGACACGCCATCCCGCGCCGCCCAAGGCCGCCGTCGCGGCCAACCCGGCCACGCCGCCGCCCACGACCAGAACGTCAACCGCCATCAGCAAACAGGCTGGCGGGATCGCTTGCCGCCATCCCCCCCGCTCATGCCAATGGCGATCCAGATAACCAGAATCAGGGAAACAACGTAAATGGCATCGGAGAGCGTCATGGTGATATTAGGGATCTACACTACACAGCATAGAGCGAGAACCGTAAAGGGGCAATGGACTTTATGGCCAGTACCCTTGGCTTAGTCCTACCAGTAACGCGCCGATTCCTCCCAGCACCGGGAACGCCAGCCATCCGCCCAGCAGCCGCTGCCGCCAGGGGAGCGGCCGGCGGGTAAAGGCTAGCCAGCCTTGCGTGACAAACACCGGCGTCATCGCCGCCGCAAAACCTACCCCGCCGTGCGTGCACCAAGGGCAGTGTTTGGCGGCCTGGTGGTCATGAATATTGCAGTGCGCCGCCCCGGCGCCGAGCATGCCCTGGCAGCCGCACTGGTAGACCAGATTGCAGAAGTCGATGGCGAAGAACACCGCCACGCCCGCCGTGCAGGCGAAAATGGCGATCTTCGTTTTCGTCTTCACCCCGCCACCGGCCGGCGGTTTTTGGCCCGCCCGTGAAGCCGGACCATGTTGGCGATCATCCGGACGCCGGCTTGGTCCTTCATGGTGAGAATCGATTCCGGATGGAACTGCACGGCTTCCACCGGCAGTGTCTTATGGCGGACGCCCATGATGATGCCGTCCTCGCTGCGCGCCGTGACTTCGAGACAATCGGGCAGCTTGTCCGGTAGTGCGTAGAGCGAGTGGTAGCGGCCCACCTGCAGCGGGTCGGCGAGGCCGGCGAAGGAGCCGGCGCCGCCGTGCCGCACGAGCGATGGTTTGCCGTGCATCGGATAGTCCAGCACGCCGAGTTCGCCGCCGAAGGCTTCGACAATTCCCTGCAGACCGAGGCAGACGCCGATCACGGGGTAGCCGGCCGCCGAGGCGAAGCGCACCAGCGCGGGCACGCCAAAATCCTCGGGCCGCCCCGGGCCGGGCGAGATCAGAATCAGGTCCGGATCAATCTCCCGGATCCTGGCTTCCGGAATGCCGGCGCGGTAGGTGACCACCTCGGCCCCGGTTTGCCGGGCGTAGTTGGCCAGGGTGAGGACGAAGCAGTCGTCGTTGTCGACGAGCAGGAGCTTCAAGCCTTCGCCGACGCGGGAGGCTTCAGCGGCGGCCGGGGGCGCTGCCTTGCCCATGGCGAGGGCGCGGAAGAAGCCGGTGGCTTTGATCTGGGTCTCCTGCTCTTCGCTGGCCGGGTCGGAGTCGTAGAGCAGCGTGGCGCCGGCCGAGTAGGAGGCCATGCCGTCTTTCAGGTGCACGGTCCGGATGGTGATGCCGGTGTTGATGTCGCCGTTCAGCGACAGCATGCCGATGGCGCCTCCGTACCAGCCGCGGGCGTCCTTTTCGAGGTTTTCAATCTCCTGCGAAGCGGCCTTTTTCGGGGCGCCGATCAGCGTAACGGCCCACATATGGGACAGAAACGCGTCCATGGCGTCGAAACCCGGCATCAGCACCCCGTCGACGTGATCGACGGTATGGAAGAGTCCGGCGTAGCTCTCAATGAGCCGCCGGCCGATCACCTGCACGGAGCCGGGCACGCAGACGCGTGACTTGTCGTTGCGGTCGACGTCGGTACACATCGTCAACTCGCTCTCTTCTTTGGGCGAGGCGAGCAGGTTCTTAATCGCTTCGGCATCGGCCATCGGGTCGCCGGTGCGGCGGGCGGTGCCGGAGATGGGGCAGGTTTCGACGCGGGTGCCTTCGACGCGGACAAACATTTCGGGACTCGCGCCCACCAGCTGCTCTTCGCCCAACTGCAGCAGAAACTCGTAGGGCGAGGGGCTGGCCTGCTGAATTCGTTTGAAGAGGACAGAGGGCTTTTCGGCGTACGGCGTCGAGAAGGTTTGCCGGAGCACGACCTCGTAGTAGTCGCCGACCTTCATGCGGGCCCGCACCTTTTCGACGTTGGCCATGTACTCGGCCGGGGTGTGGTTGCTGGTCACCGGCGCCGGCGCCAGGGCCGGCGCGGCGGGGACGCGGTCGGCGCCGCCGGCGAGGCCCGCGGTGTTCAGGTCGTCGCAGGCGAAATCGTAGCGGTAGCGTTCGATCACCTCTTTCTTGCGGTCCATGTAGAGGATGTCGTCGCAGAAGAACAGGTGCAGGTCCTTGCGGTCGCCCCGCTCGAGGTGTAGTTCGATGGGATCGAACTGAAAGAGCAGGTCGTAGCCGAAGGCGCCCACGAAGGAGAGCTTGGAGTCTTCGGGATGGCGGAACTCTTCGACAATCGCGCGGAGAATGGAGAAGACTGAGGGCTGTTTGGAGCGCTCCTCTTCCGGGAAGAACGCGGGCAGGGGCTTCAGGGTGCCGCAGAGTCCGGCCGGGGTGGCGCCGAAAGACTCCCAATGGGGATGGTCGGCCAGCAGGCGGCCAAAGATCTGGCAGATGGCGCCGCCGCGCTCATTCAGCGCCCGGAACTCCACCTTGCGGCCCCACGCTACGACCTCAAGGGGCGGCTTGCTTGAAGCAATGTCCCAACGGGAGTACCGCCCGGGATACTCGTATCCGGAGGAGAGATAAAAGCCGCGGAAACGGTCCAGATCCTGAAGCAGACTGCCGAGGCCTTTCTTGAAAGACGCCTTGCTCAGGTTCCGGGTAACCGCTATGCCGCTCTTGGTTTCATAGCGGAGAAGTGGCATGGCACCTTCAAAAATAAACCCTTAGGATACCATGCGTTAGGCCAGGATCGCCCCGGTCTGCGCCGTGTCGTAGCCGGCCAGGACTTCGAGTTTGCGGCGCAGCGCGGCGCGCTGCAGGACATCGAGAAAGACCTGCGCGGCGGGGGTGGCGAGCGTCGGCCGGCGCATGACGAAATCGTAGCGTTCGCTCTGCAGCGGGACGAAGTCGAGCTGAAAGGTCCGGGCCGCGGAGCGGGTTGCCACGCAGCAGTCCGCCTCGCCGGTGAGCACGAGATAGGCCACGGCGAGATGCCCGTAGCCGAGGCGGTCATAGCCGCTCACTTTGCCCGCCGGGACGCCAGCGGCTTGGAGCAGGCGGTCGAGCAGAGCCCGGCTTCCCGATCCGGTCTCGCGGTTGACGAGGCGGACGCCGCGCCGGGCAAGGTCCTCGGCCTTCCGGATGCCCTTGGGGTTCCCGGGCGCGACGACAAAGCCTTCCTCCCAGCGGGCAAAGCTGACCACGGCGAAGTCCTCGCCGGGGAATTCGCTGCGGAGGTAGGGCAGGTTGAACTCGCCGGTGGCCGCGTCTTCAAGGTGGGAGCCGGCGATGTGCACCTTGCCTTCGTGCAGCCACTGCAGGGCCAATTGGCTGGCCGCCGCCGCCGACACCACCTCGACGCCCCCGCTGCGCTCCACCAGGTGCGAAACGAAGCCAATGGCCGGGTCGCACCCGGCCAGCACCAGCCGCCTGGCGCTGCCTTCGGTTCCGGCGAAGGCGACCACGTCGGCCTGCATCGCCTTTTTACCGGGCCGGGCCACCACGCCGTCGGCCTCGGGCAGATAGTAGGGCGCGGCGTTGACCGGAATGCACACGCGCCGCTCGCCCACCTGGCAGATGCGTACGGCCTGGCCCTTGGCCGGCGGCACGGCGCTCAGTACGTCGGCGGGGAGCGCCCGCGGCGCCGCCGGTTCGTCTGCGGTGAGCGAAAACAGCTCCTCGACGGCCGCTTCGAGCGCCCGGGCCAGGCGCAGGGTAACCTCGGTGTTGGGCATGTTGGAGCCGGCTTCGATGGCATAGATGGTCTGCCGGGTTACCCCCACGCGCTCGGCCAGTTCGGTGGCGCTGAGGCCGCGGCCTTGGCGGACGGCGCGCAACTGGTTCTGAATCGAAGATTTCATGGGCCTCAGAATTGTAGCTTAGCTACCAGTTCGTACACGCGCGGGTCGAGCGCTGTGGTAATGGTTCCAAACGCAGGGGCGCCGAAGCTGCCGTTGGGGTTGCCGAGGGGCGGGGTGTTGGTGGCGTTGAAGGCTTCGGCGCGGAGTTCGAAGCGCAGGTGTTCGCGGAGCCGGAAGGCCCGGCCGAGCATCACGTCGAGGGTCTGGTAGCCTGGCCCCACTACCGGATTCCGCGAGCTGTTGCCGAGGGTGAACTGCGGCGCCTCCCGAAAGGCGGCGGCGTTGAACCAGCGCCCCGTCGAGCGCTCCGCCACCGGCAGGCGGGGGTCCGCCACGCGGTTCGGGCGCTGCAGACCGAAGCCGGCGAAGGCGTTGAAGTTGGTGGCCTGCGTCACGGCCACGGGGCTGCCCGATTGCGCCCGTGCGATACCGGCGACCTGCCAGCCGCGCAGCCAGCGGCTCCGCGCCGGCAGCGCGTAGACGAAACCCAGGGAGAGGTTGTGCGGCACGTTGCCGGTGGAGACGTCTTTCTCAAGGCGCCGGTTGAAGCTGTCGGCGGCCTGGAAGTTTGCCACGGGGCCGGAGAGGACGGCCGAGTCGAACACCGCGCCGGCGTCGTCGATGAGGCGCGAGAAGGTGTAGGCCCCGGTGAGGGTCAGCCCGCGGGAGAAGCGCTTTTCAAGGCGGGCCTGCAGGGAGTGGTAGGTGGAGTGGCCGACGTTGTTCCGGTACAGGGCGACCGTGGTGAACCGCGGAAAGGGGCGCAGCAGTTGGCCCCGGGGGATGGTGGGTCCGCCGAGTGAACTCGTCGCCGGCGCCTGGCCCACCAGCGGATTGGCGACTGCCTGCGTCAGCACCGCGCCGAGGGCCAGTTGGGCGACGGTGAGCTGGTTGAGGTTGACGTCGGGCACGCCCAGCCGCGTGAGCTTCGAGCCGAGGTAGCCGGCCTCGACGCTCCAGTGTTCGCCGAAGGTCTGCTGCAGGCTCAGGTTCCACTGTTGGGCGTAGCCGCTGCCGTTGTCCCGCTGCACGCCGAAGACGCCCTGGCCGCGGCCGGCGTCCGGGTCGAGCGCCGGGGGGCGGACGGTGGGGCCTTGGGAGAGCGCGAAGGCCGGGGTGACGTTGTCGAGCGTCTGCTGGCCGAGCGTTTGAATGAAGGGAAACAGGGGTGTGGTGAAGGGGGTGGTGATGCCGGCCTGTTCGATCCAGGTGAGGCCGTAGCCGGAGCGCAGGACGAGCGAATCGCCGAGCCGGTAGGCCACGCCGAGCCGGGGCGCCACGTTGCGCTTCTCGAGATGGCGGGCGGCGCGGGATTGGCCCTTGGCGCCGAGAAAGTCCAGGCGCTCGGTGGCGAGGTTGAAGACCGCGCCCCGGTCGCCCACCACCGTCGACGGGAAGTTGAGCGTGTAGCGGAGGCCGAGATTCCCCGTCAGGCGCCGCGAGACCCGCCAGTCGTCCTGGAGGAAGAACTCGGCCAGGTGGGCCCGCGGCTGCATCCGCTCGGGCTGCGAGTCGAGGCTGAAGCGGCCAACCTGGCCCAGCAGAAACGACCCGAACGACGACCCGCCGGAGACGGCGCCGCTCGGCGCTAGCGCGCCGGTGAACAGCGTGGGGAACTGGAAGTTGCCGGTAGGGTGCGGCGGCTGCAGCACGTCGAGCGTTTGGCGCCGGAGGTCCGCCCCGGCCTTGCCGCTGTGCGCGCCCCGGACCCAGGACAGGGTATCGGTCAGTTGCGTGACGGAGGTGGCCAACCGGGCGTTGGCGTTGGCCGCGGGGCCGAGCGGCTGCAGGCCGACGATGTCGAAGGTGGGTAGCACATCGGCAAAGGAGGACACGGGAAGGTTGGGGATGCCCGTGGCGTTGGTGGCGGGCAGGCCGAGGCGGAGGGCGTGGCGAGAGACGCGGCGGCCGGTGAAGCCAGTGCGGAGCTGATTGACGACGGTGGGCCGCAGGTTCCAGGTATGCTCGCCGGCGAGGCTGTCGGCGCGGGTCAGGGCTTGGCTGTCGTCCGGCAGCGGAGTGGCCGGACGGGTGTCGTCCCCGAGGAACGAGTAGCGGACGAAGAAGCGTTGCGCGGGGGTGAGGTAGTGGTCGAGCCGGAGGTCGAACTGTTCGGCGGCGGTCTGTTCGTTGGCCAGGCGGCGGTAGTTGTTGGCGGCGGCGCCGATGTTCGGCGCCGGGTAGCGTCCGGCGATGGTCTGCGCCGCGGGGTCGAAGCGGGCGGCGGGGATGCGGTTGGCGGGAAAGGGGTCGCGGGCCAGGCCGGCAGCGGAGCGGCGGGTGGAGGCGGGGTCAAAGAGGGTCTCGGCGAAGACGCCGCTGCGTTGGGCGGTGGTGGGGACGGTGCTGGTTCGCACGACGCCCGTCTGCAGGCGGGTGCCCTGCCAGTCGGTGAACAGGAAGGTCCGGTTCTTGCGGAGCGGTCCGCCGAGGACATAGCCATCTTGGTTGCGGCGAAAACGGGGCTTGTCGCCGGACGGGGCGAACAGGTTGCGGGCGTTCAGTTTTTCGTGGCGGAAGAATTCGAACAAGGCGCCGTGCCAGGTATTGGTGCCGGACTTCTGATTGACCAGGATGACTCCGCCATTGGAGCGGCCATATTCGGCCGAGTAACTGTTGGTCTCGACGCGGAACTCTTCAATGGCGTCGAGGATCGGGTAGTAAGCCACCTGACCGGGCTCGGGTTGCAGGACGCTGATGCCGTCGTAGAGATACTCGTTGACGCGCGGGCGGCTGCCGTTGATGCGGGGCAGCAGGCTGCCCGGCGGCAGGGTAACGCCGGGGGAGAGGGCGAGGAGCGGCACGAAATTCCGCCCGTCGAGCGGAAGGGTGACCACCTTCTGTTGCTCGGCTACGAAGCTCACTGTCCCGCGCGTGGTTTGCAGGAGGGGGGGCGCCGCGGTGACTTCGATGGACTGGGTGGCCTCGCCGAGGGCGAACGTCAGATCGAGCGTCCCGTGGTCGCTGACTCGCAGCAGGATGCCCTCCCGGTGCAGTGGGGCGAAGGGCTCCTTCGTGGCCGTGACGCGGTAGGCGCCGGCCGGCAGGGCAGAGAAATGGTATCGCCCATCGAGGCCGGATGTCTGCGTGACGGTGAAGCCCGTGGCCGTGTGCTGCGCCGTTACGGTGGCGGCGGCAACGGGCAGGCCGGCGGGGTCGGCGAGGCGCCCGGCGAGTTCGGCGGTGGTCGCCTGGGCCAGGGCGGCCCCGGGGAGGAGCACGCAAACGAGCAGGCACCGATGCATTAGATCCACGACACTGTAACGTTAACGCGACAGGCCGGGCTGGTGGCAAGAGGGGCCCCTTGTCCTTCCGAGTCTCCTGTGATATGACATCCCGTACTGTCACGGAGATACTCGTAACGGGGTAGGCCGGCACAGTAACCAAACTGTGAAAAGGGGAAATGTACTGAAGTGGTTTCGTTCCGCCGCGCTTGTGGGTGCGGCCTTGATTTTGTTTCTTACGGCGCCCTCTGCGGCCGCGCAGACCGTGGCCGGACAGATCTCCGGCCTGGTGACCGACCCGTCGGGTTCGGCGATTGCGGGGGCCAGCGTTGTGGTGACCGACATTGAGCGCAGCGTCAATTTCCGCACCGAGTCGAACGAGAGAGGCTTTTTCGTGGTGACGCCGCTGCCGCCCGGGCGGTACCGGCTGCGGGCCGAGAAGCAGGGCTTCCGGGCCTACAACGTCGAGTCGCTGCCGATTGCGACGCAGCAGAAGGCCGAGGTGAATATTGCGCTGCAGTTGGGTGCGGTGTCGGAGTCGGTGACGGTGACCGGCGGGGCGCAGTTGGTGGAAACGACCACGGCGACGCTGAGCGGCGTTGTCGAAAACAAGCGGATTATCGACCTGCCGTTGAACGGGCGGAACGTTTTCGCGTTGGCGACGCTGACTCCCGGCGTGATGGGCTTCCGGCCCGGCGGTGGCAATGGTGGTATCGGTGAAGGCTTCGAGTCG
>Ga0114980_10002266_pt1 | contig 13656 bp, 18 predicted proteins | sample S_140806_EF_Meta_FD_87018 | JGI IMG/M metagenome (GOLD analysis project Ga0114980, IMG submission 87018) | Freshwater microbial communities from Lake Simoncouche, Canada to study carbon cycling - S_140806_EF_MetaG | ecosystem: Environmental > Aquatic > Freshwater > Lake | place: Lake...
CTGGGTGTGCTGACGTGTACCGTGAAGCCCAGCAGGTCAGCCGCTTGCAGCCAGGTGTTGGCCATGTTGTTGCCATCGCCCACCCACGCCACCACTTTGCCTTTGAGGCAGTCCAGGGGTTTGTTCACATCGCCGCGGTGCTCGATAAAGGTGAAGAGGTCAGCCAAGATTTGGCAGGGATGAAATTCATTCGTCAGACCGTTGATAACGGGAACGCGTGAGTTGGCGGCAAAGCGCTCTATCTTGGTTTGCTCGTAGGTGCGAATCATCACCAAGTCCACCATGCGACTGATGACTTTAGCGCTGTCGGCGATGGGCTCCGCACGACCGAGTTGGGTGTCGCCCGTGGTTAAGTGAACCACCGCACCGCCCATTTGGTACATGCCCGCCTCAAAGCTGATGCGGGTGCGGGTCGAGGCTTTCTCGAAAATCATGGCCAAGCTGCGGTCTACCAGTGGTTGGTGTTTTTCGTAAGTTTTGAATTTATTTTTGATAAATGCCGCACGGCTGAACAAATAGGCGTAGTCATCGACGGACGCATCGCCAAAGTGCAAATAGTGTTTCAAGGCTTGGCTCATCTCAGGCCTTGGGCGTGTTTAAAAACGCTTTTACCAAAGGCACCAAGATGGCCACCACTTCATCAGCCTCGTCTTGGGTCATGGTGAGGGGCGGCAACAGGCGGATCACGCTGTCAGCGGTCACGCTCAACAGCAGCCCCGCTTGCAAGGCAATGCCCATCAAGGGACCGCAGGGACGGTCGAGTTCAATGCCGATCATCAAACCCTGACCACGAATACTTTTCACGTCATCCATACCTTTGAATTCACGCTCGAATGCCGCTTTGAAATGCAGGCCCAACTGGTGGGCGTTGTCCAGCAAACCGTCTTCTTCCATGATGCGAATGGTTTCCACACCGGCACGCATGGCCAAGGGGTTACCGCCGAAGGTGGTGCCATGGTTGCCAGGCTGAAAAATATTCGCGGCTTTGGGGCCAGCGACCACCGCACCAATAGGCACACCCGAGCCCAAGCCTTTGGCTAGGGGCATGACATCTGGCTGAATGCCGGCCCATTGGTGGGCAAACCATTTGCCGGTGCGCCCTATGCCACATTGCACCTCGTCGATCATCAGCAACCAGTCTTGGGCGTCACACAGGGCGCGGATATCGCGCAGGTAGTCGGCACGCATGGGGTTGATGCCGCCTTCGCCTTGGATGGTCTCGAAAAACACCGCCACCACATTCGGGTTGCCATGCGTTGCCTTTTTTAAGGCCTCGATATCGTTCTGAGGCACCCGAATGAAGCCTTCCACCAACGGCCCAAAGCCTTTTTGGATTTTTTCGTTACCCGTAGCGCTGAGTGTGGCGATGCTGCGGCCATGAAAAGCACGTTCGTAGACCACGATTTCAGGGCGCTCAATGCCTTTATCGTGGCCGAACTTTCGCGCCATCTTCAAGGCGGCTTCGTTGGCCTCTAAGCCTGAGTTGCAAAAGAACACATTGCGCATGCCCGACAACTCGACCAGCTTGTCGGCCAGTTGCTGCTGCAAAGGGATGTGGTAGTAGTTGCAGCTGTGCATCATCTTGCCAACCTGATCTTGCAGAGCAGGGGTGAGCTTGGGGTGGGCGTGGCCCAAGGTATTCACCGCAATACCGGCCAAGGCGTCTAGGTAGCACTTGCCCGCTGTGTCCCAAACACGCACACCTCGGCCATGCGACACCGTCATCGGCAGTCGGCCGTAGGTGTTCATCAAATGGGCAGCGGGGTCGTGGGCGGCAGACATGGGCATTCCTTGGCGTCAAATGAAATCGGCTCTGCAGCCATCAGGCTGGAGCCGAGTTGCAGATTCTAGGGGGCAATGCTTGTCAGCCCACTGAAAAACGCCGCGCATAGAATGAAATTGCTGCAAAGCAACAACCGCCATGTTGGCGAAAAGGCTTTTGCGCTTTATTCATGGTCAGCCCTCTACCCCACGAACTCATTATTCTCGGCGTGACCACCAGCGGTCAGACCTTCCGCCCCAGCGACTGGGCTGAGCGTTTGGCAGGTGTGATGAGCAGTTTTCGCCCTGGGGGTGCCGTGCCAGGCGACCATCTAAGTTACTCACCTTGGTGCGTGCCCAACACCTTGGATGGCAAAAAATGCGTCATCGTGCACACCGACATGCGCAACGACAATGTCATGGCCTGGGACTTTGTGATGGGTTTTGCACGGGACAACCAGTTACAGGTGATCAAGCCCGCGCCATAAAAAAACCGCCCCGAAGGGCGGTTCTTGCTTTTTTGCCGTCAGCGCACCGTTTTCAAACGGCGGTCAGCACAAAGGCCGACCGGGCTGTTTGCCTGAATCGTCAGGCAGCGAGGGCCAGGGTTTTCACCTTGGCGGCTAAGCGGCTCTTGTCGCGAGCAGCCTTGTTTTTGTGGAAGATGTGCTTATCAGCGATGGTGTCCACCACCGATTGCATCTTGCCAAACAGTTCGCTGGCTTTGGTTTTGTCACCAGCAAGCACTGCTTTTTCAACATTCTTTACCGCGGTGCGGTATTGCGAACGCAGCGAGGTGTTGGCTGCATTCAGTTTGACGTCCTGACGGGCGCGTTTACGGCCCGACGCTAGGCGCGGGTTCTTTTTCTTGGGCTTTCCAGAGGCCATGAGGTTTTTCCTTTAGGGGTTTGATGATGATGACGGCAAAGCCCAATATTGTATCAAGCCCGCTACACTCCACCGCGTGAGCCTGTTTAAGTCCGCTTCTACCGTGTCCTTGTGGACCTTGGCCTCGCGCATCACCGGTTTTGCGCGGGAGACGCTGATCGCCAGCGTGTTTGGCGCCAACGCCCTGACCGACGCCTTCAATGTGGCGTTTCGCATCCCCAATTTGTTTCGCCGCCTGTTCGCTGAGGGCGCTTTTGCCCAAGCCTTTGTGCCTGTGCTGGCAGCCACCCGTGCTGAGCACGGCGACGAGGCCACCCATGTGTTGATCGACAAAGTGGCCAGCTTGCTGCTGGTGGCGGTGGTGACGCTTAGCCTTTTTGGCGTGTTGGCCGCGCCTTGGTTGGTGTGGGCCATGGCCAGTGGTTTGCAGCAGTCGGCGCAGGGCATGGACACCGCCATCAACCTGACGCGGCTGATGTTTCCCTATATTGCTTTCATGTCGATGGTGGCTTTGTCGGCAGGTATCTTGAACACATGGCGGCGCTTTGCGGTGCCAGCGGCCACACCGGTGCTGCTGAATGTCTGCATGATCGGCGCCGCCTTGTGGGCTGCGCCCTGGTTGGCCACACAAGGTGTAGAACCCATTTACGCCATGGCGGGCGGGGTGATGATGGGCGGCGTGCTGCAGCTGGCAGTGCAAATACCGGCTTTGCGCCGTTTGGGTGTGTTGCCTGGCTTGAGGCTTTCACCCAAAGGCATTCAAGACGCTTGGCAGGACGCTGGTAACCGCCGAATTCTGTCGCTGATGGCCCCCGCTTTGCTAGGCGTGGGGGTGGCGCAGTTGTCGCTCATCATCAACACCCAAATCGCCTCGCATTTGACGCCTGGCAGCGTGAGCTGGATCAGCTATGCCGACCGCCTCATGGAATTCCCCATCGCCTTGCTGGGCGTGGCTTTGGGCGTGGTGTTGATGCCGCAACTCTCTTCCGCGCAGGCCAGTGGCGATGCGGATGCCTACTCTTCCATGCTGGACTGGGGCCTACGGCTGGTGGTGGTGTTGGCATGGCCCTGTGCCGTGGCGCTGCTGGTGTTTGCCCAACCGCTGGTGGCGGTGCTCTACCACTATGGCGCTTTCACCGACCGCGATGTGGCGCAAACCACGCTGGCCTTGACGGGTTACGGTGTGGGCGTTCTGGGCTTGGTGGCCATCAAAGTGCTGGCGCCAGGTTTTTATGCCAAACAAGACACCCGCACCCCAGTGCGCATCGCGGTGCTGGTGCTGGTGTTTACCCAAGTGATGAATGTTTTGCTGGTACCGCACTTGGCCCATGCGGCGCTGACACTCTCCATTGGTTTGGGCGCATTGCTCAACGCCTTGTGGTTATTCCAAGGATTGCGGCGCAACCGCAGTTTTGTGGCCAAGCCAGGCTGGGGTTTGCTGGTTTTGCGGGTGGTTTTGGCGTCTGCCGCCATGGGTGGATGCCTGTTTTACAGCGCTGGCCATTGGGACTGGACGGGTTTGCGGGCGCAGCCTTGGCTGCGAATTGGCTTGATGACAGGCGTATTAAGCGCCAGTGCTGTGGTGTATTTCGCGACACTCAGGGGTCTGGGTATGGATCTGCGTGCACTTTTGCGCCGCTGAAGGCATGATGACGATATGGACTACAAATTAAAGCCACCCACTGCGCTGGACTATTTTGCTTCCTTGGTGCAAAGCGACGAGGAGTTTCCCTTGCTGGAAACCGCCATCAGCTTGGCCCAAGACGAATTCCCCTCCCTCAATATCCAGCAGGTTCTCAGCGATGTTGACCATTGGGCAGCACGCTTAAAGCGCAGCGTCTTGCCTGGCGCAGACGCTTTGGACAAGCTGCGCGAACTCAACCACTTTTTCTACAGCAATCTGCGCTTTGCGGGCAATGTGAACCATTACGACAACCCCCACAACAGCTATTTGAATGTGGTGATGTCCACCCGCTTGGGCATTCCCATCAGCTTGGCGGTGCTGTGGTTGGAGTTGGGTCAAAGCATTGGTTTGCCCGTGTTTGGTGTGGGTTTCCCTGGACACTTTTTGGTGAAGCTGGATTTACCCGCGCCGCAAGAAGGCCATGTGGTGATTGACCCCTTCAGCGGTGAATCGCTAAGCCGCGAGGATCTGTGTGAGCGCCTCATTCCTTGGTTGCCCGGCGCCAAGGCCGGTCAGCCGAACGCCATCTCCGACGATGCCTTGGGGTTTCACCTCGAAGCCGCTGAACCCCGCGAAATCATTGCTCGCATGTTGCGTAATTTGCATGAAATTTACCGCCGCCAAGGTGACCAAGAACGCCTTTTAAGGGTTCAAGCGCGGTTGGCTGTTTTGTTGCCGGAGTAGTGCAATATGGCTTGGGTTTAAGCGGTGCGCATGGAGCCTTTGACGGCTGCATAATGTTTTTGTATCAGCGTGGGCATGACCCGCGCACGGCGCAATCTGTTGCTGGTGGGCGATTCATCCACGCATCGCAGTAATTCGTTTTTTGTGGGGTTGTTGGCTTATTTGAAGGGGGTGGGGAGCTACAGCTCGGCCTTTGAGGTGCCACAACAGAGTTGAATCAGTGACGGTCTTTGCTGCGAACAGAGCATATACGGTCTGCCCTTGGTGTTTCGGTCGAGCGAGGGCATAACTAGCTTAATCGCTTTCGTAAAACCAACAACTGCACCACGAGCACACCCATATAGCCTGCGAGCAAGCCGGAAAGAACGGTAACGAAGCAGTATGCTGTTCGAACCGTATCGTAATTTTTGAATGCAGTTAATCCATTTTGGACGTAAGCCCAATATGACTCCTTGGCGATCTGAAGTGCGACGGGCAGAAAGATTAACGCCACCACAAGTGCCATCATTGAAACAGGAATAGCTTTACTGAAAAGTACAGCGGTGACAGTCCGTCTTGAGTCTTCGTTGTCTGCCTTATAACTCTTGGGTTCTATTTTGAGGGCCTTCACAATCTCTGAATAACAAAGGCTGAAAAGTATCGTTGCAATCGCCATTAGTAGGCTTGACGCAGAAAGGAGATCACCCATTGAAATTACCTTTGAGGGGTGTCACCGAACTTTGCGCAAAGTTCGGTGTATGAAGAAGGGAAGATTTCATATGTGGAAATGCTGCCCTTCTTCCTCACCACAGGGGGCAGGCCGCCATCTATATCTGCAAGCACCTTATTCAGTTCATTCACGACATTTTGATTGTTGATGACAACAGTAAAGTTTTGGGAACCCTCTAGTTGAGTAGCTCCATTAAGTGATGCATTGAGAGTCCGATGGACATTTTCCTTGAGTTGGTATTGGTACTTTGAAAGTACTGAACGAATGAGTGACCTGCTCTCAGTGACGGTTGTCTGAAACAAACTGCTAACGGTTCGCTCGTCTGGAATTACGCCGTTAAACGCTGTTTCGATCAGAAGCATGAGTCGATATCCAAAACGGCGTGCTCTGGCTTTTCTCGTTGCAAGCATCCGCCCATGTTTGACTGAAAAGCAATGCTCTGGACTTGATTTCATTCCAATGAATGCTCATAAAGTACTCTTATATGCAAGAGTACGCATGCTAGCTAAATTAAGTATTAATAATGATTTTTGTAATTAAAAGTTTTTTATAGGCACATAAGTGTTGGTTTAATCAGATTTTCTGAACGCACTTATGTTTTTAGGATGAATAAACAAAAATGATTTCAATTAACAGCAATATTGTTTATATTACGAGGCCGATCGTAAAAGCGGCTTTGGCATGAAGCAAAGCGAGTTTGTACGGTGGCTGGCAAAAAATGGGGCCACCTTCAAAGAGGGCAGCAAGCACTTGAAGGTTTACTGCAATGGCAGACAAACCATTCTGCCAAGACATCCCGCTAAAGAGCTTAAATTGGCTTTGGTGGAAGCCGTGAAAAAGCAACTCGACCTGAAATAAACAACCTGAGAAAAGGAAAGCCATGTTCTACCCCGCTATGTTCAAGGAAGACCCAGCAGGGGGATACGTGGTCAGCTTTCGGGACATTCCTGAAGCGCTGACGCAAGGCGATGATCAAAAGGATGCCATGGAGATGGCCGAAGATGCCTTGGTCACAACCATGGACTTTTACTTTGATGACCAGCGGGCTGTACCGCTTCCCAGCAAATTGCAACGTGGCGAGACGCTGGTCAGTTTGCCGCTGAGCATTGCCGCCAAGGTTTTGCTGCTGAATGAAATGCTGGCTCAAAACATTCGACCCGCCGATTTGGCACGTCGCATGAATGTGTTGCCGCAAGAGGTCAATCGGCTACTTAGCCTAGACCACAAAACCAAAATCGACACTGTGGCTCTGGCGTTACTTTCGCTAGGGCGTCGGTTTGAGTTGTCGGTGGCTTAAGAAATCACCACCGCGGCGCCGTTGCCCTTGTCTGCAATCGCGCCAATGCGGTACACATGCTCGCCCAAATCCGCCAAAGTCTTGGCGCAAGCATCAGCGGCGGATGCGTCGAGCACCAAGACCATGCCAATGCCGTTGTTGAAGGTGCGGCACATCTCGGCCTCGTCAATGCCCGCCGTCGTTTGTAGCCAAGTGAACAACTCGGTGCGCGGCCAATTGGCACGCTGCAAATGCGCGGCGCAGTGATCCGGCAGCACGCGGGGAATGTTCTCGGTCAAGCCGCCGCCGGTAATGTGCGCAAGTGCTTTGATGGGGTGGGCTTTCAAAGCCGCCAATACCGACTTCACGTACAACCGAGTGGGCGCCATCAGCGCTTGCTTGAAGGGCTGGCCGTCCAAGGTGGCGGGCAAATGCGCCGCCGCTCTGTCAATGCATTTACGCACCAAACTAAAGCCATTCGAATGCACACCGCTGGAGGCCAAGCCCAGCACCACGTCGCCTGCCTTGACATCCTTGCCTGTGAGGATGAGCGACTTTTCTACCACGCCCACCGCAAAACCCGCCAAGTCGTATTCGCCTGCGGGGTACATGCCAGGCATCTCGGCGGTTTCGCCGCCAATCAAGGCGCAGCCCGAAAGCTCACAACCCTTGGCAATGCCACCCACCACCGCAGCGGCGGTGTCGACATCGAGCTTGCCGCAGGCAAAGTAATCGAGGAAAAACAAAGGTTCGGCACCTTGAACCAACACGTCGTTGACGCTCATGGCCACCAAGTCGATGCCCACGGTGTCGTGCATTTGCCATTCGAAGGCCAGCTTCAGTTTGGTGCCCACGCCATCGGTACCGCTGACCAACACCGGTTCTTTGTAATTTTTGGGTACTTCAAACAAAGCGCCAAAGCCGCCAATGCCCGCCAACACCCCTTCGCGCATGGTTTTTTTGGCCAAAGGCTTGATGCGTTCAACCAGTGCGTCACCTGCGTCGATGTCAACGCCAGCGTCTTTGTAGGAAAGGGGAGTGTTCATGAAGGATAGGGCGCAAAAGCGCTAAAGGGTGGGGTCGATAGAATGGCGCATTCTAAATGCCGGGTCTCACGCCAGCTGATGTCCTCCTCCCCTGATTACCGACTCTATGCCGCTTGGTCGGCTATCGCAGCAGTGCTCGCATGGGTGCTGTGGTGGTTGCTGCCCGTTTTGACGCCTTTTTTAATTGCCGCCGTCATGGCCTATGTGCTGTCACCTGTGGTGCAGCGGTTGCAGCAATGGCTGGGCGAGGGCTTCCCCAAAAGCTTGTTGGTGCTGGTCTGCGAGACCGCTTTCATTGGGATTTTGCTGGCGGTGGTGGCCTTGGTGGTGCCGGTGCTGTTCAAAGAAGCCGCTCGCATACAAATGCAATTACCGCAGTTGCTCGACGAGTTGAAAACGCATTTAGAGCCTGTGTTGCTGAGTTGGGGCTTCCCGATTGAGCTCGATGCCCAAGCCCTTAAAGCGTGGCTGGCGAAAAATGCGGACGGCCTGTCTGACAGCGCCTTGGCCTCTTTGATGGCCTCGCTTCGCATCGGTGGCAGCGTGGCTTTGGCGGTAGTGGGCAATTTGGTGCTGATTCCTGTGGCCTTGTACTACTTGTTGATGGATGGCCATGTGGCTTTGTCGCACCTGCGCAAATGGGTGCCGCTGAATGCCAAAGCGTCTGTAGACAGTTTCGTTAGTGAGGCTGACAGCGTATTGGGTGAATATGTGCGTGGCCAGTTGTTGGTGATGCTGATTTTGGCGGCGTATTACGTCATTGGCCTGTCCTTGTTTGGCTTGTCGGTGGCTTGGCCTATTGGCATCTTCACCGGTTTGGCGGTGTTTGTGCCCTATGTGGGTTTTGGCGTGGGCTTGTTGTTGGCAGCTTTGTCAGGATTTTTGGAGATGGCACCCATGCAAGCCACCATCATGTTGGTGGTGGTGTTTGGCGTGGGCCAGTTGATTGAAGGCTTTGTGCTCACGCCTCGTTTGGTGGGTGAACGTATTGGTCTGCATCCTCTGGCGGTGATTTTTGCCTTGTTGGCTTTTGGGCAACTGCTGGGTTTTGTCGGGGTGTTGATGGCCTTGCCGGCAAGCGCGGTGCTGTTGGTTGCTTTGCGCCGAATGCGAGAGCGCTATATGGCCAGTCGTTTGTATGAAGGTTAGCTTGGCATGAGGCAAATTGCTTTGGACATCGGTGTGGATGTCGGCCCGACCTTGTCCAATTTTGAGCCTGCGCACAACGCCGCAGCCCTTGAGCATTTGCAACTCTGGCTGGCAGGCGACACCCGCTCCCCTGTGCCAACCTACCTTTGGGGTGAGCAAGGCAGCGGCAAAAGCCACTTGCTGGCAGCCGTGGCACAGGCCATCACCTCGCAAGGCCACAGCGTGGGTTGGCTGGACGCGACCATTTCCGAGCCCAGTGCTTTTGACATCCAATGGGATGTGGTGTTGATGGACGATGTGCAGTCTTACAGCGCGGTACAGCAACATGCGGCCTTCAACTGGTTTGTCCACGCCGCAACACCGGGCTCTGCACGTCAACCCTGGGTGCTGGCGGCAGGTTTGTTGCCCCCGCAAGACTTGCCTTTGCGTGAAGACTTGCGAACCCGTTTGGGCTGGGGCCATGTGTTTTACCTGCAGGTCTTGGGCGAAAACGAACGCCGCGCGGTCTTGGTCCGCCATGCCCAAGCGCTGGGCATGACTTTGAACACCGATTTGCTGGACTATTTGCTCAGCCGTTTCAGCCGTGACTTGGGTCATTTGATCGACCTGCTGCACCGCTTGGACGCGTTTGCTTTGCAAACCCAGCGCCCTCTCACCATCCCCTTGCTTCGAGCCATGCTCGATGAAAGTTAAGCGCATGAAATTGGCCCTGTTTGACCTTGACCAGACCTTGTTGCCGCTGGACTCCGACCAATCGTGGGGAGAGTTCACCTTGAGTTTGGGTTGGGCCGACCCGCTGACATTCAAACAACGCAATGATGCGTTTTATGCCGACTACAACGCGGGTTGTTTGGACATTCATGCCTATGTGCGATTTGCCACGCAAGCGGTGCGCCAACGTGGCTTGACCGCAGCCCATGAAGCGCACCAACAATTCATGCAGAAAATCATTCAGCCAGCCATCAAGCCGCAAGCACTTGAATTGGTGGAAGCGCACCGTGCGCAAGGCGACACCTTGGTGATGGTGACCGCCACCAATGAATTTGTCACCGCCCCCATTGCCCAAGCCTTTGGCATGGATGTTCTGCTGGCGGTTCAACTGGTGCGGGACGCCGACGGCAACTTCACCGGCGATATTGATGGCACGCCTAGCTTGCGAGAAGGCAAAGTCACACGGGTGAACCAATGGTTGCAAGCGCAGGGCTTGAGCCTGCCCGAGGTCCACGCCACTTTTTACAGCGACTCCATGAACGACTTGCCCTTGCTGGAAAAAGTCGATGTACCCGTGGTCACCAACGGCGGTCCAGCCCTTAAACAAATTGCCCAAGAACGCGGGTGGCGTATCCTCGACCTTTTCGAGACTTCATGATCAGCAAAATCATCAACCGTTTGATGGGCAAGTCCAGCCCCAAACCTTCCCCCAAGTTTGGTCAACGGCGTGTCATCAGCGAACAGGACCATGGCATTGACCATACCTTGGTAGACGAACGCGCCATGAACGTGGTGCGCACTTTGCAAGAGCGTGGTTTTGAAGCCTATATCGTGGGCGGTGCAGTGCGTGATTTGCTGGTGGGCTTAAAGCCCAAAGACTTCGACGTCGCAACCAACGCCACGCCGGAAGAGGTGAAAGCCTGTTTTCGCCGCGCCTTCATCATCGGGCGGCGTTTTCGCATCGTCCATGTGGTGTACGGCCGAGGCCGTGAACATGAGGTGATTGAGGTCTCGACCTTCCGCGCCTACCTTGACAGCAACGACGCCGAGCAGGTCAGCGGCAATGAGCGCACCAGCAAAAAAGCCCTTTCTAACATGACCCATGCGGTGGACGCGAGCGGCCGTGTGTTGCGCGACAACGTCTGGGGTCCGCAAGAAGAAGATGCGGCGCGGCGCGACTTCACCGTCAACGCCATGTACTACGACCCCTTGACAGGGGATGTGATTGACTATCACCATGGTTTGGAAGACGGCAAGAAACGCGTCTTGCGTATGATTGGCGACCCCGCCGCCCGTTACCGCGAAGACCCTGTGCGCATCATCCGCGCAGTGCGCTTTGCCGCCAAGTTAAACAACCTGGGTTTCAAAATAGAGCCCCGTACAGCCAAACCTTTGAAAGCCTCGGTGGGCTTGCTGGCCGATGTACCGCAAAGCCGTTTATTTGACGAGATGCTCAAGCTTTTGCAAACCGGTCACGCACTGGCCAGCATTGCGCAACTCAAAACTCTGGGCATGGCACGCGGCATTTACCCGCTGCTGGATGTGGTGGTCGAACGCGTGGATTCCGAATTTGTGAATGCCGCTTTGCAAGACACCGATCGCCGAGTAGGCGAGGGCAAGCCCGTTGCGCCCAGCTTTTTGCTCGCTTGCGTGTTGTGGGCCGATGTACGCGAAGGTTGGCAGGTGCGCAGCGCCGAGATGCCCACTTTCCCTGCTTTGCAAGAAGCCATCGAAGATGTGTTCAATGCCCGCATCGGCGATGTCTCGGGGCGCGGCAAACTGGCGGGCGATATGCGCGAAATTTGGACCATGCAACCGCGCTTTGACAAACGCAATGGCACCGCTCCGTTTGGTTTGGTCGAGCAAGCGCGGTTTCGAGCCGGCTTCGATTTCATGCGCCTGCGTGCCGAAGTCGGCGAGATCGAGGAAGAACTGGCCGATTGGTGGGAAACCTTCAGTACAGCCAGCGATGACACCCGCACGGACATGTTGCAAGCGGTCAAGCCAGCTCCTCGTGCGGTAAAGGCCGATGGCACACCGGTGGCTCGCAAGCGCCCAAGGCGTAGACGCAAGCCTGCAGGAAGTGGTCCCAGCAGCGGTGGTGACACTGCTGCGTGAGCCCGTCAGTGCCTGTGTGGCACTGGGCGCCAACTTGGGAGACGCCGTGGCGACCCTGCGCCAAGCCTTGGCAGATATCGCTTCATTGCCCCACACCCAACTTCTACAAGCCTCCCCATTTCTTAGCAGCGCTCCGCTGGACGCGGATGGCCCCACCTATATTAATGCTGTGGTGCGCTTTGACACCCAACTTAACGCTGTTGAACTGTTGCAAGCTTTGCAGGGCTTGGAAAACGCTGCTGGGCGCACCCGAGACTATCGTCACGCACCGCGCACACTGGATTTGGATCTGCTTTTTTATGGTGATGCGCAAATGCAAAGCGACTATTTAAGCTTGCCCCATCCGCGGTGGTCGCAACGTGCTTTTGTGTTGCTGCCACTGCAAGAGGTCTGCCCTGAGAAAGTGACGCCCGATATGCTGGCTGCAGTTGCCAGCCAAGCCACGGTTTGGCTGGAGAGCTAAGCTTTCACTGCGAAATTTTTCGCGCTTCTTCTATTTGGTATTCAAAGTAGCGCTGAAACCCATAGGCCAAGGTGGAGAGCAAAGCGGTAGTCCCCACCATCAGCGACAAGATCAAGGCAGCCACGGTCAGCCAGTTGGTGGCGCCAGCTGTCGACTCCACATCGTCATGCGGGTTGTAAATGCTGTTCCAGCGTTCGGTGGACATCAAGCCCCAGTAAATCGCGTTCAGCGCACCACTGGCCACGGTTAGGCCTAAGAGAGGTAGCAGCAACCAACTGAGTGGATCGTCCACGCCAAAATCTTTGGCGCGTTCAAAGCCATACAAACCCAGCAGGGTGGGCCAGGGCAAAACCCAGGCTAGCCAATCGCTTTTGCCAAACATGTAAAAACGCTGTAAGCCTAAAGGGCCACCCAAAAAACTTAACCACGTCGCCAATGTTTTATGTTTCATCTGGCAGATTATCGGGTTGGCGGCGTGAGCTCGCTCGCGGTGCTGGAATCTCCCGCCCCCAAGGCTTTTTGCATGAACACCGTGTCCAGCCATTGGCCGTGTTTCCAACCGCTGGCTTTCAAGATGCCGGTGTGTTCAAACCCCAAGCTGCGGTGTAGCCCAATCGAGCCTGCGTTGGCCGAGTCGCCAATGACCGCCAGCATTTGTCGAATACCCAGCACCTCGCAATGGCGTAAAAGTTCAGCAAGCAAGGCGCGTCCCATGCCTTGACCCATATGGTCAGGGTGGATGTAAACCGAGTCCTCGGCCATGAAGCGAAAAGCAGGGCGGGGCCTGAAGGAGCCCGCATAGGCAAAGCCCAGCACCTCGGCCCCACGGCTGGCGACCAAGTGCGGCAAGCCTTTGTCCAGCACATCAGTGCGGCGGTGTGTCATTTCGTCTAGGTCTGGGGCATCTAATTCAAAGCTGCCTTTGCCGTGCGTCACATGGTGGGCGTAGATCGCGGTAATGGCTGGCAAGTCGGCTGGTGAACTGGGTCGGATAAAGGGGGCGGGAGAGGGCATGAGTGCTCAGTCTATAATGGCAGGCTTTTCAGCGAGCGCTGGCCGGGTGGCCATGTCGCGTGTCTCATCGCTGAATCAAAGTCTGCACCCAAGGATAAACCATGGTCGTCATCCGACTTTCACGCGGCGGCGCAAAAGCCCGCCCCTTTTTCA
>Ga0114980_10002267_pt1 | contig 13645 bp, 4 predicted proteins | sample S_140806_EF_Meta_FD_87018 | JGI IMG/M metagenome (GOLD analysis project Ga0114980, IMG submission 87018) | Freshwater microbial communities from Lake Simoncouche, Canada to study carbon cycling - S_140806_EF_MetaG | ecosystem: Environmental > Aquatic > Freshwater > Lake | place: Lake...
CAAAAAGTATATTTCTACCACGGCCCCCACTGTGGGTAAAGTCTTTTATGTAAACTCTATCACGAAGGAGGCGCAGTGGAACTTTCCTGATTCTGCATTTAATGTAGGACCATCCACAGCGCAGCAGGCTTCTTCAGCGTTGGCACAAACCATTTCTGGCGCACGAGCCTCTTCTGCGACGGCCCAGGTTGCATCTTCTGCTGTGGCGCAGACGGCCTCTTCAGCGCTCGCCCAACAGATTTCTGGAGCACGAGAATCTTCAGCGGTGGCCCAGGTCGCCTCTTCAGCTGTGGCGCAGACAGCCTCTTCAGCGTTAGCCCAACAGATTTCTGGAGCACGAGCCTCTTCTGCGACGGCGCAAGTAGCCTCTTCAGCGCTCGCCCAACAGATTTCTGGAGCACGAGCCTCTTCTGCGACGGCGCAAGTAGCCTCTTCAGCGCTCGCCCAAAGTATTTCTGGCGCAGAAGCCTCGTCTGCTACGGCGCAAGTAGCCTCTTCAGCGCTCGCCCAGCGCATTTCTGGCGCCCAGGCCTCCTCTGCAACAGCCCAGGTAGCCTCTTCTGCGCTCGCATATAGAGCCTCTTCAGCGCTTGCGCAAAGTATTTCTGGCGCAGAGGCCTCGTCTGCGACGGCCCAGGTTGCGTCTTCAGCGGTAGCATATAGAGCCTCTTCAGCGCTTGCGCAAAGTATTTCTGGCGCCCAGGCCTCGTCTGCGACGGCCCAGGTTGCGTCTTCAGCGGTAGCACAGGGCGCTTCGTCTGCGCTCGCCCAGCGCATTTCTGGCGCCCAGGCCTCGTCTGCGACGGCCCAGGTTGCGTCTTCAGCGGTAGCACAGGGCGCTTCGTCTGCGCTCGCCCAGCGCATTTCTGGCGCCCAGGCCTCCTCTGCAACGGCCCAGTTCGCATCCTCTGCTCTTCAACAGCGTGATTCTAGCGCACAACAGCAAGCGGCATCGTCCGCTGTTCAACAGAATGCGTCCTCCGCACAACAGCAGACAGATTTGGCTGCGGCCGTAGCAATAAAAGACACCATCAAATCCGATATGGTAGTCATACAAGCACAAATTCTATCCTTGACCAATGCGATGAATGGTAAAGGCCCATCTACATCAACAGCAAACATACCAGCAGAAATAGACGCAAACATAAGTAGATTATCTGTGAAAAAGGCCGAGTTATCAGATATAGCATTGAGAATCTTTCAGCTCAGCCCTGACTATCAAGATGCAAGTCTTCAAACGATTGTACCAGATAACACATTAAGTGCCTTTCAGATTACAAAAGTCTTCGATACCTTGCGAAACGCCCATATATTTCTCGATGCAAATCAAAGGATCGTTAAATCTCCTTTGACCCCTGCGATACGGGCATACACCTCTGGTGCACAATACGGCGGCGGCAAGAAAAAGGGAAGCCGCAAATCATCTATACTCTTGTACAGAGTCTAAGGTGAGCAAAAATATTCGTATTTAAATAGAAGTTCTGAACTAGAATGAACAGAACAAGGGGGAGAAAAAAAAGTGGTAGTAGAACGTCACGTAAATGTGAGATTCTACCGCTACTGAGCATGGAACCAATGCGGATGCGAGGAGGCGGTAATACCAACTGGGTTCCAATCGGCACTTATAACGTAATATCGATCACTGGAACACTCGGCACAAGTCAATGTTTTAATAATGCTGGTATGGATGGCTCACCAGGGACAGGTAGCTTTTTCAATCCCTTCGGTATGGATATGGATTCTGCTGGAAATATTATAATCGTGGAAAAAGAAACAGATCGCAGGCTACGAATCATGTCACCGGCAGGAGTTCTCTCGACAATACCAACCACTGGTAGCACTCCAGCAGATGGTCCTTTTGCTTCGAGTGGAAGAATATACAACTCGAGTGTGTTTGCTATCAATAAAACGAATGATGTCTTCTATTTTCTGGAATATGCGCATCATCAGCTACGAACTGCACTCGCAGATTCAGGCAAGACATTTTCTGGAAAGGATGCACCTGGATTTCCAGCAGGGATGGGCACGATTATTTCTACCCCTGGAAACTCTACTATAGACGGGAATCAGAGTACTGCATATCTGTATCGTCCCTATTCTATTGCTTTTGATCCAAAAGGCACTCGTGCCTACATAGGAGAAGAGGGTGGTTTTTTTCGTATGGTGGATATCACTGGCCCCGCCACCTGCTATGTAAGTTCACTCTTTAGACCTAAACTAAACAATCAAGAGCAAACGATATCGAATATTGTTGTTGATAATAATGGGAATGTCTTTTTTACAATGATGGGTAAACATGCGATATGGAAATTCGTCCCTCCTGCAGCAGGGGTTCGCACAACCGGTACAGGAAACCCCCTGTATTCCTTTACCGATGCCATGCTTGGACCGAAAGTGTTTGCGGGAAGTATTACTACTCCTGGCTATAATGACGATCCTGGTAGCACGGCCCTCTTTAATACCCCAATGGGTCTCTGTGTAGACGCAAATAATAACCTGTATGTCGCAGATTGTGTAAATAATGTCATACGCTACATTACTCCTGATGGAACAGTGTATACGTATGCTGGTGCACAAAATCTAACTTCGAACCTTGATGGTGCGCCGAATGATGGAAATGGTCTACACACGACTGCACGATTTAGTAACCCCATATCGGTTGTGATGGATCCATTAAATAATCTATATGTGTTGGATGCGGGTAAAGATAGACTGTCTCAACGATGTAGAGCCTATTGTCGTATTCGTAAAATATCCCGCACGCCTCCTATAACAGTGACTGCGGTCACAACAGATAGTGTCACCGTTACTTGGCCGCCACCCAGTGAATGGATGCCCAATGCATCTTCTGCTGCGGATACAACGACATATTCATACAGAATAACACCCTCGGACAGGAAGTTTGTTGTTTCTGGCCCCATAACTAGCCCGCTTACAGTCTCTAACTTATCCGATTCAACCCTGTATTCTATAGAAATCACAGTGTCGAACTCGTCGCAAACTGTAACCACGCCATTAGTTCCGTTTGCGACGCAAATCGAGCCCTCGAAGTTTGTGATTCGAACACCGGTGCTATCAACAGTGGGTGGGAATAGCGGAACTATAGCGAGTCTTTCTACAGCTATTCTTGAGTGGGATGGCGCAAAGGGCGCCGATACGTTAGCCTATACTATAGATCCAGTGGACGTCCTATCTAGCAATAAAGTATTCTTACCTAAAAATCAAAAAACCCCCTATTGTATCCCAAACTTAGAAGCAAACAAAACCTATACGGTTCGATTAACCGCAGGTATGACCGACGTGCCAGGGATAAATGGCGAGGCGCCAACCAGCTACATCGTTACATCAGAACCAGTCACATTTACAACGCCTAATCCGGTATCGATGGAAATAGGGACCTTATGCGGTCTCGTAGCTCGTGGCGGCACGATTACAAATGCGAAACCCACTACTCCTCAAGCCCCTTCAGTCACTACGATAAAAGATCCGAGGGGTGTAGTACTCGATAAGTATGGAAATCTGTTTATCACATCGCATTCGTGTGTTCTTAAAGTAAAGCCTCCACCTACCAAACAATATGTTATACGAGGAACGATTCCCTCTATCTTAGAACCCAATCCACACTCATCATCTACTTCATCTGTAACTATTTACGCAGGGATTCCAGCAGGAGATAGTAGGTCCCCTTCTGATACGACTGGGAACAACATTCGTTTCTATAATATAACAGCCATTGCATATGATCCTCGTTTGGATTGTTTATACATATCCGATTCGTTACTGCATATAATTATTAAACTCACCTATGATTCCACTGGCCTTGTGACATCAAAAGTTCTTGGCGTGAATGGTGGTAACACACATCTTGATGAGAAGATTGATAAAGCGAAGTTCAAGGTTCCGAAGGGGATTGCAGTTGGAGCAGATGGCTCTCTCTTTATCGCAGATTGTTATAATCATGCAGTTCGCAAGATTACTGGAGACACTGTAACGACAATCGCACGAGCGACTATTGTTAATCACATTAATACGGATAAACTGCTTGTGAATCCCTATGGCGTAGCAGTACTTAACGATGGCACTGTCTATGTTACGTCTACCTGGAGAAACTGTATCAAAAAGCTGGCTCCTAATCCTGATGGAACATACACGATGACCCTGTATGCAGGTGAGGATAGTGATAGTGGTGGAGATGCCGATGGCGCCCTATTGGATGCGAGATTTAATAAACCACAGGGATTATTTGTCGATACGAATAATAATATCTATGTGTATGATGTAGGAAACTATAAAATCAAACTAATTTCGGGGGGGAGAGTGATGACAGTCTTTGGTACCAGTGCAGGATATCAAGATGGTGATAAAGGTAGTGCTCAACTCAAGGGCGCTTCATTACTGACCGATGTTCAATATGATGATTATGCTGGTATAACATCAGATGATAATGGAAATATGTATTTCAGTGACTGGGGGAATGGCTTAATAAGAACTGCATATCCAGCCCCACCCCCTACCATACAAAAGGCGGAGTATGATTTGTTTTGGAATGCTCAGAGAGCATCTTCAGCGATTGCGCAAACAACATCCTCAGCAAGACAGGTTGAAGCGACGTTAGTCAGAAGACGGACAGCATCTTCAGCGGTAGCCCAGACAGCATCTTCAGCGCTAGCCCAGAGAGCATCTTCGGCGGTAGCTCAGGTCGCATCTTCAGCCCAGGCATCTTCGGCAGTAGCTCAGGCAGCATCTTCAGCAGTAGGCCAGGCAGCCTCTTCAGCACAGGCATCTTCAGCGACAGCCCAGACAGCATCTTCAGCGGTGGCCCAGGCAGCCTCTTCAGCAGTGGGCCAGGCAGCCTCTTCAGCACAGGCATCTTCAGCGGTAGCCCAAACAGCATCTTCGGCTCAACAGCAGCAAGCCTTGATACAACCAGTATCGATAAAAGATAACATTGTACAACAAATAAAAGTTCTTGAATCTGCGCTTGCGGCGCAAGTCGCAATCCTCTATTCGAAGGATTCTGCGCAATCAGATAAAGATGCTGCAAAAAGCCTTATACAACCGAAGATGGCTGAACTAAAGGCGCAGTGGGATTCTCTAGATCAAATATCGGCCACAATCTTTTCTATTGCGCCCCAGTATCAAGATAGAGAGTTACAAACTCCCATATATGACGAGCCCTATTTCGACTCACAGAATTTAATTAAGATGTATGATTTTATGCGCAAAAGGTATATTGTCATTGATTCAAATGGGTATATCGTTCCAAATATAGATTTAAGGTATATACGAGCACGTTAACTACGGCACAACACGCAATTCTTTTCGTATTTAAATGTCATTTGTTGATAGGAATGGCTGATATATCGGGTGGAATACAGGCTGGTGGCGACTCAGTGCCATTAGATAGTGTAATCGTGAAATCGAACCCCGTGGGTGATTATAACTTAACCACGCTGGCTGGTAAATACTTTGCTACAGTTAACACTAGCCAACCAAAGCTACCGCCAACCTCACCATATGATTTGTTATCAACAGAGCTACAGGCTCAACGAGGTATTGCGCTCGATAAACATGGAAATCTATATTTTACATGTCAAACATGTATTTTTAAACTTACTCCCCCTCCAACCACTACATATGAGATGATAGGGACTGTTCCCACTCCTGTTTGGCCACCTATTCATAGACTTTCAACACCTGGCACCACAGATGGCTCTATGATATCTCTGCATGCAGGAAATCTGAATAACAACAATGTATTTTACAACATAAGTATGATGACGTATGAACCGATAGAGGATGTCTTATACATAAGTGATCAGATTCATCGAATCTATAAAGTAACAAATACTGGGAATGTAAGTACCTTTCTAAACTTTGAGCCCCCTGGTGGGGTGTGGCCAAAAGGGGTGGCTGTAGATAAAGATCGAAACGTCTATGTCGCAATGAGAGGAAAACAATGTATCAATAGATATAACTCATCTGGGGGGGGAGGAACGACAATCGCTAGTATAGAATCTCCAATGGGTATTACTATGGTATCCGATGGTTCCTTATATGTAACAAGTGCTAAATATCACTGTATTTATAAATTGACTCCAGATGCGACAAATTCGACATATACTAAAACCATATATGCTGGTAATGAGTCAAGTTCGGGCGATACAGGTGGTGATCTTCTTAGTGCTAGATTTAACTGCCCTCATGCCCTATACGCTGATGTGTATAACAATATCTATGTGTACGATGCTGGAAATCGTAGGATTAAACTGATCGTTACATCGGCTGGAAAAGTTACATCATTATTTGGAGGTAGAAACACACATGAAGATGGTCTAGCAAAAGTTGGGGGAGGGTTTAAAGGGGCTTATAATACAGATACTGGTGAACTTAACACTGAAGTATCGGGTTCTGGCGTAACAGCGGATGCATATGGTAATGTGTATATTACAGATTATTACAATGGTTTTATTCGCAAAGCTACAGCGGAGCCTGTAACGCCTATTCCAACAGTAACTAAGGAGGTGTATGAGCAATATTGGGAGAATCAGCGTGCTTCGGCTGCACAGGCTTCTTCTGCTGTTATTCAACAAGCATCTTCAGCGTTAGCACAGATTGCGTCTTCGCCCATTGCGCAGATGGCATCGTCTGCCGTTGCTTCTTCAGCAGTGGCCCAGGTCGCCTCTTCAGCTGTGGCTCAGGTTGCCTCTTCGGCGCTCGCCCAACAGATTTCTGGAGCACGAGAATCTTCAGCGACGGCCCAGGTTGCATCTTCAGCGGTAGCCCAGACGGCCTCTTCAGCGCTCGCCCAACAGATTTCTGGCGCACGAGAATCTTCAGCGGTAGCCCAGGTCGCATCTTCAGCTGTGGCGCAGACAGCCTCTTCAGCGCTCGCCCAACAGATTTCTGGCGCCCGGGCCTCATCAGCGACGGCCCAGGTAGCCTCTTCAGCACAAGCCTCCTCAGCGGTGGCCCAGGTGGCATCTTCAGCGTTAGCCCAACAGATTTCTGGCGCAGAAGCCTCCTCAGCCACGGCCCAGACAGCCTCTTCAGCAAGGGCCCAGACAGCCTCTTCGGCACTTGCGCAGATAGCTTCTTCAGCTGTCGCCCAGACGGTATCTTCAGCGTTAGCCCAAGAGATTTCTGGCGCCCAGGCCTCCTCAGCCACAGCTCAGGTAGCCTCTTCAGCTGTCGTACAGAAAGCATCGTCCGCTCGGCAACAGCAGGCTTTACTTGCGCCTGTATCTGTAAAAGATAGTATAGTAGAATCAATACAAGCTATTCAATCGGAACTCACTCAACAAATAGCCATATTGTATTCACAGACGGCATCGGAATCGGATAAACAGCTAGCACAAGAGACTATAACGACGAAGATTGCTGATTTAGATGGGCAATGGTTTGCTCTATCTAACGTATCAGCAAGAATTTTCGCTATTGCACCCCTCTACCAAGATCGGGTTTTACAAACTTGGGTACCAGATAGATATTTAGAATCGAAACAACGTATTAGAATGTATGATACCATGCGCAAGGACTATATTTCTATAGATATAAATGGATATATTGTGGACGATAAGGATACCCCTACATCTAGAACATTGAGCAGGTCCCAGGGAGGCGGTGCTTTGCCCAATGTTTCTGGTGCTGCAGTAAGTATTCTATCAACCGATGTTCTATTATCAGGAGATCTAACCCTTCCCCCCAATAGTACATGGTCATCCTATTTTGATACTGTAGCACGGAGATATTTTTACGTAAACACATCGACTGGCGCAGCGCAATATGAGCACCCCTTTCTACCCGTGTTCTCTGGTGATGATCAAACGGTATTTGATACAACAAGCGAATTTTTACCCTCAGGGTGGCTCAAACTTAAAAACGCAGCAAAAAATCTGCCTTACTATTTCAATGTCAGTAGCACTGAAACATCATGGGCACACCCGGCGCCACCACCTAATCCCAGCACATTGAGGGCAGCAGTGGACCCCACCCTTTTCCCCGCATATAAAAAATATATTTCTACCACGGCTCCTACCACGGGTAAACCCTTTTATGTAAACTCGGTAACAAAGGAGGCACAATGGAACTTTCCTGATTCTGCTTTTGATGTAGGACCTTCTTCAGCACAACAGGCATCTTCAGCGTTAGCCCAGCGCATTTCTGGTGCCCAGGCCTCTTCTGCTACGGCACAGGTAGCATCTTCGGCTGTGGCCCAGGTCGCTTCTTCAGCGTTAGCCCAGAGCATTTCTGGCGCCCAGGCATCTTCTGCTACGGCCCAGGTTGCGTCTTCGGCTGTGGCCCAGGTTGCGTCTTCGGCTGTGGCCCAGGTCGCTTCTTCAGCGCAGCAACAAGCGGCATCTTCAGCAATGTATCAGGAGATTGAGGCAGCCACAGTATCCTATCGCTATATTTTGATAACTGTCCTTGCGTCAAGGGTCGCAAATGGCCCGGTCGCACTCTGTGGCTTTTTCTTGAATAAAACACGAGTTCCGGCTGAGTGGAATCCATCGGCACAGGCTAGCGCTGTTGATCCAGTTTCATTGGCACCCATTTATGGAACATCAGCGGCTGTTCCTATGGCGAACCCTTCACCTGCTCTTCCCATCACTACAGTTTCCATGGCGAACCCTTCAGCTGCTCTTCCCGTGACTACAGAACCCGTCACTTCAGTTTCCATGGCGAACCCTTCAGCTGCTCTTCCCGTCACTACAGAACCCGTGACTACAGTTTCTATGGCGAACCCTTCAGCTGCTCTTCCCGTCACTACAGTTCCTATGACTTCAGTTTCCATGGCGAACCCTTCAGGTGGAATGACTGGAGGTTCATCTCCTATCACGTACGGCCCCATCGATACAGGATATGGAAATATTTTTAATAAAGGATTCGATACAAAGGTTGGCCCTATCACTCCAGGCACTGCGATTCTCATCGACAATACGGTTCCTATCAGCTTTAATGCCTATTATTTTGGCCTTGAGGCGATACCTGATATGGATATGATGCGGTGGACAGTAAAAGGATCTAAGGATGGCATTACATTCGTGATGGTGGATGACAAGTCTTCAGCTCCTCAGACGACTTTAGTTAGAGATTCTCGTAACACGTTTATAGAACCGATTGAACTAAATGTGGGGATGAATCTCCAGGCTTCCGCAGCATTTAAGCAGTTCGCATCTTCTGCGCAGGTCCAAGCAGCCTCTTCAGCTGTGGCACAAACAGTCTCTTCGGCCGTGGCCCAGAGATCCTCTTCAGCCCTTGCGCAAAGCATTTCTGGCGCCCAGGCCTCTTCTGCGACGGCCCAGGTTGCGTCTTCAGCGCTTGCGCAAAGAGAATCGTCAGCCCTTGCGCAAAGTATTTCTGGCGCACAAGCCTCTTCTGCTACGGCCCAGTTTGCCTCCTCCGCCCAGCAACAGCGTGATTCGTCTGCCCAGCAACAGGCAGCCTCTTCTTCTATCCAGCAGCGTGATTCGTCTGCCCAGCAGCAGGCGGCATCGTCCTCTTTTCAGCAGCGTGATTCTTCCGCCCAGCAACAGGCAGCCTCTTCCTCTCTCCAGCAGCGTGATTCATCCGCCCAGCAACAGACAGCATCTTCTTCTGTCCAGCAGCGTGATTCCTCCGCGCAGCAGCAGCGTGATTCGTCCGCCCAGCAACAGACGGCATCTTCAGCAGAGAGTATTGCGGCAGCATCATCAGCTGTTGCGCAAACAGCATCTTCAGCGCTTGCGCAAAAAGAATCATCAGCTGTTGAGCAATCTGCTTCTTCTGCATACTATCAAAGCGCCTCTTCTGCGGCAGCAGAAAACTCCTTAAAAGGATATATAGATCTGAAAAATACGATTAAAAGTGATATCGCACCAATAAAAACGGATATCAATACGCTGGTAGGCAACGTATATTCTAAAACAGGCACTGTAACCATGAGTACTTTATCATCATTGCGTAATAAGATTGCTGAACTAGTGAAGAAACAAGGTGATTTGAAAACAACTGGAGAAAGTATTATGAAGTTTAAGGCAGAGTATCAGGATCCCAGCCTTCAGACGGTTGTACCAGATCCTGTGATAACCACCTCTGGCGTGACAAAGATATTTGATACACTGCGAAATAGATATGTTTGGTTGGATGCGAATAAAAAACCTATCCCAAATCCAGTGTCCCCTATGACACGTGCTTATCCCATGCGAGGAGGTACTCGCTCACGACCAGCTTCAAAAACCCCTAGAAAAACCCACAAATAAGGTAAAGATTGATTCCGGTAGCGTATTCTATATACATCCCGACACAGCTTTTATATGCGTAGAAGTTGTGCCAGGATTCATTCTGTTATATATAGTAGAGAGTAAGATGAGTTCAGGAAAGCGGCAAAAAAAGGGCGCACAACTGGGAGGTGCGCCTTCAATGTCCCGAAATAACGCATCAGCAGCCAACGGTATTCCTGGCCTTACGATTTATCCAGGCGATGTGCTGTTAAATAATGATTTGACCCTCCCTACAGGTGGCGGATGGACCTCCTATTTTGACACTGTATCTCGCAAATATTTTTATGTAAATGCTTCGGCCAAAGTTGCACAATATGAGCATCCAAACCTCCCTGTGTTTTCAATCGATCACACGATTGTGATTGACCCTACTGTCTATTTTTTATCGGCTGGATGGATTAAGCTTCAGTATCCAAACCCAAATATTCCCTATTATTTGAATGTTAATAGCGGAGAAGTAACGTGGACTCATCCTAATCCTCCACCTGACCCAGCAAAACTGACCCGTACTCCAGATACAAACCTTCTTCCAACCTATTCAAAGTACATTTCGACCACGGCGCCAACATCTGGGCAGCCATTCTACGTAAATAATGCGACTCAAGAGGCTCAGTGGAACTTTCCAGATGTGGCATTTAACACGGGTCCTTCAATGGCACAAGCCGCATCTTCAGCACTCGCTCAACACATATCTGGAGCACAGGCCTCTTCTGCCGTTGCGCAAGTAGCCTCTTCTGCCGTTGCTCAGATAGCCTCTTCTGCGGTTGCACAGAGAGATTCTTCAGCCAAGCAGCAGACCGCCTCTTCCGCATTAGTCCAGAAAATCAATGCTGCGACTGTTACGTATCGCTACATACTCTTGACAGCCTATGCTCCTAGAGTAATACCAGATTTCAGTGATCCAGATAATCCATCTTTCAGTTCTGGAGACATTGCACTGAGTGGATTTTTTCTAAACAGGACAGGAGTCGCCGCTCCTTGGAATGCTGCTGCGAAAGCAATCGCTGTGGATCCAGAGACTCTTCAACCGATTTCTGATGACACTGAGGCTATATCCTATACTTCCGGTTCCGCATATGGAAACATATTTGATAGGACATTTACATCAGAGATATCTGCGATTCAACCATCTGGCTCGTATCCGGTATCTATCTTGATTGATAATACTGTTCCAATCACCTTTAATGCCTATTATTTTGGCGTTGGAGGTACGAGTGACAATGATATGGTACAGTGGTCGATTAAGGGTTCAAGTGATGGCGTATCCTATTTCATGGTTGATGACCGATCCAGTGCGCCTCAGACGGCCCTGGTCCCAGACAAACGTAATAGTTTTATACCCCCTATTGAGCTGGATGTATCGTTTAAGCAAACGGCCTCTTCTGCGGTGAGGCAAACGGCCTCTTCTGCGCTTGCGCAGGGCGCATCTGCTTCTTTATCTCAGCGTACTTCATCTGCGCAGCAGCAAAGGGCCTCTTCTGCGCAGCAGCAGACTGCATCATCTGCGCTCAGGCAGGGCGCATCGTCTGCTGTAGCTCAAGGCGCATCATCTGCTCAAGCATATTTGGCAAAGAAACAGGCTGCTCTCGCAGCTCCAGTTGCGAATATGAAGGCAGTTCTGGCTCAGTCAACTGAGGTAAGAAAGTCGATTATTTCTAGTTTGGCTATTCTTCATTCAACCACGAAAAGTGCACAGGAGAAGCAAGCTGCGTCAACGGAACTTCAAAAACTTAAGGCAACCTTGGCCACGCATGAAGACAAACTTGACGGGTTTTATACCACAATTTTGAGCATTGATCCAGGATATCAAGACTCGACGCAACAGAGTCCCGTGGAAGATGAATCTATTGAATCCATGAACCTAGTGAAACTGTATGATAAAATGCGAAAGGCATACATTGTTCATGATGCAAATGGGAATATCGTCCCCTATCCAGGATTGAATCTGGCCTCGAGAGCCAAGGAGGTGGAGGAGCCTATAGACGGTGTTCAGGCAGGAGGGGACCCAATACTTAGTCAACTCCTTCCTACAGATATACGTATTGATTCTCCTACGATTCCTAAGGGTAGTCAATGGGAAATGTACTATGATACCAAGATTGCTAAATATTTTTATATCAATGTCTCACAAGACACCTTTCGATTTGACCATCCTAATCCTCCTGTCTTTAAAGCCACGGATAAAGATATTATAGATGCGTCTACTCCGCTTCTCCCTCCTGCTTGGGCAAAGTATTTATCTGCTACAACTCAGCTCCCCTACTATTATAACTATACTACTTCTGAAGTAAAATGGTTTCACCCTGCGCCCCCTGCGGTTGATTCTTCGTTAACGCCAGTCAGTGATACCGTATTAGACTCGTCTAAATTTACAAAGTATATTGATCCAAACCAAAATAAGCCATACTATGTGAATAATGTGACCTTTGAACCATTCTGGGAGTTTCCCAACGAAGGGTTTAATGCTGGACCCTCGAACGCTATTGCTGCGGTAAAAGAGTCATCTGCTCAAGCTCAAATGGCTTCCTCGGCTATGGCGCAGACTGCTTCTTCGGCAGTTGCAGCCGATGCGAAATCTGCTGCAGCAAGGGCGCCTCTGATTGCATCTTTATCGAGCTCAAATGCTGGTCTATCCTTGACCGCTGCAAGAAACTTGGTCGCAAATGTGTTAGCACAGGTGGACAGAATGGTGGCTGCTGGTTCTATATATCCAGCTATCACATTATTGACCGATACGATAAATCAACTCTATAACTCTACCGCATATGCGCAGGCTAAACCACGTGTTCAGCAGGGTGGTGGCGCTGCGGATGATATTTATACGCTTATTGAAACACTTACAAACAAGCTTACTGAAATACAGAGTAATAATCCTGATAAGGACGCATCTGCGGCAAATGCTGCTACCGCTGAGCAGGCCTTCAAAGAGGCTATAACTAGTTCTGATAAAACAACGGCCCAGAAGGCAATCAAAAGTATGGTGGATACCGTCACCTCACATGTAAAACTATTGGCTGCGATGGGTTCATTTACCGACGCACAGGGTCTCATAGATGATGCTATGGCTGAAATCGAACTATCACCCTTGTATACTGCTGGGGATAGTGTGGCGAAAGCTCAGCGCACCAGACTTACAGAGTTAAAGGCATCTATCACAAAGATAGATCCTGCTACCAAGGCTGCCGCAGGAGTAGCGCCGCCGGCGCAGCAGCAACAGCAGCAACAGCAGCAACAGCAACAGCAACAGCAACAGCAACAGCAACAGCAACAGCAACAGCAACCTTTTATGGGTCAACCCTTTATGGGTCAACAGCAACCTTTTATGGGTATGTCAAATCCCTACAGTATGGGTATGGGTATGGGTATGGGAATGCCCATGGGTA
>Ga0114980_10002268_pt1 | contig 13644 bp, 8 predicted proteins | sample S_140806_EF_Meta_FD_87018 | JGI IMG/M metagenome (GOLD analysis project Ga0114980, IMG submission 87018) | Freshwater microbial communities from Lake Simoncouche, Canada to study carbon cycling - S_140806_EF_MetaG | ecosystem: Environmental > Aquatic > Freshwater > Lake | place: Lake...
CAAGGTGTCCGACTCCATCGGGCGTCCGCTCGGGCCGGCCACCATGTTCACCGGGATGGCCATCTCGTTCCTCTGCCCGAAGGCGGTCGGCAATATCGCCGACACCCTGACCAACGGCACGCCGCTGCTGCCACTGTTCGGCTAACTCGGCGCGGGGCCCGCGCCTAGGCCGGGTCGTAGAGTGCGAGCAGTTGTCCGCCCTCGACCAGTCCCCCACCCAGTGGGTAGTGCGCCATCACGGTAAGCAGGAACCAGCCAGGCCCGAGGACATCCTGAGCATCGACGATTCCGGAGGACTCTTCGTCGATTGTGAAGGGGGCAGTGGCTCCGAAATCGATGTCACCGAACCGTGCAGGGTCGTGTCCTGCGATCAACGTCAACGTGTCGCTGGAGATGTCGTACCGCCACACCTTGCCGTTGTGGGCTGCGGCCCCGGTGTCTTCCTGGATGAGGATGCGCCCACTGCGGTCGATGGTGAGGTTATCGAGCATGTTCACTTTGGTGCTATTGGCTGTATCGCCATCGATGAGCAGATCGATCGTCCCACCGAGATCGGGATTCGTGATATCGGCGAAATTCAGCCGCCAGAGTCGGCTGCGACCGACCTGACCCCCGGTACCGTCGGAAACCTGGTCGAGTCGATCCGTCGTGACGAAGTAGTACTCATTGGGATTAAGCGGATTCCACGCACCGTCTTCGGGCCGTGAGAAGGCGGTCGACTCGACACTGCTGAGGGTGAACGCGCTTCCGTCAGTGATGTTGGTGGCGCGGGTCGAGGAGTCGACGATCTCGGTTGGGTTTGCGTCCACGTTGACGAACTTGAGCACACCGTTGGTCAGGCCTGCCTTATCTATGTCAGTGCCGGTGCTCTGTTTGGTGCCGACGTAGACGGCGAGTGCTCCCGTCATCACCCCTGAGCCGCCGTCATTGTTGCCGATGACGACGGTCTTCGCCTGCCCGTACGGATTGGCAAGCAGGTTCTCCCACCTACCGACACCGGTCAGGCCGGAGCCATTGGCGGCGGGATCGAATGTGCCGAGGATATAGCTGTCTCCTTCGCCGGGGCCGGTGGCGACCGTCGCTACTGCCCGGCCTGAGCCGCCCTCCTCGCCGGTGAGGAAGATCCGCGCCGTAGTTCCTAGGCCGCCATAGGAGAAGGCAGAGACGGCGGCCAGATCGCCTGAGCAGAAACGGTCGAACGACACGACAGAACTAGACGGATCAGACCCCTGAGCGACGACGTTCCAGGCGAATACCCGCTCGATGAGGTCACTCCCGCCGATGACCTCCAACGTGGTCTTGTCGACGACATACCGGGAGATGAAGCTGCCGGCCGCGCCATGTGCACGCACAGCACCGAAACCGGAGCTCAGCTCGTGGTTGACCAACACAGTAAAAGTGCCGTCGTCGTTGTCATAGATGCCCAGGCCGTCGGGAGAACCTACCATCGGATAAGTAGTACTGGTCGGTGAATCACCGACTGTAAGAAGGGTTCTAATGGCAATGTTGGGCTGTAGCGGCAGGAGATAAGCGGTGGTGTCAATGGCCGGGTTGGTGCTCACCGTTACCGTGCGGGTAGTGGTGTGCCCACTGGCGCCAATCAGGCCAAAGGTCAGCAGGTTGATCAGACCCAAGAGGCCGTGCAAATGGAAACCCGCGGCGGCATCGCTGACGCCGACCTGGAACGTATCGGTAGCGGACAACTGTCCAGGATCAGCAGGAATGTAGGTGTAGTCGCCGTCGTCGTTGATGATCACCTCACCGTGAGCCGGACTGCGGACCACCGAGTAGGTGAGGTTGTTACCGTCGCCGTCGGCGGCATTGAGCGCGCCATGAACGACACCATCGAGACCCGGGGTGCTCTGGGTCGGACTCAGGGTCGGTGTGTGATTGAGGAACAGCGCGACCAATGGATTCGATGACACCGGCCTCGCTGTGGTCGGGTTGTGGTGAACCGGCGTGGGCATTCGGCGCGTCCGCGCCGGCGCGATAGCAGACACGCCGATCCGCCTCGTTGTGAGCGGCACGGCGGGAGCAGACTTGTCCGGTGCCAACCTCGCTGCCGCCCGCACTGGTTGCGCAACGTGCCTAACGGCATTGGCGCGGTTCGCCGATACAGCGGGGGTGCCGTCCTCGGTAGCATCCGCCGCGGCGACACCTGCAGCCGATGTCGCCGCAAGCGATAACGCAATCGCGGCGGCGGCTAGCGACGCTCTACTTCCGTGAGCGTGCGCTCCGGTCGCGCGGTTGCGGCGCGTCACCGTACCGACACGCACGCTCGTCGGATCATCCGAACGCCTCGCTCCGGTCTGATGCTCCTCGTCCTTCGTCTTCGGCGCTGGCCCGCCTCATCCGAACGCCTCGTCGAGGATCTCCTGTTGCTCCACGGCGTGCACCTTCGACGAGCCCGACGACGGCGCCGACATCGCCCGCCGCGAGATCCGCTTGATCCCGGTCAGCCTATCGGGCAGCATCTCCGGCAGGGTCAGGCCGAAGGTCGGCCAGGCACCCTGATTCGCCGGTTCCTCCTGAACCCAGAAGTACTCGCGCGCGTTCGGGTACTCGTCAAGAGTGACGGCCAACCGGCGCTTGGGTAGCGGTGCAAGCTGTTCGATCCGGATGATCGCGACGTCGTCGCGCTTGTCCTTCTCCTTGCGTGCCTGGAGCTCGTAGTAGATCTTGCCGCTGGTGAGCAGGACCCGGGTGACCTTGGTGCGGTCGCCGTCGCCATCGGTGTAGGTCGGCTCCTCCATGATCGAGCGGAACTTCTGCTCGGTGAAGTCGCGGATATCGCTGACCGCCGCCTTGTTACGCAGCATCGACTTAGGGGTGAACACGATCAGCGGCCGGTGCACTCCATCGAGGCCGTGCCGGCGCAACAGGTGGAAGTAGTTCGCCGGCGTCGACGGCAGCGCGATGGTCATCGAACCCTCGGCCCACAACTGCAGGAAACGTTCGATCCGCCCGGAGGTGTGGTCGGGGCCCTGGCCCTCATGGCCGTGTGGCAGCAGCAGCACCACATCGGAGAGCTGTCCCCACTTGGCCTCACCGGAGCTGATGAACTCATCGATAATCGACTGTGCGCCGTTGACGAAATCGCCGAACTGGGCCTCCCACAACACAATCGCCTCGGGATTGCCGACTGAGTAGCCGTACTCGAATCCGACCGCGGCGTACTCCGACAGCGGTGAGTCATACACCAGGAATCGGCCGCCGGTGGGGGTGCCGTCGGGATTGACCGTCAGCAGATCCAGCGGCGTGAACTCGGCACCGGTGTGCGGGTCGATGATCACCGCGTGCCGCTGGGTGAACGTGCCGCGCCGGGTGTCCTGTCCGGTGAAGCGGATCAGCTTGCCCTCGGCCAGGAATGAGCCCAGCGCCAACAGTTCACCGAACGCCCAGTCGACCTTGCCCTCGTAGGCCATCTCCCGGCGTTTCTCCATCACCGGTGCGACCCGCGAATGCACGGTAAACCCTTCCGGTGCCGACAGATGCGCATCGCCGATACGCGCCAGCAGAGACTTCTCCACCGCGGTCGTCATCCCGCGCGGGATCATCTGGGCCGCCTCCACCGACTCGCTCGCCTCGACCTCTTGCTTTTCCAGTTCGCGGACGTCGTTGAACACCTGCTCGAGTTGACCCTGGTAATCGCGAAGGGCGTCCTCGGCCTCCTTCATCGAGATGTCACCGCGGCCGATCAGTGCCTCGGTGTAGGCCTTGCGGGCTCCGCGTTTGGTGTCGATCACGTGGTACATGGCCGGGTTGGTCATCGACGGGTCATCGCCCTCGTTGTGGCCGCGACGGCGGTAGCACAGCATGTCGATGACGACGTCCTTGTGGAACGCCTCGCGGAAGTCGACGGCGAGTCGGGCCACCCACACGCACGCCTCCGGGTCGTCTCCGTTGACGTGGAAGATCGGTGCCCCCGCCATCTTCGCGACATCGGTGCAGTACTCGGTCGACCGCGAGTTCTCCGGTGCGGTGGTGAAGCCGATCTGATTGTTGACGACGATGTGAATGGTGCCGCCGGTGCGGTATCCCCTCAGCAGTGCCAGGTTCAGCGTCTCGGCCACGACACCCTGACCGGCGAACGCGGCGTCACCGTGCATCATCATCGGCACCACGCTGAAACTGCGCGGGTCCTCCTCGGTACCGTCGGTCAGATCCTGCTTGGCGCGCACTAGGCCTTCGAGGACCGGGTCCACGGCCTCAAGATGCGACGGGTTGGCGACCAGCGATACCGCGATGTCGTTGTCGCCGAACATCTGGATGTAGTTGCCATTTGCGCCGAGGTGGTACTTGACATCGCCCGAGCCGTGCGCCTGCGTTGGATTGAGGTTGCCCTCGAACTCGCTGAAGATCTGTGAGTAGGGCTTGCCGACGATATTGGCCAGCACGTTGAGCCTGCCGCGGTGCGGCATGCCGATGACCACTTCGTCGAGACCGTGTTCTGCGCACTGGTCGATGGCGGCATCCATCATCGGGATGACGGTCTCTGCGCCCTCCAGCGAGAACCGTTTCTGCCCAACGTATTTGGTCTGCAGGAAGGTCTCGAACGCTTCAGCGGCGTTGAGCTTGCTGAGGATGTATTTCTGTTGGGAGACCGACGGTTTGTCGTGACGAACCTCGATGCGTTCCTGCAGCCACTTCTGTTGCTCAGGCTCGAGGATGTGGGTGTACTCCACGCCGATGTGGCGGCAGTAGGCGTCACGCAGCACCGACAGCACGTCGCGCAGTTTCTTGTACTGCTGACCGGCGAACCCGTCGACCTTGAACACCCGGTCCAGATCCCACAGCGTCAGGCCGTGGGTGAGCACGTCGAGGTCGGGGTGCATCCGGAACCGGCTCTTGTCCAGTCGCAGCGGGTCGATATCGGCCATCAGGTGTCCGCGATTGCGGTAGGCCGCAATCAGTTCGAGGACACGGGCGTTCTTATCCAGTGGCGAATCCGGGTTGTCGGTTCGCCAGCGCACCGGCTCGTAGGGGATTCCGAGTTCGAAGAAGATCTCGTCGAAGAAGTCATCCGAGAGCAGCATTTCGTGGATGGTCCGTAGAAAGTCGCCGGACTCCGCACCCTGGATGATCCGGTGGTCGTAGGTGGAGGTGAGCGTGATCACCTTTCCGATGCCGAGTTCGGCGATGCGCTCCTCGCTCGCGCCCTGGAACTCCGCCGGCAGTTCCATCGCGCCGACACCGATAATGGCGCCCTGGCCGGCCATCAGCCGTGGCACCGAGTGCACGGTGCCGATAGTTCCGGGGTTGGTCAGCGAGATGGTGACCCCGGCGAAATCCTCGGCGGTGAGTTTACCGTCGCGGGCCCGGCGCACGACGTCCTCGTAGGCGGCGACGAACTGGGAGAACCCCATGGTGTCGCAGCCCTTGATGGCGGCGACGACCAGGGAACGTTTGCCGTCTTTGCCGGGCAGGTCGATGGCCAGACCCAGGTTGGTGTGCGCGGGGGTGACGGCGTTGGGCTTACCGTCGATCTCGGCGAAGTGGCGGTTCATATTCGGAAACTTCTTGACGCCCTGGACGATCGCGTACCCGAGCAGGTGGGTGAACGAGATCTTGCCGCCGCGGGTGCGTTTGAGATGGTTGTTGGCGACGACTCGGTTGTCGATCATCAACTTCGCCGGAATGGCCCGGACGCTGGTGGCGGTCGGGATCTCCAACGAGATGTTCATGTTCTTGACGACGGCGGCCGACGCGCCGCGCAACACCTGCGTTTCATCGGCGGCCGACTCGGCGACGGGGACGGTTGCCGCTGTGGCCGGTGGCACCGGGGGTGGGGCAGGTTCGGCAGCGGAACCCGGGGCCGGAGTCGTGGGTACCGACTGCGGCGGGGGAGCGACTGCGGATACCGGTGGCGCGGGTGTTGTCGCGGCCTGACTTTTTCCGGCCTGTCCGTTCCCGCCGGCGGGTGCCGCGGTCGCCGCCTCCGGGCTGTAGCCGGCGAGGAATTCGTGCCAACTCGGGTCCACCGATGAGGGATCCTCGCGGAACTTGCGATACATCTCCTCAACCAGCCACTCGTTCTGGCCGAATGGTGAACTCGTACTGCTCACGGAGTTCCTCGCCTCGATTCCTCTGCCGATGGATGCGGGCTAAGGCTATCTCGTCTCCGGGGTCCGGCGAAGCTGGTCAGTACTTACCTGATTCGAGGGAATTCCCCCCCTGGGATTCGGCCACCCCGGGCAGCAGATGCAGGCTGCCCGGCCAGCGTCCGGGAGCCGGGCCGAACGCCTGCCGGGCGTTAGTGATGATCCTGCGGCCCATCAGCCGGTTGCCGCCGCCGCCGACCACGGCACCGATGCCGACCGGCAGCATTTTTCCGAAGGCCATCGCGGCGCGCTTCACCGCGAACTTCTTCACGAAATACTGCATGAGTTTGGAGTTCAGCTGTGAGACCACCGGCAGTGGCAGCAGCTCGGTTTCGGCCAGCCACGCTCCGCTGGTGCGGCCGGGGCCGAGGAACTCGGTGATGGCGCCGCGGCCGTCGTCTCCGACGAGCACGCTCAGTACCAACGCCCGTCGTCGGTCCCGCTGGTCGACACCGATGCCGTGTACTTCGGCCACGGCGAGCACAAACAGTGCGGTCGCTTCCAGGAACACCAGCGTCTCCCCGGCGACCGCCGACAGCGCGACGAGCGTGCCGATACCGGGGAAGGCGGCCGCCGATCCCACGGCGGCTCCGCTCGCCATCACCGCGGCAAGGTAATGCTTCTCCAGTTTGGTCACGATGTCCGCGGGAGTGGCGGTCGGGTTGGAGCGGCGAAGCCTCGCCACATACGCCTTGACGGCCGGTGCCTGAACCCGGGCGCTGGCCTCGAGTACCTGCGAGAGCACCTTCGCGGACATACCGGCGTCCTCAGGTCGGACCGGTGCCTGGTCAATCTGTTTGCGGCGGAGCCTCATGGCGTGCCTTCCTCTCGGCGTGACCCCAGGCTAACGAACCAGATATCGCCGGCGTTGCCCGATGGTGATCGGGGTCACGTCGGCCCGGCAAAGGTGGCAGCATCATCGCCATGACCGCGACCACCGCGCGTGACCAGCCGCCCGACCCGACGTCCGGGCAACCGGCGAACCCGTGGCTCGCGTTATGGGCCATGCTGGTCGGGTTTTTCATGATCCTGGTCGACTCGACCATTGTCGCGGTGGCCAACCCGAGCATCATGGAAGCGCTGGCGATCGACAGCTACGACAGCATCATCTGGGTCACTAGCGCCTATCTGCTCGCCTACGCGGTGCCGCTGATGCTGGCCGGCCGCCTCGGGGATCGGTTTGGCCCGAAGAACCTCTATATCGCAGGCCTGGCGTTGTTCACCGCGGCCTCGCTGTGGTGCGGGCTGTCCGGATCCGTCGAGATGCTGATCGCCGCCCGGGTGGTGCAGGGGATCGGCGCGGCCCTGCTGACCCCGCAGACCCTGACGACCATCACCCGGATCTTTCCGGCGGACCGGCGCGGGGTGGCACTGAGCGTGTGGGGCGCGACCGCCGGGGTGGCCACCCTGGTCGGCCCGTTGGCCGGCGGGGTCCTCGTCGACCGCCTCGGGTGGTCGTGGATCTTTTTCGTCAACGTACCGATCGGGGCCATCGGTCTGGTCCTGGCGGTATGGCTTATTCCGGACCTGCCCACCCATCCCCATCGTTTCGACGTGATCGGCGTGGCTCTCTCCGGCATCGGCCTTTTCGGAATCGTGTTCGGCCTGCAGGAAGGCCAGGCCTATCACTGGCAGCCGTGGATCTGGGCGGTGATCGCCGGCGGCGTGGCATTCCTCGCGGCGTTTGTCTACTGGCAGGCGGTTAACCCCAACGAGCCACTGATCCCGTTGGAGATGTTCCGTGACCGCGATTTCAGCCTCGCCAATGTCGGCATCGCGGTTATCGCATTCGCCACCACCGCGATGATCCTGCCGGTCATGTTCTACGCCCAGACCGTGGGCGGCCTGACACCAACGCGGGCCGCCCTGCTGACGGCCCCGATGGCCGTATTCAGCGGGGTGCTGGCCCCGTTCGTCGGCCGCCTGGTGGACCGTTACCACCCGCGACCGATCATCGGATTCGGCTTCTCGATGTTGGCGATCTCGCTGCTGTGGCTGTCGGTCGAGATGGACCCGGGCACCCCGACCTGGCGGCTGATGCTGCCGTTGGGCGCGATGGGTGTGGGCATGGCGTTCATCTGGGCTCCGTTGGGCGCCACAGCCACCCGTAACCTGCCCGCCCGGTTGGCCGGGGCCGGCTCGGGTGTCTACAACACCACGCGTCAGGTCGGTGCCGTGCTCGGCAGCGCCGGTATCGCCGCGTTCATGTCGGCGCGTGTCACGGCCGAGTTGCCTGCTGCCGCGCCGGGCACCGCGCCGCGCGGGGAGGCGGACATGATGCATCTTCCGGAGTTCCTGCTGAAGCCCTTCGGCCTTGCGATGTCGCAGTCGGTCCTGCTGCCCGCTTTCGTGGCGCTGTTCGGAGTGCTAGCCGCCATGTTTCTGGTCGGCAGGTCATCGAAAGACGCTGCGGCATAACAACCTCAGCCGAACAGCACCGCGGGATTGAGGTAGCCCGTCGGGTCGAACGCATCTTTTATGGTGCGCATCGCCGCGATGTCCTCGGGTGTGCGTGACATCGACAGGTAGGCCCGCTTGCGACTGCCGACGCCGTGTTCGGAACTGACGTTGCCGCCATGGGCCGCAATGAGTTTCATCATCTCCGGGTAGATCTCAGATTCCTGCTCGCCTGTGCAGCGCAGCACGTTGAGATGCAGGTTGCCTTCGCCGATGTGGCCGAACAGCACCGGTATCGATTCCGGGGCGTACCGGCGGAGCAGGTTGCCGGCGTCCCTCTCGAACGACGGTATTGACGACAACGGCAGCGAGACATCAAATTTGACCGGTGGACCGTACAGACCCACGACGTCCGCGACCGACTCTCGGGCCTGCCAGAGCCGCTGCCGGGTGGCGATGTCGACGCCCACGGCGGGCTCGGCGCACACCGGCGCGGCGGCGAGTGCCTCGGCCAGCCGGACGGTCTGGTCATCGTCGGCGGCCAGTTCCACCAGTAGCAGCCAATGTCCGCGCGCCGGCACGGGCAATCCCAGGTTCTCGGCGGCCAAGGTAGCGGCGCGGCCGTCGATGAGTTCCAGCGCGGCGATGGTGTCGATATCACGGAAGGTCCGGCCTGCCGAGACGAGCGATTCGAGGTCGGTGAATCCGCACAGTGCGGTCACCCGATGTGCGGGTACCGGGTGCAGGCGCAGATCCACCGATGTCACCACGCCGAGGGTGCCTTCGGCTCCGACGAACAGTGCCGCCAGGTCGTATCCGGTGTTGTCCGCGCGGACCGCGGAATGCCGACGAATCACCGACCCGTCGGGCAGGACGACGTCCAACCCGAGCACCGAATCACCCATCGTGCCGTAGCGGACGGTGCGTAGACCACCGGCATCGGTAGACACCATGCCGCCGATGGTGGCCGAGTCTCGCGCGGCCAGATCCACGCCGAACAGCAGGCCGTGCGCGCCCGCCGCCTCGTGCACCGCGGCCAGGGTCACACCGGCGTCCACCCGGACGCGTCGCGCGGCGATGTCCACTGCGCCGACGCCGGTGAGCCGCTCGGTGGACAGCAGCACGTCCTGGTGTTCGGGCACGGTTCCGGCCACCAGCGAGGTGCGCCCGCCCTGCACGGTGACGCAGATTCCGGAATCCCGGCAGGTCCGCAGGACGGCGGCGACTTCGTTGGCACTGCCCGGCCGCACCAGGGCGCTGGCGGTGCCGCGATACCGACCGGTCCAGTCGGTCGCGCGGGTCGCCAGCACATCGGGGTCGACGCTGACGTGTTCGGCTCCGACGATGGCCGCCAGGTGATCGGTCAGTGACGCCATAGACCAGACTCTAAGGCCCAGACCCTAAGGGCCCGAACGGTTCAGCCGACGTTGCCGATCAACTCCACGCCGGCTCCGTTCCACCGAAATTTCACCACACTCTGCAGGCCCATGGCGCCGGCGAAGGTGAGCGCCACGGTGTCACCGGTGCTCTGCGTGCTATCGATCCCGTTGAACCCGAAGGTATCCGGGACACCGGTGGGAATGAACTTGCCGAGGTGGAACATCACCGCCCGGGTGTTGGCATTGGCGGCGTTGGTGTTGGCCTTGACGATGACTGCCGACAATTGGGCGCATTCGTTGTAATTGCCGGCGAGCGGTTCGGGGTTCCAGCCCTGTTGACTGCGCGGGTCGCGGGGCAACCCCGAGACCGCGCGGGTGATCTCGGGTGCGCCGAGGTTGACTGCGCACGGATCCGGCGGCGTGGGCGCGGGCGGCGGCGGTGGTACCTGGCTCGACGGCGTTTCCGGCGCGGAGCTTTCCGGTGTGGTCGAGGGTGTGGTCGAGGGTGTGGTCGCGGGTAGCGGTGTCTTCGACGCTGTCGAGTCCCCGGAGCTGCAGCCCGCGAGAACGGCGACGACCACGCAGGCCGCCGCCGGGGCCATCAGCCGTTTCCACACACCGCAGCACGGTACCCGGCGGGGCAGGCGGCACACCGGCTGCCACGCGCGCAGGCACTAGACTTCGGTTGCAATGAGATCCCCCGAAGACGGCCCGGCCGACGCCGCCGTCGCGACTGCACACACTTTCGCCGACCTGCAGATACCCGCCGCGGTGTTGCAGGCCGTCTCCGACGTCGGCTACGAGACCCCGTCGCCGATCCAGGCGGCCACCATCCCGGCCCTGCTGGCCGGTTCCGATGTGGTCGGCCTGGCTCAGACCGGCACCGGGAAAACCGCCGCGTTCGCGATCCCGATCCTGTCCCGAATCGATACCGCCAGTCGCAACACCCAGGCGCTTGTGCTGGCACCCACTCGTGAACTGGCGTTGCAGGTCGCCGAGGCGTTCAGCCGCTACGGCGCGCATCTGCCGAAGATCACCGTGCTGCCGATCTACGGTGGCCAGTCCTACACCGTGCAATTGGCCGGCCTGCGTCGCGGCGCGCATATCGTCGTCGGCACGCCGGGCCGGGTCATCGATCATCTCGAACGCGGCACGCTTGACCTCTCACACCTCGACTATCTGGTGCTCGACGAGGCCGACGAGATGCTGCAGATGGGTTTCGCCGAGGACGTCGAACGGATCCTGTCCGGCACGCCCGAGTACAAACAGGTCGCGTTGTTCTCGGCCACCATGCCTCCGGCCATCCGCAAGATCACCAGCAAGTACCTGCACGATCCGGTCGAGGTCACGGTCAAGTCCAAGACCGCCACCGCCGAGAACATCACCCAGCGCTACATCCAGGTTGCCGGGCCGCGCAAAATGGATGCGCTGACCCGGGTCCTCGAAGTCGAGCAGTTCGAAGCGATGATCGTCTTCGTTCGCACCAAGCAGGCCACCGAGGAGGTAGCCGAAAAGCTCCGTGCCCGAGGGTTTTCCGCGGCCGCCATCAACGGCGATATCGCGCAGGCCCAGCGCGAGCGCACCATCGCCGCCCTCAAGGACGGTAGTATCGACATCCTCGTCGCCACCGACGTTGCGGCCAGAGGCCTTGACGTGGAACGTATTTCACACGTGCTCAATTACGACATCCCACACGACCCGGAGTCCTACGTGCACCGTATCGGCCGCACCGGCCGGGCGGGACGGTCCGGAAACGCACTGCTGTTCGTCTCACCCCGGGAACGACACCTGCTCAAGTCGATAGAGAAGGTGACCCGGCAGCAGGTCGTCGAGAGCCAGTTACCGAGCGTCGACGACGTCAATGCCCAGCGGGTGACCAAGTTCCGGGACTCGATCACCGAAGCTCTCCGAGCGCCCGGATTCGACATGTTCCGGCGTCTGATCGAGGACTACGAGCGCGATAACGATGTGCCGATGGGCGATATCGCCGCCGCGCTTGCACTGCAGTCCCGCGACGGTGCCGAGTTCCTGATGACCGAGCCGCCGCCGATGCCCGAACGGCAGCGACGTGACAACCAGCCGGATCGGGAGCGGACGCCGCGGCGGACTCGCGACGACCTCGCCACCTACCGCATCGCGGTGGGCAAGAGGCACAGGGTCGGTCCCGGCTCGATCGTCGGCGCGATCGCCAACGAAGGCAATCTGAATCGCAGCGACTTCGGGCACATCACCATCAAGACCGATCATTCGTTGGTTGAACTACCGGCGAAGTTGTCTGGGGCGACCCTCAAAGCCCTGGAGAAGACTCGAATCTCGGGCATTCTGATCGACCTGAAGCCCGACCGCGGCCATCAGTCGCACGATGCGCGCGGTGCACGGCCCCCCGGCGGGAAGCCGCGTCGCACAGCGAAATGACGGCCACCGGCACGGTCGACCACGGCGGACTCGGTGCCACCGCCAGTGTCGATCGGGTCGCGTCGCTCACCGGCGTCCGCGCCCTTGCCGCGCTACTGGTGGTCGCCACCCACGCGGCGTACACCACCGGCAAGTACACCCACGGATACGTCGGATTGGTGTTCTCGCGGATGGAGATCGGAGTGCCGATCTTCTTCGTGCTGTCCGGTTTCCTGTTGTTCGGCCCGTGGGTCAGGGCCGCCGTCGCGGGTGCGACGGCGCCGTCGTTGCGTCGCTACGCGCAGCACCGCGTGCGGCGGATCATGCCCGCCTACGCCGTGACGGTGTTGGCCGCGTACCTGATCTATCACTTTCACGACGCCGGGCCCAATCCTGGCCACTCCTGGAATGGTCTGCTGCGCAATCTCACCCTCACGCAGATCTACACCGACTCGTACCTATTCTCCCATCTACATCAGGGTCTGACCCAGATGTGGAGTCTCGCAGTCGAAGTGGCGTTCTACCTCACCCTCCCGGTCATCGCATACCTCTTACTGGTTGTGTTATGCCGGCGGCGCTGGAAGCCCGGTCTGTTGCTCGCAGGCCTGGCGGGTCTGGCATTGATCAGCCCGGCGTGGATGGTGCTGGTGCACACCGTTGATTTCCTGCCCGACGGTGCCAGGCTGTGGCTGCCGGGATATCTCGCGTGGTTCATCGGCGGGATGATGCTGGCGGTGTTGTCCGCGGTGGGCAGCCAGTGTCACTGGTTTCTCGCCGTTCCGTTGGCGGTGCTGTGTTACGTCATCGCCGCCACGCCGATCGCCGGTGAGGCGACGACTTCGCCGACCGGACTGGCGCAGGCCGTAGTCAAGATCGTGTTCTACGCGGTAATCGCGACACTGATGGTTGCGCCACTGGTCCTGGGTAATCGGGGCGCATACTCGCGACTGTTGGGTAGCAGGCCGATGGTGTGGCTGGGTGAGATCTCCTATGAGATCTTCCTGGTGCACCTCATCGTGATGGAGTTCGCAATGGTCGCAGTTCTGCACTGGCGGGTCTACACCGGTTCGATGCCGGTGCTCTTCGTCGTCACGCTGATATTGACCATCCCGGTGGCGTGGCTGCTGCATCGCTTCACTCGGGTTCGCTAGTCGCTCGGGGGCAGCGTCGTCGGAGTTCGGCGACCATGGTCGCGGCCTCGGACCGCGATACCGGCAGCATCCAGTTGTGTCCGTGGTCGTCGTCAACGCGCGGTCCAGGGTCCATGACCAGGCTTCGGTATGGAGTTGCTCCTCTGGCATCGGCCTACGTTACTTGCACCGGGATACTGAGCGGTCTGCGCACGTAACTTCCTCCCGCCCAGAGGACTCCAG
>Ga0114980_10002272_pt1 | contig 13631 bp, 12 predicted proteins | sample S_140806_EF_Meta_FD_87018 | JGI IMG/M metagenome (GOLD analysis project Ga0114980, IMG submission 87018) | Freshwater microbial communities from Lake Simoncouche, Canada to study carbon cycling - S_140806_EF_MetaG | ecosystem: Environmental > Aquatic > Freshwater > Lake | place: Lake...
ACTATTCTCGAATTGGGAACTTCATTGGGGATTTCTGCACTTTACATGAATCAAGCCGCACCAGAAGCAAAATTCATCACGATTGAAGGTTGTCCTGAAACTGCAAAGAAAGCGCAAGAACAATTCAACAAATTAAATGCTGCAATTGAAGTACGAACAGGGCATTTCAATGTCGCGCTGAGTTCAGTATTAGAGGAACTCAAGACAGTTGACTTCGTGTATATCGACGGGAATCACAGAAAACAACCCACACTCGACTATTTCGATCAAATACGGAAATATGCACATAACGATACCGTTTTCATTTTCGATGACATTCATTGGTCCTTGGAAATGGAAGAAGCGTGGGCAACCATTTGTGCAGACGAATCAATTCACGTCACCATTGACGTATTTCACTTTGGGATGGCATTTATAAGACAAGAGCAAGTGAAAGAACATTTCGTCTTACGTTGGTAGTTCGAAAACCCAACTTCCCGTATTTCCTGATTTTCTCGCCTCAATAATTTTACTGGAATTGTGAATACACCGTTTGCTTTGGTGGTTATCCCCTATCTTTGAGGTATGTCAGCGAATTCCATCATCAGTCTAGATAAAATTGCTCGTCACTACAACGTAGGTACGGAAGTTATTTACGCACTTCGGAATATCACATTGGAGATTTACAAGAACGACTACGTTGCGTTGATGGGCCCATCTGGTTCCGGAAAATCAACGTTGATGAATGTTATTGGTTGCCTCGACACGCCAACAGAAGGAACGTACATTCTCAACGAGAAATCTGTTGCCCGAATGAGCGATGATGAATTGGCAGAAGTACGTAACAAAGACATCGGTTTTGTATTTCAAACATTCAACTTGTTGCCGAGACAAACAGCCTTGGAGAACGTGATGCTTCCATTGGTTTACGCAGGAATCCCGAAGTCAATTCGCATTCAAAAAGCCGAACACGCGCTTGATCAAGTTGGCCTGAAAGACAGAATGCATCACCGTCCGAACGAACTTTCCGGAGGACAACGACAACGTGTAGCAGTAGCGCGCGCACTCGTAAATGATCCCGCGATTATTCTGGCTGACGAACCAACAGGAAACCTTGATTCGAAAACGTCTGTGGAAATCATGGGACTATTCGAAACAATTCACAAGGCTGGAAATACCATCATCGTAGTTACACACGAAGAAGATATTGCACAATACGCGCATCGCATCGTTCGTATCAAAGACGGAACAGTTGAGCGCGATGAAATCAATCAGAATATCAGAGCATACGGAGCACCTGCAGCGGGTCACTAATATTGAGATTTGGTCCCCAAGAGTTACCGAAACAATTTCACACCAATGAAAATCTACACGAAAACAGGCGACAAAGGTCAAACATCTCTCATTGGAGGAACGCGCGTACCTAAATATCATGTACGCATTGAAGCATACGGAACTGTAGATGAGCTGAACTCGTGGGTTGGAGTAATACGTGACTCGATTGCAGAGGAAAAAACAAAACTGTTTTTGATTCAGATACAGAATCAATTGTTTACGATTGGCTCTCATCTTGCCAGTGATCCGGACAAGAGCAAAATGAAGTTGCCGGAAATCACAGAAGATCACGTTCGTGCGTTAGAAGATGAAATGGATGCAATTGATTCAATAGTTCCTCCAATGAAACATTTCGTTTTACCGGGAGGCAGCATTGCTGTTTCTCATTGTCATGTTGCAAGATGCGTATGTCGTCGTGCAGAACGTTGCATCATTCATCTTTCAGAAACCGCTCCTGTGGACGAGCTATTGATTCGTTACATAAATCGTCTCAGCGATTATCTCTTTATGCTTTCTCGTAAACTCACACAGGATCTAGGTGCGGAAGAGATTCCGTGGATTAGCGCATAGCTCCGTTTGAAAAACAGCTGGGCATTGCGAGCAAAGCGTGGCAATCCCTGTCTGCCGGTCATTGCGAGTGAAGCGCGGCCATACCCGCTGACGAAGAGTTCTATTGCTTAAGAAGCACAACCATTGTATCTGTCTTAATATAACATTCTGCTTCGGTTGTGGGGATTGCTTCAATGCACTTCGTTACGTTCGCAATGACCCACAAGCATAGTCGTTTACAAACGACTATAACATTTCAACAAACTATTTTCGCATCATGTCTCGAGGTGGATTCATTTACATTCTGACCAACACTTACAATACGGTATTGTATACCGGAGTGACCAATGATTTGAATCGTCGACTCAATGAGCATCGTAAAAAGCTTAACCCTACATCTTTCACAACACGATATAATGTTTGGAAACTAGTGTACTATGAGGCATTCTGGGAGATTGAAGACGCTATTGCGAGAGAAAAACAAATTAAAGCAGGTCCAAGAAGAAAGAAAGTACAGTTGATCGACAACTTCAATCCGGCGTGGGAAGATCTAGCAGAGAAAATCAAATAAGAAGTACAACAGCGAGTCATTGCGAGCGAAACGTGGCAATTCCCGCTTGCGAAGGACTAATCCCACGCCAAGATGCTCACTTTACGCTCTTGCGTAGCAATACTACTCTTCGGTTGCGGGGATTGCTTCGCTGCACTGCGTTCCGCTCGCAATGACCCACGACACTACGTTCCGTTCGCAATGACCCCACAACACTTAGCTACGTTCGCAATGACCTTAATACGGCGGGTCTCCACCCCATGCCAAACTCATCATTTGTTGAAATCTATTCATTTAACTGATTCTCAATAAATTATTAATTAATAAAAAACATCACAATCACGTGCATCCCATTCAGATAATACTACTTTTGCACGAAAATTAACCCGCAAAACAGTTATGCACACACCGTAACAATTTTGCTAAATCAGCGTTTAGAGTTACAACCCTTAAAATTGAAGTAGTTATGTATTGGACCCTGGAACTTGCCTCATACCTAGAAGATGCTCCCTGGCCTGCAACCAAGGAGGAATTGATTGATTACGCGATTCGCTCTGGTGCACCCATGGAAGTTATTGAAAACCTCCAGGAAATCGAAGACGAAGGAGAATCTTATGAAACCATTGAGGAAATATGGCCGGATTATCCGACCAAGGAAGATTTCTTCTTTAATGAAGATGAGTATTAAACACTCGAAATTGCATCAATTTAATTGAGAAAGGAGCCCAGAGGCTCCTTTTCTTGCTATCAGACCTGAGCTCAGCTGATACCGACAATACACTTCCGATCGAATAAAAGTGTCGGCTGACGGATTCGCCCTCACTTGGCCTGACAATAATGCTTCATTAAGGAGAAATTGTCATACTATGTGACGATGAAGGATGAGAATAGATTCACATTTGTCACAAATCCGCTTGAGGAATGGATTTTGATGAGTAATTTCACATTCCTAACTGAGTAAATGAAAAACCGGCAAAAACACCCTCTTCCATTCCTCGTAACACTCGCGGGGTGTGTGCTTATGCTCGCATGGGTAGATCCGGTGAATGCCACAGAAGTTACCCGCCAGCTGACTCAACAAGGGTATTCCATTGCTCAACTTCGAAAATCAGATGTTGCTGTCGTTCAATCTTCGCACAACGATCTGAAAGTAATATTCAAAGGTTTCGCCGCGCAAGCTTCAAGCACTGTTCCTAATTCCGGAATGTGCAGGTTCAATCTCACGTCAAATTATCATGTCGTTTTCCCTAACGTTGTAAAATCTTCTCTTCAAGCTGATATCCGCAGCTGGAGAAAAAGGGAATAGACCGCTTCGATTCTTGAAGCCTCGAACAAGAGGTGCACACAGATCGTTCGTAACTGTGGTGCCAACTATTCATTTTTTCAGCAGCTTGAATGTGCTGCAACAACTTTTCAATTCCATTATCATGTTTGAATTTTTCACCAAAAGTATTTCCAAGCTCATGGGCGGCTCGAAGTCTGAGCGTGACGTAAAGGAAATACAACCATTCGTAGATGAAATCCTGAAGATTTATCCTACACTTAGTTCATTAACGAATGATCAATTGCGGAATAAGACTGTAGAATTCCGTGCCCGTATTTCAGAATACATCAAAGACGAAGAAACAGAAATGGCGGAGCTCAAAGCGGAAGCCGAAAATCCTGAAACCGATATCGACGATCAGGAGAAACTGTTCAATCGAATTGATGAATTACATAAAAAATCAGTCAAGAAGATTGAGGAAATTCTGGAAGAACTCCTTCCTGAAGCTTTCGCTGTTGTAAAGGAAACCGCTCGTCGTTTTACAGAGAATAAAGAACTTGTTGTTGCGGCAACGGAACATGATCGTAATCTGGCGGTTCGTAAACCGAATGTTGTTATTGACGGCGATAAAGCGATCTGGAAAAACTCCTGGACAGCTGCAGGTCTTGATGTGACTTGGAACATGGTGCATTACGATGTACAGCTCATTGGTGGTATTGTACTTCACCAAGGGAAGATTTCGGAAATGGCTACAGGTGAAGGAAAAACACTCGTTGCAACTTTACCAATGTATCTGAACGCTCTTCCGGGACGTGGAGTACATCTTGTAACGGTGAACAACTACCTCGCTCGTCGTGACTGTGAGTGGAATGGTCCACTGTTCGAGTTTCTTGGTTTGACAGTAGATTGTATTGATTTGCACGAGCCAAATGGACATGAGCGCAGACAAGCATATCTTGCCGATATCACGTACGGAACAAACAATGAATTCGGTTTCGATTATCTGCGTGATAATATGTCTCGCGAACCGGGAGAATTGGTTCAACGCAAACATCATTACGCAATTGTCGATGAGGTCGATTCTGTGCTCATTGATGATGCTCGTACTCCGTTAATTATTGCCGGCCCAACTCCGAAAGGAAACAACCACATGTTCAACGAGCTCAAACCGAAAATTGAGAAACTCGTTAATGCGCAACGTTCCTACATCAACACCATTCTTGCTGATGCAAAGAAATTGTATGCTTCAGCCGCAACTGATAAAGAAAAAGAGAAAGATGCGGGAATGATGATTTTGCGTTGTCACCGCGGATTACCGAAGAACAAGGCGCTCATCAAATTCCTCAGTGAACAAGGTGTTCGTCAGTTGCTTCAGAAAACAGAGAACATTTATATCGCCGATCAGCAAAAGGAAATGCACAAGGTCGATCAGGAGTTGTTCTTTGTCATTGACGAAAAACACAATTCCATTGAGTTAACCGAAAAAGGAATTGATCTGATTGCAACACATACTGAAGATCACAACTTCTTCATCCTTCCCGATCTTGGCGTAGAGATGAATGAGTTGGAACACAAATTCCCGAACGAGCAAGAGCGCCTGGTAAAGAAAGACGAACTCATTCGCGACTACAACGTGAAGTCAGAACGTGTTCACTCGATGCAGCAGTTGTTGAAAGCGTATTGCATCTTCGAAAAAGATGACGAGTACATTGTTGCAGACGGCAAAGTAAAAATCGTTGATGAGCAAACAGGTCGCGTACTTGACGGTCGTCGTTACTCAGATGGCCTTCACCAAGCAATTGAAGCGAAAGAGAATGTAAAAATCGAAGCGGCTACACAAACGTACGCAACGGTTACTTTGCAGAACTATTTCCGTATGTATCACAAGCTTTCGGGCATGACCGGTACAGCGGAAACAGAGGCACAGGAATTCTGGACAATTTACAAACTCGATGTAGTTACAATTCCTACTAACCGTAACATTTCACGTAAGGATCTCGAAGATCTTGTTTACAAAACAAAGCGTGAAAAGTACAATGCGGTAATTGAAGAGATTGTGAAGTGTGTGAAAGAAGGACGACCGGTTCTCGTAGGAACTACTTCGGTAGAGATTTCCGAGTTACTGAGTCGTATGTTGAAGTTGCGTAACATCAAGCACAACGTACTCAACGCGAAATTACACCAGAAAGAAGCGGACATTGTACAGGAAGCAGGACAAGCAGGAACTGTAACCATTGCTACCAACATGGCAGGTCGTGGTACAGATATTAAACTAGGTTCTGGCGTGAAAGAAGCAGGTGGTCTTGCGATCATTGGTACGGAGCGTCACGAATCACGTCGTGTTGACCGCCAGTTGCGTGGTCGCGCAGGACGGCAGGGTGATCCGGGATCATCACAATTCTTCGTTTCATTGGAAGATGATTTGATGCGTTTGTTTGGTTCCGATCGTATTGCTCGTTTGATGGATCGTATGGGTCTTGAAGAAGGAGAAGTGATTCAGCATTCAATGATCACCAAATCAATTGAGCGTGCGCAGCGTAAAGTTGAAGAAAATCACTTCGGCACGCGTAAGCGTTTGATTGAATACGATGATGTAATGAACGCACAGCGTGAAGTGATTTACAAGCGTCGTCGCAATGCATTGTTCGGAGAACGATTGCAGATCGACATCAACAACATGATGCGCGATGTAACCGACAACACAGTAGCAGAAGCTCTGGAAACTCAAGATTTCGCGCAGTTTGAATTGAACCTGTTGCGCCATTTTGGAATTGAGTCGCCGGTTTCAGAAAACGAATTTGCTTCTAAGAGCAAAGACGATCTTCACGATTTGGTGTTAGATGCTGTCCACGAACATTATAAGGAAAAGTCGGGTCGCATGGCTGCACAAGCCTTCCCTATTATCAAACAAGTTTACGAAAACCAATCTGCTACATACGAGAACATCACAACACCGATTACTGATGGAATGCGCACCCTTCACGCAGTAGCTAACCTGAAGAAGTGTTATGAAACAGAAGGACGCGAATTGGTGACCGTAATGGAGAAAGGTGCTATTCTAGCAATGATTGATGATGCATGGAAAGATCACCTCCGTGAAATGGACGATTTGAAAACAAGCGTACAGAACGCGGTTTACGAACAGAAAGATCCGTTGTTGATTTACAAGTTTGAATCATTCGATTTGTTCAAACGCATGGTTGACGACACCAATAAGAACATGGTTTCATTCCTGTTCCGTGCGAATTTACCTAGCGGTGATGGTGCGCAGATTCAAGATGTCCGTCGCAAACCACAGCAAGCGCCTCAACCTAAACTGCAAACGCAGCGCGAAGAAGTTGGAGCTGAAACACAGCAACAGCAGGTGCAGCAACAGAATCCAAATCAGCGCCCACAAGGTGGAATGCCTCAAGGTCCACCTCAGCCTATTCAACAGGTTGTGCGTCAGGATCCGAAAGTTGGACGTAATGATCCTTGTCCTTGCGGAAGTGGCAAGAAATACAAGAGCTGCCACGGGAAATAAGTTGATGGGAAAGTGTTTTAGTTTGCTCTTATGCAAGACCAAAACAACTTAAAGAGAAAGAATCCCACTCTTGAAAAGGAGTGGGATTTTTTACGACCCAACAAGTTGTGACTTGTGCTCTCAAAATGTAAAAACGCAAGTAATTGTAAGGACGAAACAGATTGCCACAAAAGCGAATTGGTGCTACAGGCAAATGAAAATCACTCTCACAAACGATCATAAAGAAAGAAGAATAAAATGCATCACATGAAAAACAAATTGATTCTTTCGTTCGCACTACTGATGATGTTTAGTATGGCTTGCAAACGCCAACCACTACAAACAGTAAGCAATGTTGATCTAAACAAATACGCTGGCAAGTGGTATGAAATTGCGTCGTATCCTCAAAGCTTCCAAAAAGGATGTACGTGCACGACCGCAGAATATACGGTCACAGACAAAGGTTTCGTTATTGTTGAGAACAGATGCAATCTTGATAGCGTAAACGGAAGTCAGTCGTACATAAAAGGAAAAGCTTTTGTTACCAAGAACAGTGACAACGCCAAACTGAAAGTTCAATTTTTCTGGCCATTTAGAGGCAAGTACTGGATCATTGATCTAGCAGCCAATTACAGTTACGCGGTAGTTGGTCATCCAAACAGAAAATACCTGTGGATACTCTCTCGTACACCCACAATGAGTGACTCAACATATCAGCAAATTACTAGCAGAATTCAAGAGAAAGGGTTTGATCTCTCGAAACTAAAGAAGACACAACAGCGTTAAACTAAATAGCGTGAAAATCGTCAACAAAAAGCATTCACTATGAAAGGACTTCTCATTACCGTCGGAATAATTGCAGTACTATTTACCATTTTTCAAATCTACATCATCATGTCAACAAACAAAACAGAATCACAACCGTACACGGTGATCAGCAAAGAAGACGCATTTGAAATTCGCTTTTATCCAGCTGCAACAATGGCAACCATTACATCCAATGCAAAATCTTACAAGGAGTTGGGCAGCTCTGGATTTAGAAAATTAGCCGGTTATATTTTCGGTGGCAATAACGAAAGCAAACAAATAGCAATGACATCACCCGTGCACATGGACATTAACGATTCTATGTCGAGCATGAGTTTTGTGATGCCATCCAATTACACTGCTGATAATTTGCCCAAACCCACTAATTCAGAAGTGTCACTTTCAACAACTCCTGAAGAATATGTTGCCGCGATTCAATTTGGAGGATTTACATCCGAAGAAAAGATCAGTAAATACACCGCGCTTTTGGAATCCTCCTTGAAGAAAAGCAACATTTCATACTACGGTCATTTTCGTTATTTGGGATACAATCCGCCTTACCAACTTTTTGGAAGAAAAAATGAAATTATTGTATCTGTGAACTGGGACGCTGCTAAACCCAAACAATAGCTATCTCATTGGCTTACGTAATACGAATATTTGACTTGCACAGGCACACTTGCAATTTAGGCGCACAAATTTATTCTTCACTATAAATAAACTTCATGATCTGAACATTCTTGAAATGTTTACTAATTTTCAGCACAAATACATCCCTCTAAAATGAATCCGAAAGTAGACGCTTATTTCAGCAAGCTAAAACAGTGGCAAGAAGAGCTGGAGCAATTGAGATCAATTATTCTTGATTGTGGATTAACCGAAGAATTGAAATGGGGTTCTCCGTGCTATACATATGATGAAAAGAACGTAGTTATTCTTGGCGGGTTCAAAAACAATTGTGTCATAAGTTTTCTAAAAGGTGTTTTGTTGAGTGATACGGACAAACTGCTCGTCGCTCCTGGCGAGAATTCACAGTCGGCGCGCATTATTCGATTTACCAATGTGAAAGAAATTGTTAAGTTGAAGAAAACCATCAAGGCATATATCTACGAGGCCGTAGAGGTGGATAAAGTTGGGCTCAAAGTAGACATGGAGAAGAGCAAAAACTTTGAACTCCCAAATGAACTTCTTAGCAAATTCAAAACACAACCAAAGTTGAAAAACGCTTTTCAATCGCTGACTCCAGGAAGACAACGCGCATACGTCATGTTTTTTTCGGACTCGAAGAATTCGAACACAAGAGAAGCGAGAATCGACAAATACACGAAACGCATTCTCGACGGAAAAGGAATGAATGATTGTGTTTGTGGCTTGTCGAAGAAAATGCCGGGTTGTGATGGTTCGCACAAGTTTTTGAAAAGCCCAAAATGAAAAGACATATCGCGCATTTCGCTTTACTGGTACAAGACTATGACGAGGCCATTGAATTCTACACCAAAAAACTAAACTTCACGCTTGTTCAAGACACAGTATTGAGCGAAACCAAACGTTGGGTGCTCATTGCTCCATCTTCGTCTGCAGAAACACACATCCTTTTAGCAAGAGTATCGAATGAAGAACAAATTTCACAAGTAGGTTATCAGAGCGGTGGACGTGTATTTCTATTTCTGTACACCGACAATTTCCAACGAGACTACCAACGCTTACTTGAACACAAAGTAACCGTTGTACGAGAACCGGTAGAAGAAACTTGGGGGACCGTTGCAGTGTTTGCCGACCTCTATGGCAATTTATGGGACTTAATGGAGCCGAAATAAGTCAGTTGCCGTGCTGCTCTAAATCATATTATTGAAAGCGAATATCACCCTACCTTTAAGTAAATACAGCACGCAACTTGAAGGAAAAATCGAAACATCATAAAAAGTCCAATAAGCTAACGCGGTTCTGGAAATTATTAGGCCCGGGATTGGTAACTGGCGCTAGTGACGATGATCCATCCGGAATAGCAACCTATTCACAAGCAGGCGCTGCTTTCGGACTTTCTACATTGTGGACATCGATAGTCGCATTTCCATTAATGGCAGCTATACAGCAAATGTGCGCACGAATAGGCTTAGTAACCGAACAAGGTCTTACAGGAACACTCAAAAAACATTATCCGCGCCCTGTCTTGTATCTCATGCTGCTATTTAGCTTTCCAGCAATCATCATGAATATCGGAGCAGACATTGCAGGAATGGGAGCAGTAGGAAATTTACTTTTCCCCGCAGTACCTGCAACTTTCTTCAGCGTGTTCTTTACGTTGTTGCTACTTGGTCTCATCATTTACCTGCCTTATCGAAAGATTGCTTCAGTTCTGAAATATCTGTGTATTGTAATGCTCGTATATTTTATTGTTCCGTTTTTGTACAAACAAGATTTTGGAGCAATCATGAAGGCCACATTTGTTCCTACAATTCACTTCGACCAAGCTTTTATTGCCATTCTCGTAGGAATTCTAGGCACAACTATTTCCCCTTACCTGTTCTTCTGGCAAGCATCCGTTGAAGTAGAGGAAATGAATTCGCATAAGAAGCATCTCATCGTGAATAAGAAAATCATTACTGCGATGAAACAGGATGTTGATTTTGGAATGACATTCTCAGGATTGGTTATGTACTTCATCATTCTCACCACCGGAACGGTTTTATATCAAGCTGGCGTGCATCAAATCGATACTGTTGAGCAAGCAGCCATGGCACTAAAACCGTTGGCTGGAGATTTGGCCTATCTCCTTTTTGCCATAGGCGTAATTGGAACAGGACTCATTGCTATTCCAGTACTCAGCGGATCACTCTCGTTCATTTTCACAGAAACTTTCGGATGGACGCAAGGGCTGGACAAGAAATTCCATCAGGCCAAAGGTTTTTATTTAATCATAGCCATCTCCCTTTTGCTCGGACTATCGATGAACTACATTGGTATATCGCCAATCCAAGCTTTGATTTACACAGCCATTCTATATGGGATTACAGCACCCGTGCTAATTGCCATCATTCTTCATATCGCCAACAACGAGAAAATTATGGGCAAACACACCAACGGAAGAATGTCGAATATTCTCGGATTCTCCGCATTAATCATCATGACAGTAGCATCCGGTTTTCTCCTCTACCTTCAGTTATTCGAATAATTCTTAACACAACAAGAATAATGATCTTGATGCGCAAGGAAGACATGATCATCGCGTTTTTTAACTTCCTGCGCTTCGTCTATTTTTGCTCAATCAACAAATAACCCTACCCAATGAAACGGTTTCTTTTTCTTCTGACTTGCCTATCGTCAGTCTACCTCAATACTCAACAATTGATGTTTCAAAAGACATACGGAACATCACTGCAGGATGGTTGTTTATGGAGTGAACCAACAAACGATGGCGGTAGCATTCTCGCAGGGTATACAGTAGTGAGTACCTATTGGAACATGGAATTGGTCAAGCTAAGTTCAACGGGTGCTATTCAATGGTCCGCCACGTATGGAACTTCCTTAGATGATTATGCAACATGCGTGCGACAAACAGCAGACAACGGATTTATAACTATTGGAACGAATAATACGGAAGACATCATCTTATTTAAGACCGATGCAAATGGGATTCTTCAATGGTCAAAAACCTTAGGAGGAATTGGAGTTGATCGTGGATATGAAGTACAACAAACAACTGATGGTGGATACGCCATCACTGCTACATCCAACAGTTTCTCCAACCTAGGTATCTGGTTGATCAAGACAGATTCTGCAGGTAACACACAGTGGGCGAAAACATACACAGGAAATCGCGGTTGCTATTTGGCGAGTGCAAAACAAACTCCTGATAATGGATTCATCCTTACAACCCAAATCCGCGATAGTTTAGTAGTTGATATCCGTGACGTACTCGTAATTAGAACCAATTCTCTTGGCGATACAATTTGGACACGGATCATCGGAGGAGCTGGAGATGAAGAACCAATGGACATTGACATCACGAGTGATGGAGGGTACGTGATTACAGGGAGAACCTCCAGCTTTGGTGCGGGTAGTACAGATATCTTTCTGACACGTTTAGATACTACAGGTGCTATACTCTGGACGAAAACCTACGGTGGAGTAAACTCTGAAATGTGCGAAGATGTTGACCAAACATCCAATGGTGGATTCATTTTATCATGCTGGACGGGCACGCAAACATTTGGTATTGATGACGCTCTTCTCATTTGCACAGATGCAAATGGTGACACCTTATGGACCCGACAATACGGTCAGAACGGAGGAGATTTTCCATACTCCGTGTACCAAGCAAACGACGGCGGATTTGTAACTACAGGTGAGCGCTATGACTTACCCCTAGGTGAATATCAAATCTTCATTATCAAAACAGATACGTTGGGTCATTCAGGATGCCAGGAAAAACATTGCGCTCCTACTATTACTTCCCCAAACATAGCGCGACAACATTTGAATGTTTCGGTTGGATCAGGCTCAGCAACGGGAATAATAATTTTGCAACAAAGTTCTTCCTGCAGCGAAACTATACTCTGCACAAATGTTGGGATAGAAGAATCCAACATCAACGCAATACAGTTTACTGCATATCCCGTACCCGCGTGCACTTCTGTAACAATTGCATCATTCAGTTCTTCAGTAGAGAACACTTGCGCTTTGTATAATCAAATAGGAGAACAAGTCTCAGCCACCATTATCAACGAAGGCAATGGATTTACAGTGCTGCGTGGGAATCTTCCTGCGGGAATTTATACTGCAGTAATTAGTAACGCGAACCACTCTATGGCATCACTTACCCTACTCTTCGCAGACTAATTAAAGAGTATCAGGATTGTCGAAATCATTCAACTGCTCACGATCATCAGGTTCCGCTTCAGGGCCCTCTGAAGTAGCTTCAGGTAAATCATGTGAGCTACGAATCAACGCAATCTTCAATTTGCGTTTGTATTCATCCTGCAACCACTTCACATAACTTTCAGAAGTTTTTGCTAGGCACCAGGTGTATTGTCGAATTCGGAACTCAATTTCCTCGCGCAACAAATCCGAAAGGGCCAATGCACCTTCAACATCATCACTGTTCTCTAGACACATTGCGACATGTTGATCAAGCGAACGCTCGATGACCGATTTCGGGCGCAACCCTTTTGATAATGCGAGCTTATGCTCCACTTTCACATCCAAATCAATATCTTCTGATTTTGAGAAACGGACGCGCAATTCATCCGGCATAATGTACTTGTAAATCCGCTCTATTTCCTCATCGTCAAGAATGTTGTTCAAATACAACTCTGGAGTTCTGAAAATACTCGACCAATCAATAGGGCCATCCCACAATCCGAAGCGATTGAGATTATTCCCTAGATCAATGACCATAAAATCTTTCTTATCAGGAAGAACACGAGATCCTCGACCGATCATCTGAAAATACAAAGTCAATGATTTCGTCGCACGATTCAGAATGATACATTCCACAGTAGGTTCATCAAAACCAGTTGTAAGAATACTCACAGACGTGAGAATGGCGTCTGGTTTCTCACGAAACCATTGTAGGATTTCTTTTCGTTCTTTCGCAGTATGTGTATGATCGAGATGGCGAATTTCAAATCCAGCCTCTCGAAATG
>Ga0114980_10002273_pt1 | contig 13631 bp, 7 predicted proteins | sample S_140806_EF_Meta_FD_87018 | JGI IMG/M metagenome (GOLD analysis project Ga0114980, IMG submission 87018) | Freshwater microbial communities from Lake Simoncouche, Canada to study carbon cycling - S_140806_EF_MetaG | ecosystem: Environmental > Aquatic > Freshwater > Lake | place: Lake...
ATCTCTGATGCAATTAAAAATTGTGATCTCTATGCCGACAACATTAATCCAGACAAATCAAGCAATCCATTTGCCTATTTCACTCAGATCGTTTTCTACGCATTCCTTCGAAGAATTCAAAGAGAAAAGAAACAGCAAGTATGTAACGGTAAATACCTACTCTAAACTGGCGCGCGGCAAAATGGCCCGATTCATTATTGACCATCAAATCAAGAACGCCGATGATATTCGCGCATTTGATACCGATGCCTACAGCTACAACGAAAGCCTTTCGAGCACCGATCGTTTCGTGTTTACCCGATAGTTATTTTTAACGAGTGCTTAAAACGAATCTTCGTTTCTTTACGACCTCATTTCAATAACTATTCTATGAAAAAATTCATTCTAGCATCTATTGCATTTGTTGCAGTATTTCAGTTAAACGCCCAAGGCTTTAAAACCCGCAAAGACAGCGTTTCATATGCTCTCGGTGTAACCATGGCAGAAACACTCAAAAAAAGCGGAATCAGTGACTACAATGAAGACCTGGTCAAAAAGGCTATTTCAGAACACCTCAAAGGCAAAGGCGCTTTCGACGCCATGACAGCCGACAAGATTTACAAAGAAGAAGCAAGAAAATTGCCGATAAAAAGACTATCGAAACGAAGAAAGCGGGCGAAGCATTTTTGGCAGAAAACAAAAAGAGCAAACTCATCCAAACTACACCTTCAGGCCTTCAATACAAGCACACGCAAGAAGGTACCGGAGCAATGCCCGACGGCAATGATAAGGTTACTGTTCACTACCACGGCATGCTCATCGATGGAACAATATTCGACAGCTCTGTGCAGCGCGGAACGCCTGCCACTTTTGGCCTTAACCAGGTAATTCCGGGTTGGACGGAAGGCTTGCAATACATGAAAGAAGGTGGCAAAACCACATTCTATATTCCGTCTGAACTGGCCTATGGATCGCGCACACAGAACAAAATCCCGGGCAACTCGGTATTAATTTTCGAAGTGGAGTTAATCAAAGTTGAACCCGTAGAAGGAGTCGGAACACCGAAGCCCGGTGCCCCTGCACCAAGTGCTCCTGCCAAAAAATAAAAGTACTTTTCAAGATTTAAAAGGCTGCCTAGGCAGCCTTTTTTCTTTCTAACAAAAATGACTGTGCTACTCGACATCCTCATCTTTCTTTGCCGCTCAATCTGACAATTGTCAAACAAGAGACAGTTCAATCCATTATTACATTTGACCCATATTCAACGCTATGAAAATCGAACAAATCTATACGGGCTGCCTGGCTCAAGGAGCATATTACATTACCAGCAACGGAGAGGCTGCCATTATTGACCCCTTGAGGGAAATACAACCATACTTGGACCGTGCAGAAAGAGACGGAGTGAAGATCAAATACATTTTCGAAACCCACTTCCATGCGGACTTCGTTTCAGGACATATCGACTTGAGCAAAGCCACCGGTGCGCCCATTGTCTATGGCCCATCTGCTCAGACTGAGTTCGATGCCCTAATAGCGTCCGACGGCCAAGAATTCAAGGTGGGCAACATCACGATTAAAGCACTCCACACGCCCGGGCATACGCTCGAAAGCACCACCTATCTCTTAATCGATGAGACGGGAAAGGATCACTGCATTTTCTCGGGCGACACGCTCTTCTTGGGCGATGTAGGTCGTCCGGATTTGGCGCAAAAAGCAGCTCATCTTACGCAAGACGAACTTGCCGGAATGCTCTACGATAGCTTGATGAGTAAAATAATGCCGCTGGCCGATGATGTTATCGTGTACCCCGCTCACGGTGCCGGAAGTGCTTGTGGTAAAAACATGATGAAGGAAACCGTGGATGATTTGGGTAATCAGAAAAAAATCAACTACGCTCTCAACCAACCTAGCAGAGAGAGCTTCATTCAAGCGGTAACCGAAGGATTGAGTGCACCACCCGCTTATTTCCCCATGAATGTAGCCATGAATAAGAAGGGCTACACCAGCTACAACGAAGTGCTGAGCAATGGAATGAAAGCACTCACAGCCGAGGAGTTTGAAACCATAGCCGACGTGGCCGACGCACTCATTCTCGACACACGCAGTGCAGCCGAGTTCCACAATGGCTTCATACCAAACTCAATCAACATTGGCCTCAACGGAGACTTTGCTCCATGGGTTGGTGCCTTGATAGCGGACGTGAACCAAAAGCTGATTTTGGTAACTGAAACGGGCAAAGAGCAAGAAGCAGTGACCCGCCTGAGCCGCGTTGGATTCGATCAACTACACGGACATCTCGCGGGTGGCTTTGATACCTGGAAAAAATCAGGAAAAACAATTGATACCATTGTGCGCATTAACGCGGCACAATTTGAAGGCGAATACGTGCACGGAAAATCAAAAGTGATTGATGTACGCAAATGCAGCGAATTCGACAACGGCCACGTGCCTGATGCAGAAAACTTAACGCTCACGGATATCAATAACTGGATGTCAACTATCAACCCCAAGGAGCATTTCTACTTGCATTGCCAGGGAGGTTATAGGAGCATGATTGCCGCCTCTATTCTGCAAGCTCGCGGATACCGTAATTTCTCCGAAATCGAGGGCGGATATGGGGCAATTAGTAAGACGGGCATTCCGTCATTGAAATCGTCCGTAACATCGTAGAGAAAGGGGTAAGGGGTAAAGTATAAGGGGTAAGGGATAAGGGGTAAGGGGTAAGGGGTAAGGGATTTGCTCAAGGTAACTTTCCCCTTAACCCTTACCCCTTATACTTTACCCCTTCCTTCTCCCTTTTCACGCTTAATATCTCCTCTTCCCTTTCTTCCCGCCGCCATCGCGGTCGCCGAAAGATTTCTTGCGATCGAAGCCACCCTCTCTACCCTTGTTATATCCGCCGCCGCCGCCGCCTTTGCGACCGTCGCCGCGGAAGCGAGTGCGAGGAATTCCTGCATCACGGTTGCCGCGTGATTCAACGCGTACGGTGCGACCTCTATACTGAGCGCCGTGGATGGTCTCCATGATCTTATCAACTACCTCATTCTTCACTTCGATAAGAGAGAAGGTGTTCTTTAAATCCGTCCAGGTGATATCCGCTGCATTGATTTCTGCATTCTCTGCGATAAACTCTTTAATCGTGTTGAAATCAAAGCCATCAATACCACCTATGTTCATATACAATTTAACCACACCTGGAGCCAGTGCACGACGATCGTCGTGCTGTGCGTTGTGGTTCAAATCAGGGGCATTACGATAGTATTCTGCAAAACGATTGAACTCGATAGAAACAAAACGCTTGATGATATCTTCACGCGAGAGCTCCTGTAATTCTTCAAATACCTGTGGCAAATAACGCTCTACTGTTTTCTCGTCAACCTCTACGTTGTGAATGCGCTTCACCAATGCCATCAGCTGTTGCTCGCACACATCAAAACCCGTTGGTATTTGTGCTTGCGTGAATTTGCGCTTGATGATTTTCTCAATCTCGCGAATCTTATGCATTTCCTTGGTGTGAATGATTGCGATGCTGACACCGGTCTTTCCTGCACGCGCAGTACGACCACTGCGGTGAGTATAGCTTTCAATCTCATCGGGCAAGTTGTAGTTGATTACGTGCGTTACATCGTTCACGTCAATACCACGAGCTGCTACATCGGTAGCAACGAGCATCTGCAACGAACGACTGCGATAGCGCTTCATAACGAAATCGCGCTGCGCCTGCGACAAATCGCCGTGCAATGCATCAGCGTTGTAACCGTCTTTTATTAACGCATCGGCTACTTGTTGTGTTTCTGCCTTGGTGCGGCAAAACACGATTGCAAAAATATCCGGATTAAAATCCGCAATACGCTTCAGTGCCAAGTAACGATCCTTTGCGTGCACTACATAGTACAAGTGCTCGATATTCTCGTTGCCCGAGTTTCGCAGACCAACAGTAACCTCATGCGGATTGCTCATGTAATTCTTTGCAATACGCTGCACCTCGTTGGGCATCGTAGCCGAAAACAACCACGTGTTTTTCTCATCCGGTGTTTGGGAAAGGATCAAATCCAAATCATCCTTAAAGCCCATGGTCAACATTTCATCCGCTTCATCAAGCACCACGAATTCAATACGTGCCAGATCCACGATGCCGCGCTCAATCATGTCAACCAAACGACCGGGTGTTGCTACCACAATCTGAGGTCCCTTGCGCATCTCTCTGATTTGTCCTTCGATGCTTGCGCCGCCATAAATGGCTACAACGTGAGCACCGCCCACATGCTTCGAAAAATTGTGCAAATCACGCGTAATCTGCATGCATAGCTCTCGCGTGGGAGCTAGAATAAGGGCCTGAGTGTGGCGTTGACTAAAATCGAGGAGATCGATCAACGGCAAGCCGAAAGCAGCCGTCTTACCTGTGCCCGTTTGGGCCAAAGCAACTACGTCTTGGTTGCCTCCAAGCATCACGGGGATAGCCTGTTCCTGGATGGGGGTCGGGTTTTCAAAACCCAGCTCGGATATAGCGCGCAAAACGGGCTTACTCAATCCGAGTAATTCAAAATTCATCATAAAATTAAATATTGGTTGTTAAGCCTAAGCCAATTGAATTGAACAACCATTTTCAGAAAAACTGCGCTACGCCGCGCGAACTGATGAAGATGTGAAGTAAAACCCGCCTGGAAAAGGCGCGCAAATATAGTGACGAATTACATATGACTAGTGACTAGTCATTACAATCTCGCTATGAGCTCCTTGTACAGCACATTCAACTTCGACTCCGCCTGGCGTGCAGTAGCAATAATCTCTTCAACACTCAGCTTGCTCAGATTGTCCGGATCGCAAGTATCGGTAATTACGGAAATGCAACAACATGGCAGCGACATATGATTACACGCTATTACCTCGGGCACAGTGCTCATACCAACAGCATCGGCACCAAACATTTTAAGCATTCGATACTCAGCGCGTGTTTCAAGGTTTGGACCCAACACCGATACATACACCCCTTCTCTCAACTCCAATCCATTGCTCTTGGCAATGGAGTGCAGCTTCTCGTTGAGCACTCTTGAATAGGGCTCTGACATATCCGGAAAACGCGGACCCAACTCGTCGATGTTGGGCCCCCTAAGTGGATTATCAGGCTGCAAATTGATGTGGTCATTGATCAACATCAAATCCCCCTTATTGAATGATAGGTTGATAGCACCCGCCGCATTTGAAAGCAAGACGTATTTCACACCAAGCATTTTCATAATGCGAACAGGCATTACAACGTCATCCATGCTATGACCTTCGTAGTAATGAAAGCGGCCCTGAAAAGCCATCACCTTTTTACCACCCAGATTGCCGTAGATGAGCTTACCGAAGTGAAACTCTACGGTTGCTATCGGAAAATTGGGAATTACGTTGTAGCTGAATTGCTTTTCACACTCAATCGCATTGGCCAACTCGCCCAAGCCTGTTCCGAGTATGATGCCCACTTCAGGGGCGTTCATTCCTTTGGAACGCAACCACTCCGCGGTTTGCTCTAATTGCTCTAATTCTGTCATAGTTTTAAAAAAAGGACAACAAATGTAGTGTCGTACTATACCACTCGCTTGATAATTCTGAGCTTGTGGGTGTAGCTCCCCGTTTCGCGATTAAAAATACCCTGGTGATCCAACGCATCAACGCGCACCTTTCCAGACGCATGAATGACATCAACATGTCCCTCTGAGTTGCGCAACACGATACCAACATGAACGATGCGTCCTTCTGCATTATCGAAAAATGCCAAATCACCGACTTGTGTTTCTTCAATGAAAGAGATCGTGGTGCCCATTTCCGCCTGTTGGTATGCATCCCTCGGGATGGAAATACCATTGAGTCGAAAAACCAACTGTGTGAAGCCGGAACAGTCGATGCCAAGAATCGTTCTGCCTCCCCACAAATAAGGAGCATTCAGAAATTGATTTGCGCATAAAGCAACACCTGCAGCACCTGCATGCGCGATGCTTTGCGTTGGCTCTACTTTCCAATGGGCTGGAACTCGCGCTGCAGCAGGCAGCCAAATCGATGAACCATCGGCACCAGTGCAGTGTGATATCGGCGAGGACAACTCTTGGTATCCCTCAACATCGTCGGATTCACCGAACTGTTTATTATCTATCCAGCCTTCGTAGCCATCTGAAAACATGCGCACCATGGTCCATTTTTCTTGGCGATCCAACATGCTTAACTCCTCTCCCATCAAGGCCTGACTCACCATTTCACTTCGATCGGATGGCTCTTTTCTTAGTGGAGCGATTGCTACTTGTACCCTCTGTTTCATAAGCCAAAAATAACCGCACCATCCTGCCCATTTTCTTCATTTTATGATCACCCAGCCGAAATTGCACGAGAAGTATTCACGTTTGGGGATAACAAAGCCAACTGTAGCCCCATTTTCCCTTACAGATTTCGATCTATTTTCATTTTTTCACCCCTGATTTTCAACCCGCTAAAAATTTTTATCGATTTTATTTGGATTTTCATCTAAATCATTTATATCTTTGTCGGAGTTAAACTGAATTTCGTCTTTCCCCCTATTAAGACAAGTTCTCAATTATTTGTCAAACTAAAATCTAAACAAGATGAATTTATTTACAAATTCGTGTACAACACTTGTTGGTGGCGTTGAATTGTTCAATGCCCGATTCCTGAATGCTCTCAAGGCATTGTTTCTCTGCTTGATGCTTTTGATTTTCGGGGGGTACTCAACCTTCGCTCAATCTGACAGCACTGCTTCTGCGTCTGTATCAAATGATCTTCGTGGGAGTGATCACGACGATGATGATGATGACGACGATGATGATGATGATAACGATGATGACGATGATGACGATGATGACGATGATGATGATAACGACGATGATGATGACGATGATGATGTCGCAATCTGTCACCAACTCGGAAACGGCGGGTCAATTACCATTTACGTCGACGAAGACGCTGTTCAGGCTCACCTGAATCATGGTGACTACCTTGGCGTTTGCGACGATGGCGGAAACTATGAAGAACCATGTGTATTGGTCCTTCATGTTCTTTGTCCACAAGACGTAACCGTAGAGTGCGGCCAGGAAGGCAATTTCGACGCAACAGGAACACCGGAAATTAGCGGTGAATTCTGCTTGGAAGAATTGCACGTTAACTTCGAAGACGCTGTTCTCTCTTGCAGTCCTTGCGGAAAGGTTATTTCACGCACATGGATCATTAGCTTGGGCGAAATCGTTGAAACATGCACTCAAATTATTACTTCACAAGATACTCAAGGTCCTGCAATTATCGGCCTTGAAAGCGAAATCAACGTTCAGTGCCTCGAAGGCATTCCTGCTTTCCAAGAGGTAAGCGTTGTTGATGCCTGCAGCGGTGATGGTTCGATCCAAAACTGGAGCAGCCAGACCGGCACAATCCAGAGCGAGTGCGTTGCATCAACTGCTTTCGGTCCTGGTGCTGACTGGGCTGTATGGTTGCCAACACTTTCATCTGCTTCAGGTGCAAACTTCGTATTTAACGCCGCCGGCGGTCACTTCGACCAATTCGCCGATGGCTCTGCGCATTTGTATGGTACAGTAGTTAACACAGTGAATGCTTCTGAAGCGTTCATCGTTGACATGTGGTTTGAAAACAAGGCTGACTGGGCTTCATGGTCTGGCGCTGGTCGTAACTACAAGAACGACTTGTTGCTTTCTTGCGCTACCGACAACCACGAAGCATGGTCTTACTATGAATTGGTTGGCGGCTTCTCTACCCTTACAGGTGCCGGCGCTTTGGAAGGCACAGAATTGTACATCTATCACATGCCTGTTTCATACTACTTCGGTTTCCAAATCGGTGTAGGTGCTAACAATAAAAATTGTGCAAACGGTATGTCAGGTTGGTTCACTTATGAAGGTTTCATGGGTGCTCAGGCTATCAGCGGTCATGGCGACGTAAACGTTGACCTTGCATGCGAAGACATCAACCTAAGCAACTGTATTCACAACACTTCATTCACCTACTTCTACCGTGGTGTAGATGGTTGCGGACACGCTTCTATCGCTTCTCAGCAAATCAATGTAAACGACACTACAGCTCCTGTATTCAGCAACTGTCCTGAGTCTTTCACTATGGAGTGCTCAGATCCTGCAGCTCCAGTAGCTGAAGGAATTGAAGCTATCGACAATTGCTCTGGTGATGTTGTTATAGCATACCTTGGCGAAGTTGCTGAAGGCGATGCTTGCGTTACTACTCTTACACGCACTTGGTCAGCTACAGACATCTGTGGCAACCGTGCTAATTGCGTTCAAGTAATCACTGTGGTTGACACTACAGCACCTGTATTGAGTAACCTTCCTGAAGGTGAAATCACAGTAGAATGCGATGCGGTTCCTACTGCAGCTAGTGTTTCTATTGCTGACAACTGCGACCTGAACCCAACCTTGGTTTACAACGAAGAGCGTATCGATGGCAATTGCCCATCTAACTACACTCTTGTGCGTACATGGTATGGTTACGATCAGTGCCAGAACAACTCATCAACCTACACACAAACCATCCATGTTCAGGACACTACTGCTCCTACATTCGATGCTTACGAATTCTATGCGCACATCGAGTGCGATCAGATTCCTGCTTTAATCACTGCTAGCGACAATTGTGGCGAAGCAACAGTTGTAGTTGTTGAAGAAGTATTGAATTCAGGTGGTTGCTTGGGTGTATTGTACCGCGTTTACCGTGCAACCGACGAGTGTGGTAACACTTCAGAAGCTCAGCAATTCATCTCTATCATGGATACTACTGCTCCTGAGTTTGTAGGTCTTCCTGAAGAAAACACGGTTGAGTGCTCTGAAGTTGTTCTGAACAACGATGGCGGTGTAACCGGTTCTGACAACTGTGGTTATGATGTAGTTGTTACCTACAGCGAGCAATACGTTGGTCAAGACGACGAGTGCCCTGAGACGTATGACATCATCCGCACTTGGGTTGCTACAGACTACTGCGAAAACCAGGCTACTGCTACTCGCACAACACACGTTGAAGACACAACTGCTCCTGAATATGTAACCTTCCCTGCTGATATGACTATTAGCTGTGACGACGAGATTCCTGCTGTTGAATACCCAACTGTAGTTGACAATTGTGATTCTGATGTTGAAGTTGCATTGGGAGAGGACATGATGCCAGGCTCATGCCCACAGCACTACACAATCTACCGCACGTTCCGTGCATACGACAACTGTATGAACGAGCGTGTTGAGACTCAAACAATCACTGTAATTGACGAAACAGCTCCAGTATTCGAAGAGCAAAACAACCAGTTTACCTACGAGTGCAACACCGAAATTCCGGTTATCACACCAGTAGCAAACGACAACTGCGGTGAGGTTACTTATTCTTACGCTGATTCTAACAACGAAGGCAACTCTTGCTACTACACCATCAGCCGTGTATGGACTGCTACTGACGAGTGTGGCAACGCATCTCAGTTCACTCAGTCAATCAACATCCAGGACACTACTGCTCCTGTTATCAGCGGTGCTAGCCAAATCGACCGTCCTTGCGATGACTATGCAGGTATCTATGTAGAAGCTGCTGACAACTGCAATGAGTACACTGTAACTTACACCGAAGAAATGGTATCTGGCTCATGCGCTGGTAACTTCATCCGTAACTACACTGCTACTGACATCTGCGGTAACGTTTCTGCTGAATTCATCCAGATCATTCACTTGACTGATGCTGTTGCTCCGGTTATCACATTCGTTACTGAAAACTTCACTGTTGAGTGTGGTTCAGAATACGGTGTTGAAGCTGCGTCTTTCTCAGACAACTGTGACATGGAATTGGACATCACCTCTGACTTCTCTTCTGAAACAGATGGTTGCACAACTGTTGAAACCTACACTTGGACTGCTACAGACCATTGCAATAACTCAACTACAGCTACTACTGTTGTAACTATCGTTGATACTACCAACCCATACTTCACTTCATTGCCTGAAAACGTTACTGTAAACTGTGACGAGACTATCCCAGGATTTGGTGCGTATGCTGCTGCTGACAACTGCGATAGCGATGTTGTTGTTGCTGTAACAGAATCTCGTATCGATGGTAACTGCCCACAGACCTACACTATGGAGCGTGTTTACCGCGCTGCTGACAACTGTGGCAACCAGGTTGTTGAAATGCGTTATGTTTACGTAATTGATCAGTACGCTCCTGTGTTCGAAGAGCAAGGTAACACTTACACTTATGAGTGTGGTGAGGAGATCCCTGTGATTCAGCCTTCGGCTAATGATAATTGCTCGACCGAGCTTACTTACACTTATTTCGATAGTGCTGTAATGTCATCCGATTCAATTGCTGGTTACTCTTCTGAAGGAATTTACCTCGATTTGCGCGACTTAGAAGGTCTTGTTACTGTATCAATGTCTACTTCTCAGGAAAGCGGCATATTCCACTTCATCAATATTCCTAACGTAGATTACATTCCTGAAAATGCTGGAACTAGATCTTACACGCTTCAAGGCGGTCAAGTTTATGGTCCTTGCACTGCACCATACGGAACACTGTACATCGGCGAAGAAACACCTGCAGGAGGTATTCGCTTGATCATTGTCGAAGAAGGTGGTGACGACTGGAATGACATGGTGTTAACCATTAACACCGGCAGATTCTCTCGTCTCAATGGCAACGCAGTTGCTGAAAACCCATGCGATCAGTATTTCACTCGCACATGGACGGCAGCTGACGAGTGCGGTAACAGTTCAACATTCAACCAGTACATCACGATCGTAGACACTCAAGCTCCGGTTGTAAATCCTTACACTGTAGAAGTTGAAATGCCTTGCGATGCAGTAAGCAGCGAAATCATGATCTCTGCAGAAGATTGCAACGAAGTAATTATCACTTTCGAAGACCAGTATGTGAGCGGCGGTTGTGCAGGTAAAATCATCCGCACCTACAGTGTGAGCGATGCTTGCGGAAACGTAACTACCGGTTTGATCCAACAGATCATAACCTTGATCGACGTTACTGCTCCAACAGTTGAAGTAGCTCCTGCTGACGTTACCATCGAGTGTGGCCAAGAAATGCCTAGCTACTCTCCGGTATGGTCTGACAACTGCGCGGATGAATTGAATCTATCTGCAGCATCAAGCACATCTGCTGACGCTTGCACTACTGTCATCTCTCAGAGCTGGACAGCTGCTGACCCTTGCGGAAACTCTACAACAGTATCACGTACTATTACTATCATTGACAGCACAGCTCCGGTGTTCACTTACGCTCCTTCTAACGAAGAGCGCGATTGCAACGCTGACGATGTAGTTGCTGCAGCATATGCTGATGACAACTGCTCTGATGTGACTATTTCTCACAACGATGTTATCGTACCGGGCTTGTGCCCTGCTTCATACACCATCGAGCGTACTTATACTGCTACCGATGTATGTGGTAACTTCACCATCTACACGCAAATGATCAACGTATCTGACAACAACGGTCCGGTATGGGGTGAGAATCAGAGTTCATTCGTATACGAGTGCGGTTCTGAGGCTGGTGTTGTAACTCCGGTTGCTTCTGACGATTGCAGCGAATTCACAGTAAGCTATGCCGATGGCAATGCATACGAATACGGTTGCACCAGCGCATTTGAGCGCACTTGGTTTGCTGTAGATGCTTGTGGTAACTCTAGCGTTGAATTCGTTCAGTACATCTCATTCGAAGACACTACTGAGCCTGCTCTCAACGGTTGTCCTTCTGACCTGGTGTTGAACTGCAACGACGAAGTTCCTGCAGCGGCTGAAGTAACTGCTATCGATGGTTGTGACTCTGATGTTCAGGTTTACTACCAAGAAGTTATCATCGGTGATGCTCCTGCTGAAGGTTCAATTGCTGATTGCAACTTGATCACTCCAGCTCGCGCTGCCGGTAACCCATGCGGATACCCTTACGATTGGGCTATGGCTATGTTCAACATGCCAACTGCTCACCGTTGGTACGAAGTAGTAGGTGGTAGCCTTGTACAATACCCTGGTGGTTCAATGCACTTGGTTGCTCAACTTGAAAACGTGTTGACTCCTGGTACCGGTTGGAACGTAGATGTATGGTTCAACGGTGGTTTGGATTGGGCTGCATGGTCAACTCAAGGTTTCCCAACCAGCTTCAAAGCTGATTGTGGTGGAAGTGATGACAACTTCGCTTCATGGACTTACTTCTTGTTGCAAGCAGGCCCAGGTGCTGAGTTGAATGGTTATGGTAACTACGCAGGTTCAGTAATCAACCTCGTACACGCTCCATCTAACAACTACTTCGGCTTCCAATTGGGTGACGGTGCTAACAACTACAACAATGCTGAAAATGGCTTCGGTGGTTGGTTCAGCTACAGCGGTTCATTCCGCGCCAATGCAGAACAGAACTTCTCTTCTGTATCAGGTGCAGGTGACTTCGCTTTCGAATTGGATTGCTGCCCAGACTACACTATCGTTCGTCAGTGGACTGCTATGGATTGCTCAGGCAACACGAGCACATGCTCACAGACCATCAGCTTCAATGCTGATGTTGATAGCAACGATGGCAACGACGGTCAGTCTACTATCGACACTGAGGCTATCTCTAACGAGCGCCTTAGCAGCACCATCGCTGTAGCTCCTAACCCAGCAAACAACAACACTGTGTTCACTTTCAAGTCGGCTTATGCTGCGAAGACTTCACTCGAAGTATTCGACATGACAGGTAAGAAAGTTGCAGATGTGTTTATGGGAACTGTTGAAGCCGGCGCTTCATACAACGTGAACTTCAACGTGAGCGACCTCGCTACCGGTGTTTACACGTATCGCTTGACAAATGGCTCTGATGTGAAGATCGATCGTTTGATCATCAACTAATAATCCATAGGTCAAAACCTAACTTGAACCCCTCTCGGTATTCCGAGAGGGGTTCTTTTTTTAACCAAACTCGGCCACACCAAAAGACCCAAATCTTCGACTAAACCTCACAATCCCCTCACAAGAGCACTCCTGTTGTTAATACTTCTACCTCTTTTGTTAATTATTCGAGCGCCTTGATTCAACGTTTCGTCTACATATTTGGCGCTATAATTTAAGTTAACCTAACATCCATTATTATGTATCTAAAGTACACCACTGTCATGGGATGTGTTTCTTTCCTTAAAAACTGGAAAAGCATATCTAACAAACTATCGCTTATAGCGTTTGCTATACTTGCGATGGGTATGAGCAGTTCAGCCAATGGCCAAATAGCCATTTTGAATTGCCCTCCCGATGCCGTCCTCGAATGTGGCCAAAACGTGAACGACTTATCGCTCACCGGAACGCCCGTGCTCGACCTATTCGTTGGCGCTAATGCCAATCTCACACACTCCGACGCAATCATTACTTCGGGAGATTGCGCTACTATCATTGCGCGCACGTGGACAGCAGAATTGGATGGACTTAGTGGTTTACCAAGCTCTGTTACATGCACTCAAATCCTTTCTGTGCTTGATACTCAAGGCCCTGTTATCAGCGGAATAGAGAACGGCATTACAGTAAGCTGTGTAGATGCACTGCCTGCTTTCTCTGATGCATCTGCGGCAGATGTATGCTCTGGAGAAACCTCCGTAGCTACCTTCCAAAGCAGTGTAGGATATGAATACACACGTTGTA
>Ga0114980_10002276_pt1 | contig 13622 bp, 11 predicted proteins | sample S_140806_EF_Meta_FD_87018 | JGI IMG/M metagenome (GOLD analysis project Ga0114980, IMG submission 87018) | Freshwater microbial communities from Lake Simoncouche, Canada to study carbon cycling - S_140806_EF_MetaG | ecosystem: Environmental > Aquatic > Freshwater > Lake | place: Lake...
CATTTAAAGACTGTTCAATATCTACACTATCTCCAACGGTTACCGGATTGGTGTTTTTAATTCCTTTTAGTCTAATATTTCCCTTTATTCTACACTGAATTATTTCCTTATTAATTTTTAGCACCTCATACCAACTTCCCGTAGATTTGATAACTAATCCTTCTTCCATTGCCATCAGTATTTTTGCACTTTTCCCAAAAACTCTTTCAGTGCCAACCAATACTCCAATTTATCAGGAGAATTATTCCACAAAACTTTTGCTCCGTGAGTGCCTTTAGCATTTGGCATAAACACTTGCTTTGTTCGAGAAGGAGAATCATTTAAATAATCTTTAAGTTGCAGCACCTCGTCTTTAGAGCCTGTTATAAAAACAGGTTGTTTTATAGAAGCACAACTTTCTAAAACAGAAAATTGTTCAGTAAAATATTCATCAGGACTAAATGCAATAACCGCTCTTACTTTTTTGCTTTCAGAAGCTATTCTCAAAGCAAGCGAAGCAGAATATGAACTTCCAAAAACAATTACTGGTTGTTGAAATCTTTCATACATATAATCAATAGAAGCTTCTATATCTTTTTGAGCGTATATAAAATTAGTTTTTAATTTCTTTTTGATTGCTTCTTCATAAGTTTTGTTCTTGATTCCTTTGCATTCTTTACCAGATCTTTGATCAATTGCCAAACAAGTGAACCCTAATTTTACCAATTCTGGTGCAATTTCTAAATATTCGCCTCTACTAAATTCTGCTTGATGACAAAGCAATATTGGCTTTGAAGTAGCTTTTGCAACATACAGATCAGCTGTTATTACTAAATTATCTTGAGACAAAAATGTAATCTCTTTCTTTTCGTTCTTCTGAAAAAATAGATTTAAAAAACCTAGTACTAAGAGCAGTATACTTTGAGCCATGTTTAAAAATTAATACAAATATAAATTAATTGCATATTTTTTCTTTTAACTAAAATTTGATAAAATGAATCAAAAAAAAAGAGTCAACGTAAATTGACTCTCTTAGGTAGCGGGAGCCGGACTCGAACCGACGGCCTTTGGGTTATGAGCCCAACGAGCTACCAACTGCTCCATCCCGCACTATATTTTTATGTTGTTAGAACTTCTTTTTGGTGAGTACAAAGATATATTTCGTTTCTTTGCTATCCAAATAAAAAAATAAATTTAATGTCCTTTAAATCAGGCTATGTAAATATTTTAGGTAATCCCAATGCTGGAAAATCAACATTAATGAACAAATTGTTGGGGCAAGCCTTATCTATAACCAATGCTAAAGCTCAAACAACACGCCATAGAATTTTAGGAATTTTAAATGGAGAAAATTATCAAATGGTTTTTTCTGATACACCTGGCATTATAATTCCAGCTTATAAACTGCACCAAAGCATGATGAAAGTGGTGAACGAAGCTTTAATTGATGCTGATATAATTTTATTGGTTATTGACGCAACAAATGATTCTCCATTGCCAGATAATGCTTTAGAAAAAATTAAAAAGGCAACAGTTCCCGTTTATATTCTTGTAAACAAAATAGATTTGTTAGAAGAAAAAGCATTAGAAGAAATTGTTGCAAGAAATAAAAGAGAATTTCCAAACTCAGATATAATTCCTATTAGTGCAAAAACAGGATTTGGCGCAAAACTTTTATTGGATTTGTTATTAAAAAACTTGCCAGAAAATCCTCCGTATTTTGATCAAAATGATTTAACTGACAGAACAACTAGGTTTTTTGTTTCGGAAATTATCAGAGGAAATATTTTAAAATATTACGACAAAGAAATTCCTTATTCTGTTGAGGTGGTGGTAGAATCTTATGAAGAACTGCCAAAGATCGATAAAATAAATTGTAACATTATTGTCTCTCGTGATTCTCAAAAAGGAATTATAATTGGCAACCAAGGCAAAGCAATAAAACAGTTAGGAATAAAATCAAGGCGTGAGATTGAAGGATTTTTGGGTAAAAAAATCTTTTTGGGATTGTTTGTAAAAGTGGACAAAGATTGGAGGGAAAATCCCAGAGCATTAAAAAATTTCGGATACGAAGATTAAAAATAAATAATAACGTGAACAATATAGTAGCAATAGTTGGGAGACCAAATGTAGGAAAATCGACACTTTTTAATCGATTAACAGAATCGAGAAAAGCAATTGTTGATTCGGAAAGCGGCGTAACAAGAGATAGGCATTACGGCAAGTGTGAATGGAACGGTAGAGAGTTTACTGTAGTAGATACTGGTGGATACGTAAAAGGCTCTGACGATGTTTTTGAAGGAGAAATTAGATCGCAAGTAGAAATTGCTATTGAAGAAGCACAAGCCATATTATTTGTAGTGGATGCTGCCAATGGAATTTTAGACTTAGATGAAACTGTTGCAAAGTTATTACGAAGGTCTAAAAAAGATGTTTTTTTGGTAGTTAACAAAGTTGATAATTCCGACAGGTTATTAGCTGCCACAGAATTTTATTCATTAGGGTTTGATAATTTTTATACCATTTCTGCAGTAAGCGGTTCTGGCACTGGAGAATTATTAGATGAACTTTTAAAAGTTTTGCCTGAAAAAGAACCAGAGGTTGATTTAGACATTCCCAAAATTGCGATAGTAGGAAGACCAAACGTTGGGAAATCTTCTCTGTTAAATGCATTATTAGGTGTTGATAGAAACATCGTTACCCCACTAGCTGGAACAACCAGAGATACAATTTATACAAGATTTAACTCATTTGGGTTTGATTTCTTTTTGATTGATACTGCAGGATTACGCAAGAAAAGTAAGGTGCACGAAGACTTAGAATTTTATTCTGTTATGCGAAGCATTAGAGCAATAGAAGAATGTGACATTGCTTTGTTAATGCTTGACGCCAAAGATGGATTAGAATCACAAGATTTAAATATTTTTAGTTTAATTCAAAAGAACCACAAAGGAGTTGTTATTCTTGTAAACAAGTGGGATTTAATAGAAAAAGATAACCATTCTACTGATGATTTTAAAAATAGAATTCTAGAAAAAATAGTTCCATTTAAAGATGTGCCAATTTTGTTTATCTCTGTTACAAATAAGCAAAGAGTAATTAAAGCACTTGAAGAGGCTATTGAAGTTTTTAACAATAGAAAAAAGAAAATACCAACAAGAAAATTAAACGATTTATTGTTGCCAATTATTCAAGCTTATCCCCCTCCAGCAAACAAAGGAAAATATATTCACATTAAGTTTATTACGCAGTTGCCAACTCACTTTCCTTCGTTTGCATTCTTTTGTAACTTACCACAATACATTAAAGAACCATACAAAAGATTTTTAGAAAATAAGCTCCGCGAAATTTTCGATTTTAAAGGAGTTCCAGTTGAAATATTTTTTAGAAAAAAATAAATCTGTAAGCACAATTACTAAATGAGAGCAATAGTTTCTATTTCTTTTTTTTTGTTGTAAATTTGTTTATAACACGTTTTGTAAATTGTGATTTGCAATTAAACATTTTTTTAGATGAGTTTAAAAAAGGGCAGTTTAGAATTATTTGCAGAAGTTGTTTTGCCCCTTAGTTTATCAGGAACATTTACTTACAGCATCCCAGATAATTTAAAATCGAGATTAAAAGTTGGACAAAGAGTAATAGTTCCTGTTAGAACCTCTAAACTTTATACAGGAATAGTATTTTCTATTAACAACACAATACCTGATACTTATCAAACAAGAGATATTGAGGAAATTCTCGATGAAAAACCTGTTACTAATGAATTGCATTTAAATTTTTGGAAATGGATTTCGGAGTATTATATGTGCAATTTAGGTGAAGTTTTTGCTGCAGCATTACCATCCGTTTTAAGGCCACAAAGCAGTTCCAAAATCAAATTTAATTTTGATATCAACAAAGAATATTTAAATTTTGAATGGGAGCACTTAGACGAAGACGAACAAGAATTAATTAAAGTAATGTCTTCGATTGAGGAAGGTAAAAATTTAGATGAATTAAAAAATATCATAGGAAAATCTAAACTGAGCAATCTCCTGTCAAAAGGTATTTTTATTGTAGAAGAAATTTTAAAAGAACACGAAAAATCATTGAAAGAAACGTTTGTAAAATTAAATCCTAAATATAAAAATGAGCAAGAATTTATAGAACTGATCAATAATTTAGAACAAAAAAATCCTAAACATTTAGATATCATTCTTTATTATCTGAGTCTCACTAAAAAAGATGGAAAATCAATTCTACCGGTTTCAAAGAAGAAATTATTACAAAATAAAAATCTAAGTACTTCTTCTTATAATACGCTTATAAAACACGAAATTATAATTGAGGAAGTTTTAGATACCGACAGACTGCAAATAGAAAAAAACAACGAGATAAAAATTGAGCTTTCTACAAACCAACAAGAAGTATTTCGTTCAATTCAAAATTATTTTACTAAACAAAATATAGGATTACTAAATGGAATAACCGGTAGTGGGAAAACTGAAATTTATTCTAAACTAATTAACGATGAACTGCAAAACGGGAATTCTTGTTTGCTGTTATTACCAGAAATTGCATTAACGCAGCAATTGATAACTCGGCTAAAAATAATTTTTGGAGAAAACGTTTTGGTTTATCACTCAAGAATTAACGAACAGCAAAGGGCTGAGATTTATAAAAATGTGTTTACCTCTAAAATTCCATTATTGGTTGTTGGAGCACGTTCGTCAATATTTTTACCGTTTGCAAAATTAGGGCTTGTTATTATTGATGAAGAACATGATTCTTCTTATAAACAACACGAACCGTCACCAAGGTATAATGCAAGAGATTGTGCCATTTACTTGGCACATATTTTTAAAGCAAAAGTATTGCTGGGCTCTGCAACGCCAAGCATAGAAACCCTTTTTAATTGCAGCAATGGCAAATACTTTAAGGTTGATTTAAATACAAGATTTGGAGATAGTATTTTACCTCATATTGTTTTAGTTGACTTATTAAAACAAAAGTATCGGATAAATACTCCCAAATATTTAACAGAAGAGTTAATTAATTCCATTAAAACTGCTGTAAAAAACAAAGAACAAGTTTTGCTTTTTCAAAACCGTAGAGGATTTTCTCCTGTGTTAATTTGCGAAAGCTGCGGATGGGTTCCTTATTGCATAAACTGTGATGTTTCGTTAAACTACCACAAATCAATTAATGTTATTAGATGCCATTATTGTGGATATTATGAGACTCCGCCAAAAAACTGTAAAAAATGTGGTAGCACAAGAATTACTATGCAAGGGTTTGGAACAGAAAAAGTAGAAGAAGATTTATCCTTAATAATTCCAGAATTGAGAATTGCTAGGTTTGATTTAGATTCAACCCGATCAAAATTTTCTTACAACAAAATTGTAAATGAATTTGAAGCAGGAAACATTGATGTTTTAGTAGGCACACAAATGCTTTCGAAAGGGTTAGACTTTAGCAATATTTCTTTAGTTGGCATTTTAAACGCAGATTCACTTTTACATTTTCCTGATTACAGAACGTTTGAACGTGCTTTTCAAATGATGGTGCAAGTTAGCGGTAGAGCAGGAAGAAGAAAAAAGCAAGGAACAGTATTAATTCAAACGTACAATACTAAAAATCAAATTTTCGATTATGTTCTAAACTCATCTAACATTGATGATTTCTACAATTGGCAATTGGTAGAAAGAAAACAATTTTATTACCCTCCTTTTACTAAATTGATAAAAATTTTAGTGCTTCACAAAGATAAACATGAGGTAGATTTTGCTGCAAACGAACTTTGTAATTACTTAAAAATAACTTTTGCTTCTAATGTTCTAGGTCCAGAATTTCCTTTTGTTCAGAAAATCAGAAACAATTTTCAAATGCAAATCCTTTTAAAATGGGATAAAAACAAATCCTTTTCGCAGGCAAAATTAGCTATCAAAGAAATTATTAATTCTTTTCATAACAATTCAACAGTAAAAGGCACGAGAGTAATTGTTGATGTTGACCCGTGATGAATACAATAAAAAATAATGCTTATCGTTTAAAATCCTTGTTTTATATTTGAAAAAGTAAATCATGAAAAAAAGAGACACTAATTATTTAGTTTATAAAGTTTTATTTTTACCATTAATAGTATTTTTTTGTTTTACATTTTCTCCAGTAAAATCACAAACAAAAGCAAGAACCACTTATAATTTTTTAAACTTTTTGCCTTCAGCAAGATTAGGAGCAACCAACGGAACATCAATAGCAATAAGGGATTACGAAAGTACTTTGGCATATCAAAATCCATCTTTGCTAAATGCAGAAATGAGTGGTCAGGTATCTTTAAACTATGTAAATTATATTTCTGATGCTAACTATGGAGTAATAGGTTATGTTGCAAAAGAAAGGAAGCAAGGGATCTTTTCTGCTTCGCTCACTTATTTAAATTACGGGAATTTTACACAAACAGACGAAACATCTTCAATTACAGGTAAGTTTTCTGCCTCAGATTACTGCCTCTCTTTAGGTTGGGGAAAGCAATTAAACGAAGTTATATCAGTTGGCGGAAACTTTAAAACTATTTATTCTGCCTACGAAACCTATCGTTCTTTTGGACTTGCGATAGATATTGCAGGCCATTATCAGCATCCGGGAAAACTTTTTAGCGCCACAATTCTTGCTAGAAATATTGGCGCTCAACTAAAATCATATTCCTCAACAAGAGATAATCTACCACTTCAAACACAAGCAGCAATTGCCTATAAACTAGAACATGTTCCCCTAAGGTTTTTAGTGATGTACGACAATATTCACAATTGGAAATTGGTTCAAGCAGATACAACTAAAAGTTTTGATCCAATATCTGGACAAGAAATTATTTCTAAATCTGGTTTTGGAAAAAATCTATCGAGGCACTTTTCACTTGGTGCAGAATTTTTAATTTCTAAATATTTCAATTTAAGATTTGGATACCAAGTTAGAAAACAACAAGAATTAAAAATGGAAGATAAAGCAGGATTAATAGGCTTTTCCGCTGGTGTTGGATTTAAGTTATCTAAATTCATATTTTCGTACGGCTGGGGCAAGTATCATTTTTTTGGAAATTCAAATCATCTCTCCTTAATTTTTAAACCATCAGATTTTCATAAAAAGAGTTAGGTAAAATAAAATTGCAATATTACTTTTACTGCATAAACATTTTTAAAATATGGATGCAATAACTGTTGCAATTGACGGATATTCTTCTTGCGGAAAAAGCACTTTAGCTAAGGCTCTAGCTGTAAAATTAGGATATTCTTACATTGATACGGGAGCAATGTACAGGGCAACAACACTTTTTTTGATTCGCAAAGGTTTACATCCTTCACAAGAAAACTTTGAGCAAAATGTAGTTGAACAACTTAAAGATATTCACCTATCATTTAAATACAATCCATCTACTAAAGGTTCTGACACTTATTTAAATGCTGAAAATGTAGATGCAGAAATTCGTCAAATGAGTGTTTCCAATATGGTTTCGGATGTTAGTGTTATTAAAGAAGTAAGAGAAAAAATGGTAGCCATTCAAAAAAAATTAGGAAAAGGAAAAGCTGTAGTTATGGAAGGGCGAGACATAGGAACAAATGTTTTTCCGGATGCCGAGCTAAAAATTTTTATGACAGCTGATTTAGAAATAAGAATGCAAAGGCGATACGATGAATTGCATTCCAAAGGTATTTTGGTATCAATGGAAGAAGTAAAAAAAAATTTAGAGTCAAGAGATTACCAAGATACCCACAGAAAAGAAAACCCACTTATAAAAGCGGAAGATGCAATTGTTTTAGACAACAGTGATTTAAACAGACTGGAACAATTGGAATATGTTCTTAAACTAATAAAGAATTTATAAGTCATCAAATTCGTAAATATCATCTAAATGTGTTCCAACTGGAATATCAATAATAGGTTTTATAATGCCATTAGATAGTCCATATACCCAACCGTGAATTTGAGGAAATCCATTATGTTTCCATGACTTCTGAACAATTGATGTTTGAATTAAATTAAGGCATTGTTCTTTTACATTTAATTCTGTAAGCATGTTTACTTTTTCATCTTCACTTTGCAGAGCATCAATTTCTTTTCTATGAATTCTGTAAACATCCTTTATATTTCTTAACCACTTGTTTAAAATTCCAAAAGAATGTTTAGTCATACTTGCCTTTATTCCACCGCAACCATAATGTCCACAAACTATTATGTGTTTTACGTGCAGGTGATTTACTGCATAATCTAAAACACTTAGCAGATTTAAATCGGTATGAACCACCATATTGGCAATGTTGCGGTGAACAAATATTTCTCCGGGTTGTGTTCCGGTTATTTCATTGGCCGAAACTCTGCTATCACTGCATCCAATCCAAAGGAACTCAGGATTTTGAATTCCCGCTAAATTGTTAAAAAAATCAGGATCGTTCTCTAATTTTTCTTTTGCCCACGCTTTGTTTTCAAGTAATAATTTTTCGAACGATTTCATACACTATTAAATTTTAGCTTTTAATTTGTTTATGGGCAATATCAATAAAAACTTCAGGCTTACCTTTTATTCTTTCTATATACACTCTTATTCCTTTACTGCTTGATGTTTCAATAAAATCATTTACCAAATCAACAATGTCTTTGTCAATAAAGTCGGCTTTAGTAGGGTCAATAATTACAGCCGAATTATTTGGAATTTTTGCCAAGCTTCTTTTAACGAAACTCTTATTTAAAAAAGAAACTTCTTTTCTAAAACGAATTAAATAATTGTTGTTGTCTTTAATTATAAAAATACTTGTTCTAAAGTTACTTCTTACAGTAAAAAACAAACCTACTAATATTCCAACAGCTATTCCTTTTAATAAATCTGTAAAAACAATCGCAATAATAGTTATAATGAAAGGAGCAAATTGATCAAATCCTTTTTTAAAATACTCTTTAAAAATTTGAATGTTAGCTAGCTTATAACCGGTTAAAATTAATATTGAAGCTAAAACTGATTTGGGAATTAAATTCAATAATGATGCAACAAACAATACCGAAAGCAATAGAAAAAATCCGTGCAAAATTGTAGATAGTTTTGTTTTACCCCCTGAGTTTACATTTGCCGAACTTCTTACAATTACAGAAGTAATGGGAATCCCACCAATTAATCCGCTCAACGAGTTACCAATACCTTGTGCAATTAATTCTTTATTGGCGGGTGTAATGTTTTTTTGAGGATCTATTTTATCCACTGCTTCAATGCTTAGAAGTGTTTCAATACTTGCCACAATTGCAATTGTAAAAGCTGTAATCCATATTTTATAATTTAAAATCTCACTCCACATTGGAAAATTAAGAGAAGAAAAAAAATCTTTTGAAGATGTAAAAATTGGAAGTTGAACCAAATGTTCACTTTTAAGCGAAATTTGAGGCCATAATAAATCAAACAACTCATTTATAAATATACCAATAACTACAGCTAACAATGGCCCGGGTATTAATTTAAAAACTTTACTGTTTTTAATGCTATTACTCTCCCACAGCATCAAAATAGAAACACCAACTAATGCTATAATAATAGCACCAAATTCCAAGTGATTGAGCAAAGAGTACAACTCAGAAAATGTATTTTTTTGATCCAGCTGAAAAAAATCTTCATCACCTTCTGGGTCTGTATCATATCCAACAAAGTGAGGAATTTGTTTTAATATTAAAATAATTCCAATAGCCGCCAACATTCCTTTTATTACAGAATTAGGAATAAAATCGCCAATTACTCCTGCTTTTAATAATCCCATTACTATTTGAATTATTCCTGATAGAAAAACAGCCAACAAAAAGGCTTCAAAAAATTTTAAGTCTAAAATTGCAGCTGCTACTATGGATGTTAATCCTGCTGCCGGTCCGCTTACACTTATAGTAGAACCACTAAAATATCCAACCACTATTCCACCAATTACTCCAGCAATAATACCCGAAAATGGCGGTGCACCCGAGGCAACTGCAACACCTAAACAAAGCGGCAATGCAACTAAAAAAACGACTATTGACGCAGAAAAGTCGCTAAGAAAAGTTTTTTTATTTATCAATGAAGAAATATTACATTCAAATAAAGAGAATTAAATCAAAATGAACAAACAAAAAAGCCCACTAAAAATTAGCAGGCTTTAATATTGAGTTAAGAACACCCTATCTCAAATCAAAACTAGAGCTTCCCACATTTTCTCCATCAATAAAAACATCAACCTTATACGATCCATCTTTAAGCTTTTCTGATTCTTTTTTAGTAAAATACATACACATATCCATTGACTTGTTGCTATAATTTACCGATTTTTTTGCGCTGTAATATTGTTTTTCGCCACGTGCCGTAAACATGTTACTTTCGTCTTTGCTCGTAACTAAAACTTGACCATCAGGCGCCGTTATTTTTAAGAAAATATTTAATTCACCTGCTTTAGCAATTTTATTTTCACCCAAGATAAAACAAGCTCTTATTTTGTCCACTCTTTTTGCTTTTGTGGTAGAAATCTCTTTGTCTTTTCCTTTTTGTTTTATTGCGTCGGCAAATAATTCATAAATTTTATGTTTTGAACCAATGTCTATCAATTGCTTTTTTTCTGCTGACAGTTGTTCTGTTTTGCCTTTTTCTGCTGCTAAATTTGTTTTAACCTCAGTATTTTCTTCGTTTAAGGCTTTATTCACAACATTTAGAGAATCAATTGTTGCTACGTATTTTTGCAATGAACCTTTAAGCGACTCTATTTCTTTTCTGAGCTTTGCAATTACTGCAGAATTACCTTTGTATTTTTGTAACTGAATTCCCAAATCTTCTAATTGTTCTTTTTTTGCATCAAGTTCCGATTGAAGTTGTTTGTTGTTTGTTTGCAAGCCATCAAAAGCCTTTTGAACTTCTGCCAATTCTGACTTAGTGGTTTCAAAATCACCCGTAAGCTTTTCTTTTTCCTGAATAATTATTTGCGTGGTATTTTTTTGAGTATACAATTGATAACCCAAAAATGCTGATAGTAAGGCAAATAACACTGAAAGGACTGTAAATATTTTATTTCCTGATTTTTTTTCGTTGTTTTCCATATTGTTATAATGACATGCAAATGTAATTTTATTATTTAAAAAATTAAGTTACTTGCAATTTATTTTATATAAATTTATGAACTTTCTGCGCTACTTCAACTATTTAATTTATCCCAATGTTTGCAGGTCATGTAGCGAAATACTTAACAATTCAGAACGTATTGTTTGTATAAAATGTATATACAACTTACCCTATACTTTCTTTGAAAAGGAAAAAGAAAATGAAGTGTATAAACTTTTTTTAGGCAGGGTTCCAATTGAATTTGCCTCTGCATTGTGCTTATTTAGCTCAACAGGAACTATTAGAGATTTATTGCATCAACTAAAATATGGTGGTCAATCAGAAATAGGAATTAAATTAGGAAATATTTTAGGCAAAAGTTTAATGGAATCAAAATACTTTACAAAACCCGATGTAATAATTCCTGTTCCAATGCATCCAAAAAAGCTTAAAAAACGTGGATACAATCAGGCCGAAATGATTGCAATTGGTGTATCTGAAATTATTAATGTGGAAATTCAAACAGAAGGTTTACTAAAAATATTGAATACAAAAACTCAAACAAAAAAATCAAAATTTGACAGATGGATTAATGTTGAAAGAAGTTTTGATTCAAGCAAAGATGTTGTAATTACAAATAAAAATATATTGCTAATTGATGATGTTGTAACAACTGGTGCTACTTTAGAGGCATGCTCAAGTTCTTTGCACAAAATGGGAAACAACAAAATAAGTTTAGCTACCTTAGCTTACGCACAATAAAAAGTATGGAAATAGAAATAAAAATAAACAAATCTCTTACCAAAGAATCTATCTACAAAGAATTGTTGCCACAAATTAAATACCTGGTAGAACAAGAAACTGATTTGATAGCAAACTTAGCCAATATTGCGGCCGTGCTCAAAGAAAATTTTGATTTTTTGTGGGTAGGATTTTATATTGTTAAACAAAATGAACTTGTTCTAGGACCATTTCAAGGCCCGCTTGCATGCACCAGAATTAAATTTGGAAAAGGCGTTTGTGGAACCTCTTGGAAAGATAAAGAAACAATTATTGTTGCCAACGTAGATGAATTTCCTGGGCATATTGCTTGTAGCTCTCTCTCAAAATCAGAAATTGTTATACCTGTTATAAACCCTCAAAACAATGAGGTATTAATGGTTTTGGACGTTGACAGCGAAAAACTAAACTTTTTTGATAATATAGATGCTTTATATTTGCAACAATTAGCAAAAATTGCAGCCAACTTATTTTAAAATAAAATTTAGATATTTAATTTTTCTGCCCTTATTGTTTTTCTCTTGTGCACAAATCGTAAGTCCAACCGGCGGTTCAAGAGATACAAAAGGGCCAGAGGTGTTAAAGTATGAGCCATCAAACAACACCAGTAATTTTAAAGTGAACAAGATTAAAATTTATTTCAATGAATTTATTAATCTAAAAGATGTTCAATCAAAGTTAATTATTTCGCCACCACTAAAAGAAACTCCTGAATTAAGTGCAAAAGGCAAAACATTAGTTATTCCTATTACTGATACTCTAAAAGAAAATACAACTTATAGCTTTCAATTTGGCAACTGCGTAACAGATATTACTGAAGGAAATGCCAGTACCAATTTAAAATATGTGTTTTCTACCGGACCATTTATTGACTCGTTTTCTGTTGTTGGAAAAATAATAAACAGTGAAACATTTGAACCTGAAAAAGACTTTTTAGTGATGATTTACGATTCAATTAAGTTCTCTAAAGATTCTTTCTCATTTAAATTTTTACCAGATTATTTTACCAAAACAGATGCAAATGGGGCGTTTAACATAAGCAACGTAAAAAAAGGTCGCTTTAAACTATTTGCATTAAAAGATGCAAACAGCAATTACAAGTATGATTCTCCTGATGAAAAAATTGCATTTAATAGTTCTATTTTTATTACAGATACATTGCCAAAGTTGTTTGAATTAAATTCTTTCTTGGCCACACCCAGTGCACAATTTATTAAGAAAAGCAACTTTACCGAATTTCAAAAAATGGATTTTGTATTTAATAAGCCTATTGACAAAATTGACTTTAATTTTTTTAACTCTGCTTTTTCCAAGGAAAGTTATACTCTTGAATATGGAAAAAAAAGAGATTCTTTAACACTCTTTTTCAATAAAAAAATAGATTTAGACAGTTTAAATTTTTCGATAAATGAAAACGGAAAAGTGTTAGATACTTTTTACACAAAAACAATTTCTTACGATAAAGTTTCTAGAACAAGAGGAAAAGGAACATCAAACCCATTTTTTTTAAAAATAAAAAAAGAAGAGTTCAATTTCCTTGATAATTCTGGGTTTGTTTTCTCAACAACTTATCCTGTTTCAAGCATTGATACCTCAAAAATTAAAATTAATTGCGGCAGTAAATTCTATAATGCTTCTGTGTTGTATACTGATGACTCTAAAAGAAAATTTAAGCTGCTATTTAATTGGTTAGAAGATAGCATTTACCAAGTTAGATTTGATTCATTGACATTTAAAAGTTTTTTGCCTGAACTAAAACACGACAGTACTTCCATAAAATTTACTGTTCCAA
>Ga0114980_10002277_pt1 | contig 13621 bp, 14 predicted proteins | sample S_140806_EF_Meta_FD_87018 | JGI IMG/M metagenome (GOLD analysis project Ga0114980, IMG submission 87018) | Freshwater microbial communities from Lake Simoncouche, Canada to study carbon cycling - S_140806_EF_MetaG | ecosystem: Environmental > Aquatic > Freshwater > Lake | place: Lake...
CAACGGGCGGGAAGCCGCCGCCGCCATTCCCGCACAACAGTTCAGAACGTGAGCCTTGCTCGCCAGGGAGAATTGTTGGTTGCCGAAATTCAGGCCACCGGCTTTCTTTATGGCATGGTCCGTTTGTTGATTGGGCAGGTTGTTGCCGTTGGTGAGAGATCGCTTTCCCTCGATGCTTTCGCCAGCCGTTGGCGCAGGCGAGCACGCCATGAAGTCCGGGAGGCCGCTCCTCCCCAGGGTCTCTGCCTCCTGCGAGTTGGTTATCCGGAGGCGGTTTTCGCGCCAGAGGTATGGTACGATAGTCAACCGAGATATTCTCTCGGCTTGCCTGAGCAGAACGATTCTCAGATAACCGTCTGACCTTCCTGCACCTTGCGAGCTTAATTCCTGAAGCCAGCCAAGCAGGGCCAAAGGATAGTCTGACCGATCAGCCTTAACGCCAAAAACACCCCAGCCTTGCTGATGCTGTCCATATGCACAGCAGTCATGGCTACGTGATGAGTTAAGGTTAGAGATTGATCTGAGCCGTAGGCGGCTTGACCGCCTGGCCCATGGTTTTGGTCAGTGGGTTTTCCAGACCCATGCCACAGCCTTTTCCCGATGCCCCAAAGGGCCCATTCCGGCTCCATGAACAAGACCCCACAACCTTCAGCCGATTCCATCGACCGTCAATGGTTCGTAGTTGATGCGGCTGATCAAACCCTCGGACGCCTGGCCAGTGAAGTGGCCCAGGTCCTGCGGGGCAAGAACAAGCCCACCTTCACACCCCATTTGGATACAGGGGATTTTGTTGTCATCATCAACGCTGAAAAAGTCCGTGTGAGCGGCAACAAACTCACTCAAAAGGTTTATCGACGCCATTCCGGTCGACCTGGCGGCATGAAGACAGAAACCTTTGCCCATCTCCAGGCCCGTTTGCCTGAGCGCATCGTTGAAAAGGCTATCAAAGGCATGTTGCCCCACAATGCCCTTGGCCGCCAGCTCTTCCGCAAGCTCAAGGTTTATCGCGGCGCTGAGCATCCCCACGCTGCCCAGCGGCCCCAGAATCTCGCCCTCAATCCTTCCGCGTCATCCAAATGACCAGTTCATCCAACCGCGTCGTGTATTGGGGAACGGGACGCCGTAAAACTGCCGTTGCTCGGGTCCGTGTCGTTCCTGGCACCGGTAGCGTCACAATTAATGGTCGCCCTGGTGACAACTATCTGAATTACAACCCAGTCTATCTGGCTTCGGTCAAGGCCCCCCTCCAAACCCTTGGTCTTGAAGCCCAGTACGACCTTCTTGTAAACGTTAGGGGTGGTGGTCTAACTGGTCAGGCCGACGCCATCAAGCAAGGCGCAGCTCGCGCCCTTTGCGATCTTTCGCCTGATAATCGCAAACCCCTGAAGGTTGAGGGCCATCTCAGCCGTGACCCTCGGGCCAAGGAGCGCCGCAAGTACGGCCTCAAAAAAGCCCGTAAGGCTCCCCAATTCTCCAAACGCTGATTTTCCCTTCTTTTCGCCAGAGCCATGCCGAAGGCCGACATCCATCCCACCTGGTATCCAGATGCCAAGGTCATCTGTAATGGTGAAGTGGTGATGACAACCGGTTCCACCAAACCCGAGATCCATGTGGATGTCTGGAGTGGTAACCATCCTTTTTATACAGGGACCCAGAAGATCCTCGATACCGAAGGTCGGGTTGATCGTTTCATGCGTAAGTACGGTATGGGTAGTGCGGATGCTGCCTCTGCCGCCGCCAAGACCCCTCCCGCGGCCTGAGCTTCAGGTCTGCTTGCTTTGGCCGGCTGCCTTGCGGTAGCCGGCTTTTTTACTTGTAACTGGACCCGTACCGCCCATGGATTCAGCCCTGCTTTGCGAACGCCTGGAAACGACTTGTCGGACGTTTGAAGCCCTGGAGCGTCAACTGGCCGATCCGGCGCTGGCGACGAATCCCAGCCAACTCCAAACCCTGGCCAAGGAGCGGGCCAAGCTGGAGCCGATGGTTCTGGATTATCAAAAAATGCTCCGATTGCAGTCCGAGCAAACCCAGGCCCGCGATCTTTTGCGTCAATACCGAGGCGATCCTGCCGGCCAGGAGCTCGCCGAGTTGGCTGCCGAAGAATTCGACAATCTGGAACAGGAACTAGTTGGGTTGCGTCAGAGATTACTCCTGGCCATGGTTCCTTCAGACCCCCGCGATGAGCGCAGTGTCATGTTGGAAATTCGTGCTGGAGCTGGGGGCGATGAAGCGGCTCTCTGGGCCGGCGATTTGGCTCGCATGTACGAGCGTTATGCCCAGAGCAGGGGCTGGACGGCCCAGCCCCTGAGTGCCTCTGAAGCGGATCTGGGGGGGTATCGCGAGTTGATTCTGGCGATACGTGGCGAAGGTGTTTATAGCCAATTGAAATTTGAAGCCGGAGTGCATCGAGTCCAGAGGGTTCCGGCCACCGAATCCCAGGGTCGCGTCCATACCTCAACGGCCACGGTGGCCGTGATGCCTGAAGTGGATCCCGTGGAGGTTGTGATTGAGCCTGGTGATTTGGAGATCAGCACGGCCCGATCTGGTGGGGCAGGGGGACAAAACGTGAACAAGGTTGAGACGGCTGTTGATCTATTGCATAAACCATCCGGGATTCGGGTCTTCTGTACTCAGGAGCGTAGTCAGCTGCAGAATCGTGAGCGTGCCCTTGAGATTCTTCGGGCCAAGCTCTATGAGAGAGAACTGGCTGTTGCCAATGCCGCCGAGAGCTCGGCGCGACGTGCCCAGGTTGGCAGTGGCGATCGTAGTGAGAAGATACGGACATATAACTATAAAGATAGCCGCGCCACTGATCATAGGCTTAATCGGCATTTTGCCTTAGACGCTGTGCTTTCAGGACAGCTTCAGGAGCCTATTGAGGCTTGTATCGCCGCTGAACAGAGCCGCCAGTTAGAAGCCCTGGCCCGTGAAGCGATGGGAGCGGATGGTTGAAGCTTCGGGATGGGGTGATTATTCGCCGATTAAATATTTGGCCCACTCCGCATTTCTGCCGGCACGAATCTGGCGATTGGCTTCGAAGCTGAGACTGCTCAGGGGCCGATGGGGGGGACGATTCAAGGACATGCCGGCTTCCCGGGGTGTGCGGTTACCCTTGCGAACATTGCAAGGAAGGCAAGCGGTAGTCACATTGTCCCAACTGTCAACGCCACCACGGCTGCGGGGCTGAACATGGTCAATCGAGAGTTTGTCTCCGTTGTACCCGCAGTATTGACACGCGTGTCCATCCCGTTGGAAAACATTGCGCCGGGTCAGGGGCAGCTGCCGATAAGGAACTCGAACGAATTGCCGCAGTCGGATCACAGTGGGGCGCATTTGATCTGGCCGCAACAAGGACGTTGGGTCGTGTTCAAGCCCCTCAGCCTTGCCTTTCAACAACATCACCACCGCTCGCCTCCAAGTGGTGATGTTGAGAGGCTCGTAAGAGGCATTCAGAACGAGAACATGGCCCATGCCAGCCCCCCAGGCAAAACAAACCCTAACCAGGGTCTTGCAGGATGGTGGTGTGCTTCGTCACAAGGCCTTCCCCATCTTCCCCTGGTCCGAAACCAATGGCGATGACCCTGCCCTGCGGACTCGATCTGGCCCGAATCATTGGTGCTGAGTTGCTTGATGCCCCCGGGGCGATCGCGATTGGTGGTGTGGCGATCGATTCGCGCCGGGTCCAGCCAGGTGATCTTTTTGTGGCCCTGAAGGGGCGTCAACAGGATGGTCATCGCTTCGTGCCAGCAGCCCTGGGGGCCGGTGCAGCCCTCGTCCTCGTGGGCCGAGGGATGGGTTGGGTGGACGTTCCCCGGCTCGTGGTGGCAGATCCCCTGTTGGCCTTTCAGAAGCTGGCGGCCTGGTACCGCACCCAGTACCTGCCCCAGGTGATCGCAATCACCGGCAGCAATGGCAAGACAGTGGTCAAAGATGCCCTGGCTGCCTGCCTGACGTCCCGGTTCCGGGTGGCGGCCAGCCCAGGCAGCTGGAACAGTCAGGTGGGCGTGCCCTTGGCCGTTCTTGCAGCTGCACCAGGGAGTCAGATCGGTGTGTTTGAAGCAGGGGTCTCGGCCCCGGGTGAAATGGCGGCCATCGAGGCGATTTTGCGACCTGATTTCGGCGTGTTGGTGAATGTGGGTCTTGCCCATTTCGCCGCCTTTGGCAGCCGTGAGGCGATTGCCCGCGAAAAGATGGGCCTCTTCCGTCACCTTCCCGCTTCCAATTGGTTGATCGCTCCCTCTGACCCTCTGCTGGATGTCCTGCCCCTAGCTTGCGAGCGGGTCCATCCCGGTACGGACTGGCCTCGGCTGATCAAGCGTCGCCCCACCAGCACCGGTTTCGCCCTCACCCTGCAATTTGCAGATCAGCAGTTGAAGTTGTCGGTGCGGACCCGTTCCCTGCCCTTGGTCGAGGATCTTTTGATCGCGATGACGGCAGCCCTGCGCTTAGGCGTGAATCCTGCCCAGATCGTCGGCGCCCTTGAAGGTTATGGCTTTGGGCCAACCCGCATGGAAACCTGGCGCACACCGGAGGGAATCACCATCATCAACGACACCGCCAGCAGTGATCCCCTTTCGGTCCAGGCGGCCCTGGATACGGTCGCCGCGACGCCCAGTACCGGCCATCGGCGCCTTTTTGTCTTCGGCGGGATGGCTGATCTGGGTGTCCGGGAGCATCGCGAGCATGGCTTGATCGGTCGGGTTGCCGCTGAGCGAGGTTTCACTCACCTGCTTTTGCTGCCCCACAGCTCCATTGAACACACTTGTGCGGGTTGGTTGTCGTTGCGTCCAGGCGCCTCGCTTCTCAAGGTGCCCGATTGGCAGGCCCTGCGCCAACAAGTTCGGGATTTGGCCCAACCAGGCGACCTGGTGTTGATGAAGGCGGCGGCGGGTGAGGGGCTAGGGGTCGCGGCACAAGCCATTTGGGAATCAATGGCGCCCCGCAGGCTGCTGATCGATCTGGGCGCAATCAGGGAAAATGTGGCCCGTTTCCGAGTTCTCTCTGGCTCCAAGGTGGCAATCCTGGCCGTTCTTAAGGCCTGGGCCTATGGCACCGAATTGCCCCGGCTGGCGCTGGCCTTGCAGGCCAGCGGGGTGGATTGGATCGGTGTCTCTACCGCTGATGAGGGCGCGCTGGCCCGCCGTGCCGGAGTCCGGCTGCCGATTCTGGTCATGTTGATGGACCGCGAGGAGGTCGACAAGGTTGTTCGCTATGGACTGACCCCCGTTGTCTATTCGCTTCCCTTCGCTCGGGCCCTAGTCGAGTCCCTCCGGGATATGGGGGCAGAGTGTGACGTGCACCTTGAGGTCGACACTGGTATGGGTCGCCTTGGCGTGACTCCTGAAGAGGCCCTGGTGGCGGCCCGACTTTTGCGCGGCGCCGGGGTAGTGCGGCTGCGGGGCGTGATGACCCATCTCGCTGGGGCCGATGATTCGGCCGCTGATCACCACAGCGAGCAGCAATTGGCCCGTTTTGATCAGGTGGTGACCGCCATCCGATCCGAGGGGGATGAACCCCTCTGCATCCATGCCGCCGCCACCGCCGCCGCCGTTCGTTTCCCTAGGGCTCGCTACGACATGGTGAGGTTGGGCTTGGGGTTGTTCGGTATCTCCCCTTCGTTGGAAGTGGCTGAGGCGATTCAACTGGAGCAGGCGCTGGCCTTTGTGAGTCGCCTTGCCCAGGTGGCTGTATGGCCCCGCGGTCAACGGGTCGGGTACAACGGCGCCTATGTGGTTGAGCAAGAACAGCAAAGGATTGGCATCGTGGCGGCCGGATACAACGACGGCGTGCCCTGGCGCCTTTCGAATGCGGGTGCTGTTCTGGTTCAGGGACAGACGGCCAGGATCCTGGGCAGGGTGTCGATGGATTCGATGGCGGTCGATCTGACTGCTGTTCCAGATGCTGCAGTTGGGGATGAGGTCCTGATTTTTGGCAGTTACCAAGGCCAGAGCCTCCGCCCCGAGGAGGTGGCAGCCCGCGCAGGCAGCATTCCCTACGAGTTGCTTGTCAATGTCGACAGCAGGCGGGTGCAGCGCATATTCCGCAACGACTGAGGCCAGCGGCCGCGCTGAGCAAGCTGGACGTTCAGGTATAGTCGCTTAGCCGCTGGAGAGGTGGCTGAGTGGTCGAAAGCGGCTCCCTGCTAAGGAGTTACAGGAGGCAACTTCTGTCGAGGGTTCGAATCCCTCCCTCTCCGTTGACATACACCGATGGCATTCATCTCATTGGTTGGTAGTCCATGAGTCTGCCGGCAATCTCCGGCAGCAACCCTTCTTGACTTGGATAGGTTTCCCCTTCGCTCAAGACAATGAGCAGCATCGGCGCCCTTAGCTCTGTTTCCACGTAGGCGGCACCGTGCCTTGCCTCACCTATCCAGCTCGCTTTGCTCCAAATGCGTGGATTGGGGGCAATACCTGGGTTTATAAATTCAGCCGGCTCGCTGATCTCCGCTGGGTTCGTGGAGCTATCCCCAAATGGTCGTTCCAGCAGGCTCTGCATCCTGCGGCAGGCAGGTGGGGAGATAATCGATCCTGCCATCACGGCCTCCAATAGCCTGGCTGTGCCGTCCGTGGTCAGGAGGTTGCGGTGGCCCTGATCCGCTCTGTGGAAGTCCAACTCTCGACCGTAGGGTCCGTCTGCCCAGGTTTTCTGACAGGCTTGCCAACCAGCCAGCTCGGGCCAGCCCAGGCTTTCGAGCCAATGGGTGACCAGTTCTCGTTGGCTCTTCCAGGTGATGAAACGGTTCTCGGGGAGGGACGGCCCGCTGGTGGTGCCGCTCAGGAGATCCACAATCAGACCTGTGGCCCCATGGGCTGAGGGGGCTGGCTTAACCATGGCGGCCATGGCCCGCCTTAATTCAGGTTCATCCCTCAACAACTGCCGTTGAAGCCAGGCCTCGCAGGCCACCAGATAGATGAGGTTGACCAGGCTGCCCGGATGCCGCAGTTGATCTCCCCGCCAGCTTGCCCCCGATCCGGCCTCCAGGGGCGAGGCCTCTCGTGCCTCTCGGTTACACAGGGATTTGGCGTAGCGCAACCAGGTGATTGATAACTGCGCCCCCAGTCGAGGCCGGCCTTCCTGTTCCAATGCATGGACCAGATCAGCGAGCTTCTGGCCCATGGCCGGATCCGCGCTGTAGAACGCCATGACCATTGGCTCAGCAGCGACGCTGAGATTAGACATGCGCGGTTCAACGCCCAGGCTTGCGAACGGAGCGATCTGGCAAATCACCGAACCCTTGCCCGGCTGGAGTCGCCCACGGGGGGATGGTCTGGCCACCGAATTGGCCATTGGGCGCCGGTTGCGGCTGCTTGAACCGGCCCCATGGCCCCAAGGAGAGGCAGGGGGCCTGCGCTGGCGTGTGCGACTCCTGGAGGATGGATACCCCTGTTGGTTGGATGCCCAGGCGCTGTTGAGCCATGGTCAACCTTCTGACCCTCCGGTGTTGCCCCGCTTGGATCGCAGCAGCATCAAAGCCCGCCTGCCCCAGGTGTTGAGCTTTGCCAAAGAGTCCTTATCCGAAAAGAACTGTTACCGATGGGGAGGCACGATAGGGCCTAATTATGATTGCTCCGGTTTTGTTCAGCGCTCCTTTGCCCAGGCGGGCATCTGGTTGCCGCGGGATGCCTACCTTCAGGAACGGTTCTGCCGGCCTGTGGCGGTACGCCCTGACGATGTGGGCCTTCTCCAGAGCGGCGACCTGATTTTTTTCGGGTCGCCGCAACGGTGCACCCATGTGGCGCTGCATCTGGGCCAGGGGCGCTATCTACACAGTTCTGGCCGTGACCACGGCCGCAATGGATTGGGTGTGGACGACCTGTTCTCCGCGAATCACGATCCAGTGGCCTGCCATTACAGGGCAGAACTTCGGGGAGCTGGTCGGGTCATGCATAGCCATGACGGCAGTCCCTTGCCCCCTTAAGGTCGGTTGCCACCCAAGATAAATGGTTGCCATGGCGGATCCCGTTTTTCCCGCCGCCTCCCCAGCCCCAGCCCCGGTGATTGGGTTGATCGGAGCAGATCCAGCGGGCCCGCTGCAGCTTTCAGTTGTTGTACCTCTTTACAATGAAGAGGGGAGTCTCTCCCAATTGGTTGATCAGTTGCTGAATGCACTTCGCCCTCTCGGACAAAAATTTGAATTGATTTTGGTTGACGATGGTTCTAAGGATGGTACGCCAGCTTTGCTGCGGGACTTCGTCAATCATGTTCCTGAACTTGTTGCAGTTCTGCTACGAAGAAACTACGGTCAGACTGCTGCCATGGCAGCCGGTTTTGATGCCAGTAGGGCGCCTGTGATTGTGACGCTTGATGGTGATCTTCAAAATGATCCGGCGGATATTCCCCTGCTGCTTGAGCGGCTCGATCAGGGCTACGACCTGGTCAGTGGCTGGAGGCACCAGCGGCAGGATGCGGCCCTATCCAGGTTGCTGCCTTCCCTTTTGGCTAATCGCTTGATTGCCAGAGTCACCGGGGTGAAGTTACACGATTATGGCTGCTCACTAAAGGCCTACCGCCGAGAAGTGGTCGCCGACATGAATCTTTACGGTGAGTTGCATCGTTTTTTGCCAGCACTTGCATTTATCGAAGGGGCACGAATTGGCGAGGTACAAGTTAATCACCATCCAAGGCGTTTTGGTCAAAGTAAGTACGGAATTGACCGTACTTTTCGTGTATTAATGGATTTGCTTACGGTTTGGTTTATGAAGCGTTTTTTGACCAGGCCCATGCATGTTTTTGGTTTTGTTGGCCTGTTGACCCTGGGTATTGGTTTGCTGATTGCCCTAGGTCTGGTGCTCCAGAAACTGATGTTTGGAACCGATATTGGCTCCAGGCCACTGCTGTTGATGGCTGTCCTTGCGATCCTAAGCGGCGTACAGCTGTTTTGTTTCGGGCTTCTTGCTGAAATGCAGATGCGTACCTATCACGAAAGTCAGGGCCGACCAATATACCGCACTCGGGCGACGTTGCGCGGGAAAGCTGCGGCATAAAGCATGGCGATCAGCTGTTTCTTGGGTCAATACGGATTCATCACCCTCTCGGCCACCTGGGCTGCTTAGCTCAACTTTTATGTCGTCGCTCCAGGCGTCTTGCAGGTAGGCATCCAGGTGTTCGTACAGTTCCTCCGGTTGTTCTTGGCCTAAGCCATGACTGGAGAATTTGCAGCTGCCTGGTTGCCGTCGGTGCTCGTGCCTTTGGTGGGCATCCTTGCCCCTGCCGTGGCCATGGCTCTGCTGTTCAACGTGATTGAGGCCCGCGACTGAGCCCTGCAACGGTCTCAGCCCCCCTCTTGTTACGTCTTTCTGATTACCCCACGCCGCACAGCCCATCCCATGACCGTGACTCCTGTCGCCGACCCCACTGTCGGCAATCTGGCCACACCGGTGAACAGCAGCTATTTCACCAAGGCATTTATCAACGCCCTCCCGGCCTATCGCCCTTCCCTCTCGCCGAACCGTCGCGGCCTTGAGGTAGGCATGGCCCACGGTTTCTTCCTCTTTGGTCCTTTTGCCCTCACCGGTCCCCTGCGCCATACCGAATACGGTGGAACCGCAGGACTACTGGCGACAATTGGTCTGATCTCGATTCTGACCGTCTGCCTTTCCATTTATGGCACCGCAGGTCGTGGTCCGAATGTTCAGCCCCCTGACGCCACTGTTGACTACCCTCCCGCTGATCTGTTCACCAAAGCTGGCTGGGCTGAGTTCGCTAGTGGATTTTGGCTGGGTGGATGCGGTGGTGCCGCTTTTGCTTGGTTCCTCTGCAGCACTGCGATTGTTGCCCCATTGGTCAACATTGCAGGTGGAGCCTGGAGTGTCAACTAAAGTTCGATGAATCAAGAGACTTAGCTTTCTAAGTTTCTCTTTCAGAACCCCTCTCTTCGATTAGAGAGGGGTTTTTTGTGTGCTCAACTAACTTTTAGGTTTGACGAAGCTCAGTTGCCTATCGTCCGTGATGGCAGGTGTGATCAATTCTCACAAGTCTCCTTGGACTTGCCGGACCGGATTCTTGATTATACATTTTACTAATTCAATGGGCTTGGGGGGGTGATGTTAGGTGGCGTAACCACTAATGGCGAATTTTGTAGATTCTGGCACGTCTCATAACAAAAAACCCCCAGCTTAAGCCGGGGGCAAATTCGTCCCTCAAGGAGACAGGTATGAAACGGTGTTACCCGAATTTACCTGACGTGGAGGCGATCAAGAAGGCTGCATAGGTCAGGAAGAAGCCCACGGTGAAGTGAGCCAGACCAACAACACGAGCTTGAACGATAGAGAGGGCCACGGGCTTGTCACGCCAGCCCACCAAGTTGGCGAGAGGAGTGCGTTGATGGGCCCAAACAATGGTTTCAATCAGCTCCTGCCAATAGCCACGCCAGGAGATGAGGAACATGAAACCTGTGGCCCAAACCAGGTGACCAAAGAGGAACATCCAGGCCCAGACAGCCAGATTGTTGGTGCCTGAGGGGTTGTATCCATTGATCAGCTGGGAGCTGTTAAGCCAGAGGTAGTCCCGGAACCAGCCCATCAAATAGGTGCTGGATTCATTGAACTGGGCAACATTGCCTTGCCAGATGGCCAGGTGTTTCCAGTGCCAGTAAAAGGTGAGCCAGGCCACCGTGTTCAGAGCCCAGAAGACTGCCAGGTAGAAGGCATCCCATGCGGAGATATCGCAGGTGCCACCACGGCCAGGACCATCACAGGGGAAGGAATAGCCGAAGTCCTTTTTGTCGGGCATCAACTTTGAACCCCGGGCATCCAGAGCACCCTTGACAAGTATCAAGGTGGTGGTATGTAGTCCCAGGGCGATGGCATGGTGAACAAGGAAGTCACCTGGACCAATTTGCAGGAACAGGGAGTTGTTGCCAGCATTGATGGCGTCTAACCAGCCTGGGAGCCAGACTGCTCCGGGGCCAGGGGCATTGCTGACGAGGCTGTTGGGATTAGCAAGCAGCACGTCCATGCCATAGAGAGCTTTGCCGCTGGCCGCCTGCACAAATTGGGCAAAAACGGGTTCAACCAGAATTTGCTTTTCAGGCGTTCCAAAGGCGACGACCACATCGTTGTGGACATAGAGGCCGAGGGTGTGGAAGCCAAGGAACAGAGAAACCCAGCTCAGGTGACTGATGATGGCTTCTTTGTGCTCAAGCATCCGAGCAAGAACGTTGTTCTTGTTTGCCTCAGGATCGTAGTCACGGATGAAGAAGATGGCCCCGTGGGCAAAGGCACCGCACATCAGGAAGATGGCGATGTACTGGTGGTGCGTGTAAAGGGCAGCCTGGGTGGTGTAATCCCGCGCAATGAAGGCGTAGGACGGCAGCGCATACATGTGCTGTGCCACCAGGCTTGTCACCACCCCAAGGGAGGCCAGAGCCAGACCAAGTTGGAAGTGAAGGGAATTATTGATCGTGTCGTAGAGGCCCTTGTGGCCGGCGCCGAGGGCGCCTCCGAAGGGGGTGCCTTTGGGGGGGTTGTGGGCCTCAAGGATCTCGCGGATCGAGTGACCGATACCGAAGTTGGTCCGGTACATGTGGCCAGCAATCACAAACAGACAGCCAATCGCCAGATGGTGATGGGCAATATCCGTCAGCCAAAGCGCCTCGGTCTGGGGATGGAAGCCGCCAAGGAAAGTCAGGATGGCCGTTCCAGCGCCTTCAGTGGTGTTGAAAACCTGCTGGGCGGAATCTGGATTTTGGGCGTAAACGCCCCAGTTTCCTGTGAAGAAGGGACCAAGACCGGCGGGGTGGGGAGACACCGAGAGGAAATTGTCCCAACCCACATGCACTCCGCGGGATTCAGGAATCGCAACATGGACCAGGTGACCTGTCCAGGCGATGGAACTGAATCCGAAAAGTACGGCGAGATGGTGGTTTAACCGTGATTCGGCGTTTTTGAACCAGGCCAGCGAAGGTAGGAATTTGGGCTGTAAATGGAGCCAACCAGCGAACAGTGCCCAAGCTGAAAGGATCATCATGAAGATGGATCCTTGGTACAGCTCGGCATTGCTGCGCATACCAATCGTGTACCACCAGTGGTACAGACCGGAATAGGCAATGTTCACTGGTGAAGAGGCACCGGCCTGGGTGAAGGCAGCGATGGCTCCCTGGCCGAAGTGAGGATCCCAAATCGCATGGGCGATGGGACGGGTATGCAGAGGATCGGCGACCCACTGCTCGAAGTTGCCCTGCCAGGCGATATGGAACAGGTTTCCCGAAACCCAGAGGCCGATGATCGCCAGGTGACCGAAATGGGTAGAGAACAGCTTTTGATAAAGCCGTTCTTCAGTCATTCCGTCATGGCTCTCGAAGTCGTGAGCCGTGGCGATCCCGTACCAAATACGACGGGTTGTCGGGTCCTGTGCCAACCCCTGGCTGAAATTAGGAAATTTCGTTGCCATTGGGAAAGGTCAGGTGGAGGTCAGCCGACCGCAATGATGCGGGCCAGGAAGAAGGACCAGGTGGTAGCGATACCGCCCAGCAGATAGTGGGCAACACCAACCGCACGTCCTTGGGTGATCGAAAGGGCACGGGGTTGGATGGCCGGAGCCACTTTCAGCTTGTTGTGGGCCCAGACGATGGACTCGATCAATTCTTGCCAGTAGCCGCGGCCGCTGAACAAGAACATCAGACTGAAAGCCCAGATGAAGTGGGCACCCAGGAACATCAGGCCATAGGCACTGCTGCTCGAGCCGTAGCTGTTGATCACCTGGGCCGCTTGAGCCCAAAGGAAATCGCGCAGCCATCCATTAATGGTGATCGCGCTCTGGGCGAAATTCCCATTGGTGATGTGCTGGACAGTGCCGTCTGCGTTGACTGTTCCCCAGACGTCGCTCTGCATTTTCCAACTGAAGTGGAAGATGACGATCGACAGGGAGTTGTACATCCAGAACAGACCCAGGAACACGTGGTCCCAAGCGGATACCTGGCATGTACCGCCACGGCCGGGACCGTCGCAGGGGAATCGGAAGCCGAGGTTGGCCTTGTCGGGGACGAGGCGGGAGCTGCGGCTGTAAAGCACACCCTTCAGAAGGATCAGCACGGTGACGTGGATCGTGAAGGCGTGGATGTGGTGGACCATGAAATCGGCCGTTCCCAAGGGGATCGGCGCTGCGGCAACTTTGCCGCCTACTGCGATAACTGAGCCGTTGAAGACCTCGCTGACACTTGCCAGGGCGTTCGGCGCGGTGGTTCCAGCAGCAGCAGCATGGAGACCTTGAACCCACTGGGCGAAGATCGGCTTCAGTTGGATCGCGGTGTCGCTGAACATGTCCTGGGGACGGCCCAGGGCACGCATTGTGTCGTTGTGAATGTAAAGGCCGAAGCTGTGGAAGCCAAGCCAGATGCACACCCAATTGAGATGGCTGATGAGAGCATCGCGAGCCTTGAGGACCCGATCAAGAACGTTGTCGACGTTTTTGGCTGGGTCGTAATCGCGGATCATCGCGATGGCGGCATGGGCACCAGCGCCAACGATCAGGAAGCCACCAATCCACATGTGATGGGTGAACAATGAAAGTTGAGTGGCGTAGGAGATGCCGATGTAGGGATACGGCGGCATCGCATACATGTGGTGCGCGATGATAATTGTTAACGAACCGAGCATGGCCAGGTTGATACCTAGCTGGG
>Ga0114980_10002278_pt1 | contig 13620 bp, 7 predicted proteins | sample S_140806_EF_Meta_FD_87018 | JGI IMG/M metagenome (GOLD analysis project Ga0114980, IMG submission 87018) | Freshwater microbial communities from Lake Simoncouche, Canada to study carbon cycling - S_140806_EF_MetaG | ecosystem: Environmental > Aquatic > Freshwater > Lake | place: Lake...
TACGTTTGCTTGTAATGCGTGGAAAACATTCGTTGAATGCTTTCTGCTATATCTAGCAGCGTATAGGTTTTTTTACCGGCGATGATCTCTGGCATTTTTCAAAGGTGCGCAGTCTCTTTGAAGGGAATTCAAATGTTGAAAAAAATGATGGTGTGTGAATATACTTTTGCGACATGAATTACGCTCGAATTGCTTGCCTTTCGCTCGCTGTGGCAGTTGTGCTTGGCTCCATGGGTGCGCACGCCATGAAACCTCATGTAACCCCTGAGGCATTGAATTCTTGGGAAACAGCAGTGAAGTATCAATACTACCAAAGTATTGGCTTGTTGGTGCTGGCAATAGGGGGTAGAGTAATGCCTATAACCACTCGGGTGCATGCATGGGCGATGCATCTGATTGCTTTGGGCATGCTGTTTTTTTGCGCATCCCTTTACTTGAGATCTAGCTCAGCGGTTTCCGGAGTCGATTTCACATGGCTCGGCCCCGTTGCTCCTATTGGCGGGTTGCTTTTTATTGCGGGTTGGTTGCTGGCGGCTTTCGCATTTACCGGAAAGAAGCCGGATTTCAAGTCCTAGTTTTTCAGTGCTGAAAGCTTAGTAATTTCTCCAACTCAACGGTAAGTTTTGGCAATTGTCGGCGTTCAATCATGAAGCTATTCAACTCTGCAAATTCGCCAAATACATAGTGTTTCAAAGCGGCTTCTCGCAGATAGCCTTTGCCGGTGCTGCCACCTGTTCCTGAGCGTGTGCCTATCATTCTGTGCACCATATTCATGTGCCTCCAGCGCCAGGTTGCAAATAGTTCGTCTACTTCCAAGCACAGGTTGATGATGCGATAGGGATTTTGTAGCAGCGGATAATCGCGGTAGAGTAAAATGAATAGGGCCGATCTTCTTGCACGATCGGAGAGAGTGCCATCCTTGAGTTCGGGATTCAAGAACAGTTCATCGAAGCGTTCGATGTTTTGCTTTTCACCCTCACCAAGCGACTGGCTGAAGGTATCGCGGTAGTGGTTCCAAAAGGCTTTGTCGTTGCCATTTTCCCAAAGCGCTGAATCTTCGAAAAACGGCATTCTTTCCAACCAGTTATTCAGCAACTCGAGTAGGGTAGGTTCCGTTGAAAGTTTTTCAATCGCGGCTTTGTCCTCGGGGCGCAGTTGACTCGTGTAATACTGCTGCCCATGACGATGTTCCATTTTTAATCCGAGCTTGGCTTCCAGTATTTTGAACTGCATACTCTGGAAACCACTCGCGGGCCGAAGCAGGTCGCGGAAGTCGAGGAAGTCGAGCGGTGTCATGGTTTCCAATATGTCCACTTTGTGCACAAGCACACGCATTATTTCAACCACTCGAAAAAGTCGCCGCGAAACCATCATCAATTCTGGTGAGTTATCGTTGATGGTGGTCTTAGACATGATGGCATGCACAGAGTCGACCTCAAACATGATTTGCTTGAACCAAAGCTCATACGATTGGTGGATGATGATGAACAACATTTCATCATGCGCATGACGATTCGCTTTGTCGCTCTCCAACTCTTGAGCACCGAGTACTTTGTCTAACTGCAGGTAATCTCTGTAATACATAGAAAAAAATCTTGATGGCGCGCAAGATACACAGGATGTCCTCTTTGTTCTTTTCTCTGAATTACTTTAGCCGCCATGAATGCCTCAGACAACATTGTATTCTTCGACGGTGTATGCAATTTTTGCAATGGCACCATCAATTGGCTGATGGCTCGCAACACACGTCAGAATCTCTTGTTTTCATCTCTTCAGGGCAGCACTGCAAAGCGTTTGTTGCCTCACGAAATGCTGGTCGATCTTTCTTCTATCGTTTATCATCGAAGGGGACGCATTTATACCAAATCGACGGCGGTTCTTTTCATTTGCAAAGACATGGCTTGGTATGGCGGCTTAGCTCTCCCGTTTCTTCTAGTGCCTTGTTTTGTGCGCGATGGAGTGTACAATTGGGTCGCACAAAACCGCTACAAATGGTTTGGCAAGTCGGATGCCTGCCGTGTCCCCACCGCTGCTGAAAGGACTCGATTTCTGGATTGATTGTAAATAGAAAGCCCGCCAACCTTTCGGCTGACGGGCTGTCTACTTTCGACCAAGATTATTGGTCTCCACCCTTTTCTTTAATTCACGATTAGTTTCTTTTCTGCGCGACGATCGTTCGTTTGCATTGTCACCACATAGAATCCGCTGCTCAGAGTAGTGCCGAACTGAACGGTGTAAATACCTGTGGTAGCTCCACCGATTGTTTCACCTATAATCAGTTTACCTGCTGCATCGCAAACGGTCAGGTGCAATTGTTCGTCGCGATTGTTCATGTCTATCCATTGAATGTTCAAGGTTGAACCATTGTTCGGGTTCGGGTAAACGTTGAAAGCAAAAGATGTTTCGTTCACTTCGCTTACCGGCAACTCCAGCGCAACGATGAAGTTGCAGGTGGTGCTCCATGCGGTGATGATTCCTTCGCCATAGGCACAACGAACGCTTATTTCATAGCTTTCTCCTGCGGTTAGCTGCATCGCGCTTACAATACTTAACGATGGTTCAGCGGTAAATGCGGTCCAATCGTAATTGTTGCCTGTGATATGCCATTCGTAGTTCAACACACCTTCCAATGCGATAGCTTCAATGGTTGCACCCCATGCAGTAATGGTTGCTCCACAATCAGCTGCAGAAATACCGGTAGTTGGTAAGTCAAGAGTTTCGGTAGTAACAGAGCAATAGTCTCCGAAGGGCCCCCAGTTTCCATTTACACGTGCTTTTATACCAATAACGTAAGTGGTATTGTATGCAAGGTTTGGAATGCCGGCTATTGCGAAGTACACATCGTTTGTGAACTCGTCAGCGAGTATAGTACCTGTGGGTGTTGACACACGCCACATGTATTGATCAGCTCCTTCAACCACCTCACAAGCAACAGTGCCGCTCATGCCGAAATCGGATGTGTTGCAGTATAGCTCAGTAAGTCGAGTTGCAGGAATGACAACCTCACAGTCGTATGCAACTGTTGCGATAGCGTTAATCGAACAACCATTAGCATCGCTTACAGTTACCTGATAGGATCCAGCTGCTACATCGTCGAGTTGTGCTGAAGTGCTTCCATTGCTCCAAACAATGGAGTAGGAGGGAGTACCACCTGCAATCATGACTTCAGCGCCTCCATCGTTTCCTGCGCAAGTTTCTGCTCCGGTAATGAGCACATTGCCCGTGAGCATAGTAGGTTGTTCAATTGTAGATATAGCCTGAGCAGTGCAGCCATTCGCATCAACAATGTTGAGGGTCAGGTTGCCAGTTGAGAGGTCTTCAACCAGTTCATCGCTGCTTCCGTTGCTCCATCCATATTGGAAAGGAGCGGTTCCTCCCTGTACAAGGGCAAGCGCCGATCCGTTGTTTTGTCCATTGCAGGTCACATCATTGGCATCAATGTCAGCAGAGAGCTGAACCGGCTCACCTATGACAGCCGATGATGTGCCGGTGCAACCGGTTCCATCCGTAACAATCAAAGTATATTGACCGGCTAGCAGGTTGCTGATAGAAGCAGAGGTTGCATTGTTGCTCCATTCGAAGGAATAGTCCTGACTACCTCCGTTTACAATAGCTGTTATACTGCCATTGGCGGCACCAAAACATGTAATGTTGCTAGCTTGCAGGAATACGCTCAGGTTGGCACTTTGTGTAATCTGAAACGCTTGTGTTTCAGTGCAACCTTGGTTGTCTGTTATGGTTACTGAATAATTTCCTGCGCTCAGATTATTGTTTTCATATCCTGAAACACCATTGCTCCAGTTCACGATATAGGGTCCAGTTCCTCCACCGGGTGCCACAATTGCGGATCCAATTACGTCGGTGCAAGCGATGTCGAAATCCGATACGTTTATTTCCAATGCATCGGGTTGGCTTACTGTAAATGTTGCAGAAGCAGAGCAGCCCGCGAGGTCTGTTGCAGTGGCGGTATATGAACCCGCTTGCAGGTTGTTGATCTGAGCTCCGGTCATACCATTGCTCCAGCTAATGCTACTAGTTCCTGATCCGCCGCTGACTGATACACTGATGCCGCCATCATTGTCACCGAAACACTGCACGTTGTTGACGTTTCCGTTCAATACAAGCGCTGATGGACTATTGACAGTGAAACTCTGTGACGCAACACAACCAGAAGCATCTGCAGCGGTTACTGTGTATACGCCTTCAGAAAGATTGTTGATGCCTGCACCGATAGCGCCATTGTTCCAACTGAATGTCTTATTTCCGGTGCCGCCTGTAGCCGAAACCTGAATACTTCCGTTGTTATTACCAAAACAGGTCACTGCGTTGGCGGTTCCTTCAATGACAATGGCCTGGGGTGCACTAATCGTATAGCTTGCAATTGTTGTGCAGCCTGCGGCATCCGTTACTGTTACACTATAGCTTCCTGCTCCTAAGTTGTTAATGCTTGAAGATGCGGCTCCGTTGTTCCAGAGATAGGTTTTATTTCCTGTACCACCACTCACACTGAGGGCGATGCTTCCGTTGGTCAGACCGGCACATGTAACATTTTGTGTGTTTCCATTGATGCTCATGCTTGCCGGATTGCTAAGCGTTGTGCTCGCCTGAGCGCTGCAGCCTTGAGCACTTGTAACCGTAACGGTGTAGTTTCCGGCGGCTACATTGCTGAGATTCGCAGTGGTTGCTCCGTTGCTCCAGCTATAGGTATAAGGGCCAGTGCCGCTAATAGAGCTGGTTATACCGCCGTTGCTTTGTGCGTTGCAGGCGGGGTTGGTTCCTGTGAGCGTCACTGCAGGGTCAGCATATACTGTTACGCAGTTGGCGCATACATAGGTGTTGCTGCCGTATGCATTGGTTGCTGTCAATGTAACATCGAAAGTGCCGGCTGTTGCGTAGGTTACGTTCTGAGGGTTTTGTTGCGAGGAAGTGGCAGGCGACCCTCCTTCAAATGTCCAGCTATAGGAGGTCGGTGATTGTGTACTTGTGCTTGTATAATCGTTTTGCACGTTGCGGCAAACGGTGTTGTCTTGCACGGTGAATGCAGCAACCGGTGCTTGTCCTTGTGGGGTTGAAGCCACAATGCAAAAATCGTTTGCTGATGTATCGCCCCAGTTGCCGGCTCCCTGCGCTAATACAGATCCATCGGCTGCGGTGAGAACAAAACTACCATTGGTAAATCCTTGCCCATCGCCGAAAACGTCATTCATAGTGAGGGTATAGCAACCTTCCGCAAGACAAACAGGTGTTACATTGTGCAGACCTTGTTGCCCGTTCACATAGGGGCCGCCTGCCATTAAGGTGGTATTGTTCAGGTCGCTGATGGTCCAGCTGGTTTCTGTACCATAATAATCCAGAATTACATCGAGTTGGGCAGCCGAGCCTGCTGTTACAGCAAATAGCCCCGTTGTTTGATTGTTGGCCGCATTTTCATCTGTACTGCCATTCGGTGAGCTTGTCCATGCATAGAAGGTGTGTGAACCTGCCGACGGATTAATAGTGGGTAGGGTAACCGTGGTTGAAGAACCGGGCGCAACAGATCCGCTCCAGTTGTAGCTCGCTGTGCCTACTCCGTTCACGTTGTATTGAATGGTAGCAGTAGTAAGTGTGAGCCCTCCGAAGTTGGCCAGTGTTACCTGTGGAGTAATACCACCTGCGCAGTTGGTGCCACTTGGGTTGATAATAGAGGTAATTCCGATGTCATTTTGATATACCGGCATGCAGCCCATGGAGGTGAGTATACTTGTTCGTTGTGTTTCCAGTGCAGTGCGCATGCGCAATTTCTGGCCATCGGTATACATATCTTGACAAGTCTGAGAGGTGTAATCCATATAGTTTGCTACCTGCTGTGTGCCGCTGCAAGCTGGACTGCTGCAACTGCCTGCCTGAATGGTTGGCGGTGTATCGCATACACGATCTCCTTGAGTTGTGCAATCGGTTTCACCCGAGCATGAGGTGGTTGAATTAAAGGTGTGATACAATCCCAGGTAGTGACCAACTTCGTGCGTAAGCGTACGATTCATGTTGGTATACGACTTCAGATTTCCCACAGTCCCGAAGGCGTTGTAGAGTAATACTATTCCATCAATAGGACTGTTTACAGGAAAATACGCATACCCTTGAATACCGCTTCCGCCGTCGTTGTTTTCAATTTCATTCACTACCCAGATATTCATGTAGGAAGCACGGGGCCATGTTGAAAGTGCTTTAACGCTCTCTTCAATCGCACCGGTCCCTGCAGAGGCCTCAATACCCATGGTTGAATAGTTGGTAACTGAACTGCCATTGACGCGAACAATACCATTGGTGGGTTGACCGCTTGGGTTGCGAGCCGCGAGACAGAATTCGATACCGACATCGACTCCGTTTCCAAATCCATTGGTACCCGTCATGCGACGATAGTCCTCGTTGAGGGCTGCGATGGCTGAGAATATCTGTTCGTCTGTAATGTTGGTTCCGCTTCCATAAGCCTCTCCATTATGAATTACATGCACAACAACCGGAATGGTATAGATTTCATCGGTTCGTTGCGAAGGATGCATTTCGCGATTCAGCCCGAGCATGCGCTCCATATAATAGAAGCTGCGGCTGAATTCGATATTATGATTCATCAGGGAGTCGTTAAGCATGTCGGATGGACATGTCGGCGAGTTTTGGGAGATTCCTGCGGTAATAGCCAGGAATGTCAGAAGCAATAGGGAGGTTAGGTTTTTCATTTTGCTCTTTGTTCTTTATTGGACTTTCGTGAAAACACGTCCTTGTACCCTAATCCCCCTGATTTGGTTACGATTACCAAATGGATTTAGATGAAAAGGGTAAAGTGAGCGACCAAAGTCCAATATGTTGGGTATGGGATACTCGCCCCTCGTCCATCGCCCCTCTCCCTCGTCCCTATTTGTGAACACCGCCCCATTCTCCTTGTTTCTAACCCAACTTTGCACCCTCTATGGCCAAGGCAACCCAGAAAAAAAACATTGCAGTCGCGGCTGCTCCCGACTTGAATTTCAGAGACTTTGTGCTTATAAGGGGCGCTCGTATGCACAACTTGAAGAATGTGAGCGTGGCAATTCCGAGGTCGAAGTTCACGGTAATTACAGGATTGAGCGGTTCGGGGAAGTCGTCACTAGCATTTGATACCTTATTCGCTGAGGGCCAGCGTCGCTATGTGGAAAGCCTGAGCAGTTATGCACGCCAATTTTTGGGGCGTCTCGATAAACCCGATGTTGATGCAATAATAGGCATTAGCCCAGCTGTGGCCATCGAGCAGAAGGTGACCAGTCGTTCGTCACGATCAACCGTGGGAACCAGCACTGAGATTTATGACTATCTTAAGCTTTTGTTTGCCCGAATAGGAAAGACCTTTTCACCTGTAAGCGGAAAGGAGGTGAAGCGTCACCGGGCGCAGGATGTAGTGGAATACATTCAAACACATCCGGAGGGAACCAGGTTTTACATTATGGCACCCGTAGAAGCGGGGGGCGACCTTAAAAAAAGATTGGAGGTTTTCGCTCAGCAAGGATTTTCACGCATACATGCAGACGGCGAGCTGCTGCTTATTGAAGAATGCGTTGCCAAGCCCCGCAAATGGAAGAAGGTTTCATTAGTACTCGATCGACTTGCATTCAATACCGACGATGAAACCAACACGCGCATTGTCGACAGCACGGAAAGTGCTTTTTTTGAAGGTCGCGGTGTTTGTCAGATTTTACTAGCTGATAGCAATCACCTGGAACAATTCAGCAACCGATTCGAAGCCGATGGTATTGTATTCGAAGAGCCCTCCGTCAATCTCTTTGCCTTCAATAATCCGGTGGGAGCATGCAAGCGTTGCGAAGGATTCGGTTCTATCATCGGAATCGATGAGCATTTGGTGATGCCCAACCGTAAACTAAGCGTTTATCAAGATGGCGTTGCCTGTTGGCGCGGCGAAACCATGGGTGAATGGAAAGACCAACTCATCTACCACGCGGCGAAATTCAACTTCCCGATTCACAAGCCAATTCATGAACTCAGTGCAGAGCAAATGGAGTTATTGTGGACGGGCAATAAATACTTCCGCGGCCTGAATGCATTTTTTTCGCAATTGGAATCGGAGTCTTATAAAATTCAGTATCGGGTTATGCTGAGCCGCTACCGTGGAAAAACGCCATGCCCCGATTGCAAAGGAACCCGTTTGCGAAAAGACGCCAACTATGTAAAAGTGGAAGGCAAGAGCATCTCCGAGCTGGTGAATATGCCGGTAGGGGACTGCCATCGCTTCTTTGCGAGCCTGAAGCTCAACGAGCACGATGGAAAAATCGCCAAGCGATTGCTTATGGAAATAACCAACCGATTGGGGTATTTGAATGAGGTCGGACTGGAATACCTCACACTCAATCGCCTCTCCAATACACTGAGTGGGGGCGAATCGCAGCGCATTAACTTGGCTACAAGTCTGGGGAGTGCACTGGTTGGCTCACTCTATATTTTGGATGAACCAAGTATCGGTCTGCACTCGCGCGATACGCATCGATTGATTGGCGTGCTGCAAAACTTAAAAAAGCAGGGCAACACGGTAATTGTCGTTGAGCACGACGAAGAAATAATGAAGGCTTCTGACCACCTTATCGACATGGGCCCGGAAGCCGGTGTGCAAGGGGGGCAGGTTGTGTTTGAGGGGGCTATCGGCGAATTGATTGCCAATGGAAATACGCTAACTGCCGATTATTTGCGCGGCACAAAAACAATTTCGAGGCAGACGCTCAAGAAAATTGGCAAAGACAAAATCATTATTCAGGGAGCGCGCGAGCACACTCTGAAGAATGTAGACGTTACGTTTCCACTGCGCTGTTTTACCGTTGTAAGCGGTGTGAGTGGAAGTGGCAAGTCCACATTGATTAAGAACATTCTTTATCCGGCCCTGCAAAAGGAGCTCGGCGGCTTCCCATCGGTGAGTGTGGGTGAGTACGATGCCATCTCTGGCGATTGCAAAACCATTGGTGCAGTTGAGTTTGTGGATCAGAATCCGATTGGAAAATCATCCCGCTCCAACCCTGTTACCTACATCAAAGCTTACGACGAAATCCGTTCGTTATTCTGTCAGCAACCTCTTGCCAAACAACGAGGTTTCAAGCCGTCGCACTTCAGTTTTAATGTAGAAGGCGGTCGTTGTGAAGCGTGCGAAGGAGAGGGAAAGCAAACGATTTCCATGCAGTTCATGGCCGATATTCAGTTGGTTTGTGAGGCGTGCAAGGGCAAGCGATTTAAAGATGAGGTCATCGAAATTCAATACAATGGAAAGTCGATTTCGGATGTGCTCGACATGACCATCGACGAGGCTGTTGTGTTTTTCGCGACAGACATTTCGAAAACGGTCAATAAAAATATCGTGGAGCGCTTGAAGCCGCTTCAGCAGGTTGGCCTTGGCTACATCGGTCTCGGGCAAAGCTCTTCTTCACTTTCAGGCGGTGAAGCGCAACGCATCAAATTGGCATCGTTTCTTTCCAAAGGCGCGAACGCACAGCACACGCTCTTCATATTCGATGAGCCCACCACGGGTTTGCATTTTCACGACGTGAAAAAACTGATCGACTCTTTCCAGGCACTGCTCAACAATGGACATAGCATAATTGCAATTGAACACAACCTCGATGTATTGCGTTGCGCCGATTGGCTCATAGATATGGGCCCTGAAGGAGGCGTTGGTGGGGGAGTGGTGGTGTATGCCGGACCTCCTTCCGATATTCCTGCTACGACCCATACGGGGCGTTTCCTGCGCGCTGCGAGTAATTAAGGGATGGAGTAGCCATCCGTTAAGCAGAGCAGAAAGGCAACTAGCGCGTTCTCTTCGGAATCGGTTAAGTGCAGGCTTCCTGTGATTTGGTGCGCTACGTTTTCGGAGACTTCGGGCTGAAATTGGCCATCGACATCGCGCGCGTTTATGAAGTGAACTACTTCTTTTAGTGTGCTGAAGTATCCGTTGTGAAAATAAGGACCGGTGTATTGCACATTACGAAGTGTGGGCACTCGGAATTTACCATTTTCATTGGGGTCTTCTACAACCTTTCCCAGTCCTAGATCTTTTGCAGCGTTACCTTCCGGATTGATAGAAGAGAAGGTCGTATAGTACGGGTTCTCCTCGTTGCGCGGAACTCCCAAATTGTAATAGCCATAGTTAGTAAAAAGTATGTGTCCTGTTTCAGCATCCGGTTGTGCACTATGGCACTGGTTGCACTGTGCTTTTCCTTGAAACAATTCCAATCCCAGTTGTTCGTCTTCCGTAAGTTCAATTTTGCCTTGGAGCGCATAGTCATACTTCGAAGTGAATTCACTGAAGAACGAACTACGCTCGAAAGCAGCTAAGGCGTCACATAAATTCACATAGGCCTCTTGCGCATGACGCATTTTACCGAATACCTGTTTGTAGAGCGGATAATAGGGAGCGTTGAGTACTTCATTTACAAGAGAAGCAGTATCTGTATTGTTCATTTCTGCACTATTGAAAAACGGACCTGAAAGCTGATGCTCCAGCGAATTGCTCCGCCCATCCCAAAATAATCCGCCGTGATAAAGTCCTGTTGAATCGCGTTCCAAAGGGGGAATGAAACCAACATAGGCAAGCGACTGTGCGTTTCGATTTACGAACGCTCCATCGATCATTCCTTCTGAAACGATCGCATGATTGGGATCCGCAAATGCAGTTTTTGGGGCATGGCATACCGTGCACGATTGGCCATTGGGGTCGCTAAGTGCCTTATCAAAAAACAACTGCCTGCCGAGCTCTATCTTCAATGTTTCGCGCTTCTCGGATGTGGGTTTTTTCCGAAAGGCCATGATCGATAAAACCACAAACAAGATGAAAATTCCATACAATCGAATTCGAACTGTCGACATGCGACAAATGTAACATCCAAAAAATGCAACAAGAATGGAAATGATTTTTCTCTACTTTAGGCGTATGTGCTACACCATACAACAACTCGAGGAGAGGCTTCTAAAGCAAGGGCAGCGCAAACATTCAACACCCGCAGAGATTGACGAGGCGCTGCGCATCTTTCGAGAGCAGATAAAGGGTAAGCCTCTCTTTGCTATCAGCGGCTTCGAGCATCCGGCATTGCCAATACTCATGGATCAAGGGGGATTGCATTGGCAACTCATGCATTGGGGGCTTATTCCACTGTGGTGTAAAGACTGGAATGCGGCACTTGAAATGAGCAACATGACGCTTAACGCGCGCGCTGAGACCGTTTTCGAAAAGCCTGCTTTCAAGCATGCGGCTTCTTCACGAAGAGGGCTTTTGCCAATTACAGGGTTTTATGAATACAAGCACATAAAGGGAAAGAAATACCCTCATTTTATTGACTGGAAGGACGAGGATGTGCGCTGGCTTGCTTGCGTGTGCGATGAATGGAGAGATCATGGCAGGGGAGAAACCTTGCTCACGTTTGCAATAGTCACAACGCGTGGCAACGACCTAATGGCGCAAATACACAATAATCCGGAGTTGGACGAACCTCGCATGCCGGTGTTTTTGGAGGGCAACGATTTATTAGCGTGGATGAATAAAGACACCCCAATAGACAAACTGAAACACATGTTGAGGCCATGCGATTCGGCCGATATGCGCGCGCATACGGTGAAATCATTGCGAGGAAAGCTTTCGCCGGGCAATACTCCGGAGGCATTCAAGCCGCATGTGTATGCCGAACTTTATGAGCCGCCAACGCTCTTTTAGCGCATGATGATAAACGAACCGTTGAGCTCTTGTTTAACTCCGGTCGACTTCGAAACAACAATTGCTGTCCAGTTGTAAGCGCCGTTCGGAGCGTAGTGTTCGCCTCCTCGGATGTTGCCTGTCCAAGGTATAGAAGGGTCTGTACCTTCAAAAAGCAATTCTCCGTATCGGCTAAAAATCTGGATCTTGAAACGCGTAGGGTCAATATCGGCTCCTTCAAAACGCAGCACATCATTTAGCCCGTCGTTGTTGGGGGTGAAGGCAGTAGGAACATAGAATTGCAAGATGTCATCAATCGTTACAAGACTTGGTGTAATAACATCCGTGCAGTTGTGAATGTCGGTTACCTGCAGGTTCACGATATAATCGCCGCCGTATCCACTTGGAAATTCAAACACCGGATTGGCAGATGCTGAACCACCCATGAGTTCTCCTGTAATCGTCGAAAACGTCCATAGATAACTCGTGATGGGATAGCCTTCGGTCATATCGGTAAACTGAATTTCAGTTTGTAGAATATCTGTTGGCTGAGGACCCGCAATGTATCCCGCAATAGGAGGTGCATAGCTCGATAACTCCAACGATTGGGGCGCTGTGTAGGTACAGCCTGCCGCATTGGTAAGCGACAAATTCACGGAGTAGTTTCCGGGATACTCAAAGGTTAGGTTTACATCATCCTGATTGACAAGGTTATTCCCGTCTGAAATACTCCACGTGCTTGAAGCGAACGTCGAAGGATCGCTTTCAATACTCAAATTAAATCCATTTGGCCAGCAACCCTCTGTAGTATCGGCAGAGTAAAGCACTTCAACCGGAGGCAGCACATCGCTTTGAAAACATGCATTGGCGGTATAAGCACAACCATCTTCAACCGTTAAACATACTTGTCCGCTTTGAATTGGGGAGTATACTCCATTGGCTGTGTTGCCAACTGCTACTCCATCGTAGGTCCATGAGTACTGATAAGGAGCTTTGCCATAAAGCAATTCATACAAATCCATACTCACACTTCCTCCGTCGCAAATCATCGTGTCGTTCGGAGTTGATATTTCAATCGGTTCTATGAAGTTAATGATGAGTTCAGCAGTATCGCAACCTGCAGGTATGAAGTGGTAATAAGTGCCGGCTGCATCAACCGCTGGGTCAAAGATTCCGTCTGCCAATGGATTCTCTGCAATGTCCATCCAGGCGCCAAGGGCGTATGGTGTTCCATTCAAACTATCGCGCATTTCAAAAGGTGCTGCAGTGAGGCAAACATTGATTTCCGCATCATCTCCTGCATCCTGATTCTGGTTTAAGAATACAGTAACATCATCGCTGCTAGCACAATCGGGGTGACCAACTGGGAAACCGGAAACGGTAAACGTGGTTTGTCCGGTTAGATTCACAATGGTTGGAGCCTGTAAAGCTGGGTTATCGAGTGGAGTGCCCGGACTCCATGACCATTCATATCCGTCGGGTGCCCATTGTGCTATATCACCGGGTGGTGCCGGCTGAACAGAATAAATCCAATTCGTAAATGTCCCGCTATTGCATGAAACACTACCGTCGGATGTGAAGTTGATGGTAATACACCCACTCGGTGCTGACCAAGACATTCCTGAAGCATCACCCCCAGACCAAGTCTCTATTATAGGTGATGCGGTATTTGGACCATCGTAAAACGTAATGTCCTCGAAAAATGCTTCCATCTGACCACTTTCGAATGAAAAGGCGATTGAAGTCCCATCACCGGGATTATCCGTGCAGTAGGTCCAAGTTTGATTGTCGTTTTCGACGTAGCAATAAGTTTCATCTTCGATACAATTGGTGCACTGTGGTGAAGGATATCCTTCATACCAGCCTTGAAGCACAAGCTCGTCGCATCCTACTCCGAAATCAGCCGGTGCTGTTACATCAATGGCATCGAA
>Ga0114980_10002279_pt1 | contig 13613 bp, 14 predicted proteins | sample S_140806_EF_Meta_FD_87018 | JGI IMG/M metagenome (GOLD analysis project Ga0114980, IMG submission 87018) | Freshwater microbial communities from Lake Simoncouche, Canada to study carbon cycling - S_140806_EF_MetaG | ecosystem: Environmental > Aquatic > Freshwater > Lake | place: Lake...
CTAGGCGGTATGGTCTGATTCCCCAGGCGGCAGGTTCGGCATGTGTGGTGCGCCGAGGCAGTCTGATGCAGAGTGATGCAGAGTGATGCAGAGTGATGCAGTAAGGTTACATATCCATGACACGCCAAAAGTCGTCACCCTCCTCAAATTCTCCAACTACTTCGTACATTCGTGTTCTACGGGTCGAGTGCCAAACATTCACTGCATCTGGTGCTGACCCATGGTTGATGAGAGCAAAGATTTCATTAGTGTCGAAGCCAATTCAAAGGACTTCTCTGGTCGCATCGACGTAGAGGTTCCAGAAGAGGTTCTCTCGCACCTGCAGCGGATCAGCGATAGGACTGGTCAATCAATCAGTGATATTGCTGCCGCTATGGTCATTGAGGGAGCAGAGCGCTTGGATTAATAAAAGTTAATATATGTAAAGGGTAGATATATGCCACTAGTTTTCGAGTAGCATTTTTATATTTCTTAAAGGTTCAGAGATCGACAAGGATGTATTGGTTGATAACCATTCAAGTTCTCCACATCGGATCAGCATCACGTTGCCCGATTTGACATTTAAGAAGTTGTTGAATCGAAGTCTTGCTGAAAAGAGATCTTTGAGCAATCTTGCTTCTTTTCTTTTGCAGCAGTCACTGGAAGAAGATTCAGAGGATTAAAAAGTTCTACTTATTTTAGTTTTATGATTTGGTCGCTAATAGCAGGGTTCCAGCGTTTAGAGCAGGCTCTTATCCCCCAAGGCGAACACCTAACTAAGCGGTGCTCTCAGTGGGTGGCACGTCAAGAGGTTCGCTAGGGGTGGTGCGCTGAGGGTGGGTGAATTGATTTATCTCAAGAAAGCCCCAAATCAATTCATCAATACATCTTCCTTTTTGCGAGACTGAAAAAACTCCAAATCTCCTTTGTTTACCAAATTACTTAATCCATCATAAGTTTGCTCAATCATCTGATATGAAGTGCCACAATTTTTGGCTATTTTATAAATATCAGAGCCTGCGCCAGGCTGAAGCAAAGCATGAGAAATATGAGTGCTTCTCAAGCTATAGAGAGTATATCGTTTCTCAAAACTTGCTTTTTGAAGGATTTGATTGAACTTCTTACGTATAGATTCGTCGCGATAGGGAGTTCTGTCATTGCTGAAGGGATTTAACATCAAAAAATCATCTGGTGTTATTTCAATTCCCGCTAATTTAGCGCCCTTTTCTAAATGTGAAATCACCCTCTGAAGGGTATATCCGTTCATAATCATAAACCTCCCGCCAGTTTTTGTATTGACAGGGATTTTAATAATTCCTTTAACTTTTCCATCCTCCAAACGCTCAATTTCGCAGTCGCGAAGCCTTATCAATCTTGTTTCCCCTGGTCTACAGCCACTATGGTATTGAAATAAAATCCAATTGATCATCCAACGGCTAGACCAGATCTCTTGCAGATCTCCCTCTTTTTTTTCAGAACTATAGATAATCTTTTTAAATTGCTCCCATTCTTCAGGGTAAAAGGCGGGATTTGAATCCTCCTTGAAATTTTTGGGTTCTTTTAGTTTCTTTATATCTGGGCAATTAATATCAATCAGTAATGATTCTTCCACTAACCATTTCAAGAATTCCCTCAATGTACTGATATCGCTATTAATTGTAACGCTTGATAAGCCATTAGTTTCTGTATTCCATTTCCCTTTGGTTGTTACACTTCGATAGAAACCAGCAAAGTCAGAAAAACTCTTTGAGGTAATCATCTCCACATGAGTAATTTTTATGAATTTTAGGTAAGGAATGATTCTTTGTTCAAATCGCTGCCTTTTCGCGTCAAGTGTTCTTTGGCTTATTTCCCCGTGAGTGCATCGCACTTTCTGTAGATTCATAAACTCATCTATTTTTCTAATCAAATCAGTTTTTCTTCTTGCCCTTTTGTGAGTTTTATTTTCCAACTCTAAATAAGAAGAAAGCGCCAGTTTTTTGGCTTCGCCAATTACATTGGTATTAAGAACCATTGTTCTATATGACCTTGTCTCAGGTCTATAAACCCTTAAAAAACAACTCGGGCGATGGTCAAACCGAACCACCTCGGCATTTCCATCTAAAACCGATTCCCTCTCAATGATTTTGGGCATTTTCCAAAGAAAAAAGGGGGGTTTGTACCAAGTTGTGTTCCAACTGCAGGTCACCCCCCTTACTGAGACTTGATTCTACCTGAGAAAAAACGCTGAATTGAGCAGTTCCAACAGCTGTTCTAACTGCTGGTTGAGTCTACAACAGGGTTTAGGCATTCTCGAAGGTTGCCATCCGCTGCTTCAGCACTGCGTTTGGCGGATCCTATCGCCGCAGCTCAAGCACCTTCGCTAAGCGACTCCACCACCCCATCTCTCACCACGATTGAGGCTTGTAATTTTTCAACCAAATTGTCGCCCACCTCAACGGTGCAGCTGCTTTCCAGCTGCCCCTGGTCAACGATTTGCTCCATTTCAAGCCCTTGCACACTCACCTGTTGATCTAACAAGTTGCGTTTTTGTTCCTCCAGTTCAGCCCGCTTAGCTGCCACCTGTTGCTGCACCCCAGCAACTTGTTCTTGGATGCGGGGGTCGAGGGGATTTGCACTCTGGCGGCGAATTTCATTCACCACCTCTTGGCCCTCCTGCTCCAACTGGGCCAACTGTTGATCTGTGGTGGAGATCGCCTGGCTGATTTCACGCTCGGCCTCTTCCTTCCAGCGGGGCGTAACCACAGCCCGAATCGTGATGTTGCGTTTAATCGAGAGTTGATTTGCCATGGCTGGTGGAATTCCGACGCCCAAGCCTCTCAGCCTGCGTAGATCTGGTCAATCGCCGCAGCATCCCTTTCGGCAATTCGATCGCGTTTTTGCTTGAGGGTTTGAGTGAGCAAACCGTTTTCAAGACTGAATGGTTCCACCAGGGCAACCCCCGCCAAACGTTCCTCCCCGCGGGCGCCACGGCGCTCTGAAAGCAGCTTGTTTAAGCGCCTGGTGAGCGCCTTCAGCAGTGCCGCCTGATCATGCAGGCCCTGCGCCAAGCCAAAGGCCTGCAGTGCTTCCTGCCTAGGCACCACCAATGCCCCTAATTGACGTCGGTCCTGGCCCACCACCATCACCTGTTCCACCAGCTCAGATGACGCCAATTGATCCTCAAGGGGACCCGGTTCAATGTTTTCGCCAGAACTGAGCACGATCGTGTCTTTTGCCCTTCCGGTGAGAAATAAGGAGCCATCGGCTAGCAGCAGCCCCAAATCGCCGGTGTTAAACCAACCCTCAGGGTCTAAAACCGCTGCTGTGGCCTCGGGGCGCCCCAGGTAGCCAGCCATCACCTGCGGTCCGCGGGCTAGCACTAAACCCCTTTCACCCCAATTCAAAATCGGGCGCTCCCCAAGGGCAGCGGTGCTTTCAACTGCCACAATTCGCAATTCCGTGTTGCCCAGTGGCCGGCCGGCACTGGCGGTGCGATTGGCCCAGGCACGGCGGCAGGTGAGCACGGGGCTGGTTTCAGTGAGGCCATAACCCACCAATAGCTGGATACCTATCGCAGCAAAAAAAGAATCGATGTGTTTGGGCAAGGCGCCACCGCCACTGATGGCCGTTAACAAACTGCCGCCAGCTAGCTGGCGCCGCACCGCAGGCCAAAAAAGCAAGGCCGCCAATTGAGCTGCTGGCCAGGTGGCAAGCGCCTTAAGCAGGCCCATCAGCCTTGCCGCTAGGGGCTGGGGCATTTCCTGCAGGTTGCGACAACAACGCCAGCCATTCCCATGGGCCTCTGCGATCGCTAGGGCTTTAGTGAGCAGTTGCCGCCGCAGGGGTGGCATGGCCTCAAGGGCCGTGCAAAAACCAGCATGGATTGATTCCCACAACCTCGGCACGCTGATCATGTAGTGGGGCCGCACCCGCTGCAGGTCGCTGCGGAACTGGCGGATATTGGTGTAGCTCTGGCTGCAACCGCGAGACAGCAACAGATAACCGGCGCTGCGCTCATAGGCATGCCATATCGGCAAGATGCTCAACACCCGATCGCCTGGCCTGGGATTAACAGCTACCCCAAGGCTGCGAATTTGATGCAGCAAATTTGCTTGGCTAAGGGGTACCCCCTTGGGGCGGCCTGTGGTGCCAGAGGTGTAGAGCACAGTTGCTAAACGGCTAGTTGCTGCTTCAAAAGGTTTGTCACAGCTGGCACCAGCGCCAAGGGCAAGGAAATCAAGCCAGCTGTAAACCGCTGGCAGATTGCACTCTTGTGCATCAAAACCTTGTTTTGCCAAAGTTTGTTCCGCCACTGCTTCCCCATGGAGCAGCAACACAAAAGCGATCTCTTTTAGATCGCCAGCTCCCGCCAAAGCTCGCAACAGGCTGGGATCTTCCAACACCAAAGCCTTGGCCTTGGCATCGCTGAGAATAAAAGCCAATTCTTCAACGGGCGCCTGGCTACCTCGCACCGCAGCTGCAGCCCCAAGCCGCATCAAACCTTGATCTGCCGCTAACCAGCGGGGTCCATTTTCAGCAAATAGGGCCAGCACATCTCCAGCCCCAACCCCTAAGCGCTGGAAACTCGCAGCCACTAAACCAATTTGGCGATGCAATTGGGCAAAACTGAGCTGCTCCGGTGCTGGCCCATGGGCTTGATCAAGGGCCAGCAGGTTCCCATGGCTTTGGGCTAAGCGGGGCCATAAACCATCTATTCCCTGCAGATCTGAGTAATCAGGCTGAGCCGCTAGGGCCCGTTGGTCCTGGCGATCACCACTCCAGCGCACCCAGGCCAAGCCCATCTTGATCAATAAAGTTGAGCAGATTCTGCTCGCTGATTGGCTGCAACGAACGCCATTGCAGCCGATGAGCCAATGCATCGGCAAAAGGTTGTTGCAACTGGGCCACACTGCAACCTGGCCGCCATTGGTTCAGCCCTCCCACCGGCAGCTCTAGGCCACAGGGTTTGATGGCAGCAAAACCGGCCAACCCACAATTCACATTCAGGGCAACACCGTGCTGGGTAACCCAGCGACGGGCGGAAACACCAATGGCAGCGACCTTTTTGCCCTCAAGCCACACGCCTGTGAGCCCCGCCCGCCGTTCGCCAAATAAATCAAGTTGAGCCAACACATCGATTACCGCCCCCTCCAATTCACGCAGATACCAGTGCAAATCACAGCGATGGCGCTTTAAATCCAGCAGCGGGTAAGCCACCAATTGGCCCGGCAAGTGATGGGTTACTTCACCACCGCGATCAAGCCTTACTAGGGGGGCCGGCGGTGTGGCGGGATCAAAGCCAAGAAATTGCTCAGATGCGCCGCGGCCAAGGGTGTAGCAAGGGGGGTGCTCCAGCAGCAGTAGCAGTTCTGGTATTTGAGCCTGGTTTTGATTGCGAATTAATAAGCGCTGCCATTGCCTCTGCCACTGCCATGCCTGTTCTAGGGGCACAAACCTAGAGAGAGCACAAAGGAATGCAGCCGGCAATACCCGATCCATGGCTTCCTCCATACATTGATAACACCCACCAGGAGGTCTACCCATGAAGCTTCTGATCCATGGCCGCAATCTTGAGCTCACCCCAGCACTGAGGGATTACACCGAAAACAAGCTCTCCCGTGCCGTGGGCCATTTCAATGGTTTGGTGCAGGAGGCGGATGTGCACCTTTCCGTAGCCCGTAATCCAAGGGTGCCACAACAAACAGCGGAGGTAACACTGTTTGCCGCTGGCACCGTTATCAGGGCCCAGGAACGCAGCGAAAACCTTTACGCCAGCATCGATCTGGTGGCAAACAAACTTGCCCGTCAGCTAAAGCGCCATAAAGATCGCCGCAGCGACCATCACCACGGCCCTAGCAGCATTGAAGCGGAAGCAGTAGATCTCCAAGGCGACCTAACCGCAGGCCGCACCCCCCAGTTACCGGCCCCGGTAGTGCGCAATAAGTACTACGCCATGCCTGCGATGAGTGTGAACGAAGCAATCCATCAACTGGAGGTGATCGACCACGACTTTTATGTATTCCGTGAAAAGGAGTCGGGTCAACTCCAGGTGGTGTACCAGCGCAACCACGGCGGATACGGTGTGATCCAAGCCCGCAGCTAAACCAGTTGCCCCCTTCCCAAAGCCCTGATCTCGCCCCGCTTATCGACCATGCCCTGCTGGATCCCCGCCAGGGCCAGCAGGCGGTGGAGCAATGCTGCCAAGAGGCTTTGCACTACGGCTTTGCCGGGGTTTGCCTTGCTTCCCGCTGGATGCCCCTAGGCCGCCGTTTGCTGGGGGATCGCAGCCCTAGCAAAACAAAATTGGTGAGTGTGGTGGGCTTTCCCTTTGGTGCCGTAGTTGGGGCAATAAAAAGGGTGGAGGCTGAATTCGCCACCGAAGCCGGGGCTGATGAACTTGATTTGGTGCCCGATTTTGCCCTGTTGATCGACGGCGAACTCACTGCCCTGCACGATGAAATCGCTGCAATTGTGGAACTGGGTTTACCGGTAAAGCTGATCCTTGAAGCCGATCAAATCAGCTCAAGCCAGCTAGAAGCCCTTGTGGAAGTGGCTTTAGATGCAGGCGTGGCCTATCTCAAAACCGGCAGTGGCTATGGCCCTGCGGTGGCACCAGCCCTGGTGGAACGCCTCAAATTATTGGCCAGGGGTCAAGCAAAGCTGAAGGCCTCAGGCGGCATTCGCAACCTTGAACAGGCCCTAGCCCTTGTGCAGGCGGGCGCTGAACGGCTTGGCACCAGCCGTGGGGTAGCCCTTGCCAAGGAACAACGGGGCTGATGAATGAACGCCAGGTGGAGGGCCTCTGCCTGCAGGCAAGTGCCCTAGGCGAACAAGACCGTTTGCTCACCCTGCTTAGCGCCGAGGAAGGCCTGGTGCGCATTGCCGCCAGTGGTGCCCGTAAACCGCTCAGCCGCCTTGCTGCCGCCAATGTGCTCACCCATTTCAGGGGTGAAGTAAAGCGAGGCCGCAGCCTTGATCGCCTGGGCCAAATCAGCGTTTTCCATAGCTATGGCCGCCTTGGCAAGCACCTGGATACCTTGGCCGCCGCCCAATGGCTTTTGGAGCTTTGTTTACTGCTGGTGCCCCAGGGCCAACCACTGGACGGGTTTCTTGATCTGGTGTTACAACGCTTAGATCAACTAGAGCAATTGCTTGAGGCGCCAGCGGCCCAACGCCAAGCTGAAGCCCTTGCCACAGCTGTGCAAACAGCAGTGCAATTAATGCAACTGGCTGGTTATGCCCTACCCCTTAGCTGCGATTGCCGTAGCGGTGAGCCCTTGGAGCCCCCCCTTGGCAACTGGAGCTGGCGCTGCAGCGTGATCCCCGCCGAAGGCTTTTGCATTGGTCCCCAACCAGGGGCAGTGTTGCTGTTGAACGCTTCTGAACTGGCACTACTACAACGGCTGCCCCGCCCCCAATTACCCCGCTGCGGCGATGGCAGTTTGATGGGACCCGTTCCTGTGTGGCAAAGACTTTTAACCCTGATCAGCTTTTGGTGTAGCGAACATCTAGGTCGCAGCCCCCGTTCCCTTGCCCTGCTGAGGCAGGATTAGCCGCAGGGCGGGGAAAGATCAGCAGGTGAGCGAGCAGCAAAACAAACCAAATGGCCTAGAGGCCGTGCTGCTCTTGAGGGAGTTCAGGCTGCTTTGGCTTGGCCAAATTTTTTCGCAGCTAGGCGATAAGTTTTGGATCGTGTTGATGGTGTTTCTGATCGCCCAAACCTGGGCCCAGAGCACTGGCGTTGATAGCGGCCCCCTAGCGGGCGCAGCGGAATTAATTCGTGAACGGGGCCTTAGCTCAGGCTCAAATTTGGCCCCCGGCCAAGGGGCCGATGAAGCCCAGCTGATCACTTTGCTGGCCACAGGCATCTACGCCGCCAACACCCTGCCGGCAATGGTGCTTGGCAGCGTTGCTGGTGTATGGGCAGACCGCTGGCCAAAACGGGCTGTGATGGTGGCATCCAATGCCCTGAGGGCCTTACTAGCCCTCGCTGTGCCTGTGATGTTGCTGCCAGGCCCCACCTGGTTGGGGCTCAGCTGGGGCTATTGGGGTTTGGTGGTGCTTACCTTCTTGGAATCCTGCTTTACTCAATTTTTTGCGCCGGCGGAACAGGCAGCCATTCCCCTTTTGGTGGATAGATCCCTATTGCTGCCAGCTAATTCTTTGTATACCGCCACCACCATGGCGGCCACAATCGTGGGCTATGCCATTGGGGAACCGGTATTACAGCTGCTGCACCAAGGCTGTTTAGCCCTTGGCCTGCAGGGGGGTGAATTCCTGTTGGTGCCCTTTGCCTATGGCGGCGCCGCCCTGATTTTGTTGTTTGTTAAACCAAATGAGCAGGTGCGTGAAAGCAGCGGCAATAGCGTTTGGCTGGATATCAAAGAAGGGTTCAACTTTCTGGCCGATCGCAGCAGCGTGCGGGGGGCTGTGCTGCACCTGGTGGTGCTCTACAGCCTGCTAGCAGCCCTTTATGTGCTTTCAATCAGCCTTGCTTCAAGGGTGGCGCAGTTGGGGCCCACCAAATTTGGGGTATTACTTGCCATGAGTGGCCTTGGCCTTGCCCTTGGCGCCCTGCTGGTGGCACAAATGGGCCATAAATTCCATCGCCGCTCACTGGCAAGCATTGGTTTGGGCACCATGGGTTTTTCATTGGTGCTACTGGCTCAGTTGAAGCCCTACTTGTGGCCCACCCTGGTGCTTTGCTGCGTTTTAGGAGTTGGGGCTGCCCTGCTTGGCATTCCAGCCCAAACCACCATCCAGGAAGACACACCTGAACATCTGCGGGGCAAAGTTTTTGGCTTGCAAAACAACCTTATTAACATTGCCCTGAGCCTGCCTTTAGTGCTGGCTGGGGCCTTAGTAAGCAGTGTGGGGCTGAAACCAGTGCTGTTGATGTTGGCCCTGATCCTCTTTGCCGGAGTGCTGCTCGAGCGCCCCTGGGGCATAAAACCCATCGACCGCTGCTAATTTTCATAGCTGGAGTGCCCTTGCCGTTGAATGCGTATTGCCTGGCTTGGCAAAAAATCACCCTTTTGCGGGAATGTTTCCTATGGCCTTGCCGTAACTGAGGCCCTGAAGGAACGAGGCCATGGCATTAGTTTTATCCACTTCAACACCCCCAGCCTCCAGGCAAATTCAGAGAGCCACAACGATCAGGAACCGGAGGTAGCCCTGCCCTATCTGGTGAAATCCCAGATGTATACGATTCCATCACCGCGGGCTAGTCGCGAATTAAGGGAATCACTGGAGCGATTTCAGCCCGATTTAGTGCATGCAAGCCTCACACTTTCACCGCTTGATTTCCGCCTGCCCGAACTATGCCAACAATTGGGTGTGCCGCTTGTAGCCACCTTCCACCCGCCCTTTGATGCCGGGCTGCGCAACATCACAGCCGGTGGACAACAGCTCACCTATCAACTCTATGCATCGTCGTTAGCAAAATTTGATCGGGTGGTGGTGTTTTCAGAGCTGCAGGCGGAGCTATTAATCCGCCTTGGTGTTGCTAAAAGCACCCTTGCTGTTATTCCAAATGGGGTGGATCCAAATATTTGGCGGCCTGGTGCTTCCCAATTAAGCGAACGCTTTAGAGGTAAACGGGTTTTCCTTTATATGGGCAGGTTGGCAACAGAAAAGAATGTGGAAGCACTGCTACGCGCCTGGAAATTAGTGCAACTGCCCGGCTGCGTTCTTGTGGTGGTTGGTGATGGACCATTGCGCCAAGCGCTGCAAGCCAACTACAGCAACGATGATGTGATCTGGTGGGGCTACGAAGCAGATCAAGCAGTAAGGCTTGCTTTATTGCAAGTGGCAGAGGTTTTCATGCTGCCTTCCCTAGTTGAAGGTTTATCGCTTGCTTTGCTGGAGGCCATGGCCAGTGGCACAGCCTGCGTAGCCACAGATGCCGGCGCCGATGGCGAGGTGTTGGAGGGTGGAGCGGGCATTGTGATTAGCACCCAAGGGGTAACAACCCAACTACGAACGCTTTTGCCAGTGCTGCGGGAACAACCGATCTTGAGCAGAGAATTGGGTCGCCGGGCACGGGAACGGGTACTGGAGCGCTACACCCTCAAGGGCAATATCGACGCCCTTGAACAGCTTTATACGGATTTGATTTCACCTATTCCCTTAGCTGCTTAAAAATTGACTGATTAAAAACGCCAGAATGCAAATACAGTTATAAAGCCGAAGCCAGAAATACTCACAAGCTGAAGACGCAGGTCCCATTTATCAATCCTATGGATTAAAAAATCTCTGCTTTTAGCATCAACCCTATCCATGCAATTACTCGCCCATATAAACAACAGAAAAAACGCCAATGTTACCACGTAGGAAAAAGTATACAGCCCATCCAAAAAAGTTAAATATGGCAAACTAGGTAGGCTCTCTCGATAAGCCTGCTGCAGAAAAGCAACAGTGAGCATCACCACTGGAGGTATAGCTAAACGATCACTACACAAGCTGCTCCTCAAATTGGGGGTAAGCAGCATCAAAAGCATCACAATTGCCAGGGGCAGCAGCCAGCGAACCACGGAAGAGAAAGCATTAATTTGATAATTAATTTCAAACACAATACTTTCAAGTATTTTCCCTCCGTGGGATCCAAGGCCTTTTTCGCTTTGATTAGCAATATTGTGAAACCGCCAGGAACTTAGTTCATAGCCACTCAATCCCGCTTTGCTGCCAAGCCCATTTCCACTCGAAGCAACCTTTAAAAGCAGATTTCTGCCGATATCGCTAGATGCACCAACCCTTGGCTGCAAAACAACCGAGAGCGGCAATACCCCGAAAGGATAGTGTTTAAAGTTAATAGAATTTGAGTAAAAAGAACCACTGAAATCATAGCCCTGAGCTAATCGCTTATCCGCCAGAAGCTTTGGCGCGGCGTATAAAGGAGTAAAACTTGAATTCCAGGGCTCTACCATATTTTCAAATTGCACTAGATCAATAATATTAGCCCCAGCAATCTGATCAGATTCCTTTAGCTTATTTTGGATAAACTAAGGATAAGTGAACAGTAAAGAGCCTTGAATATTATAGGTTTTATCCTTCACTGAAAAACCATAAACGTTATCTATCCACATGGAAATCTCAATCACTTCATTACTTAAAGCCTGCTTCTGAGATTGAACTTGCAGAGCAGGCCCAAACAGCCCTATCGCCAGCAAGGAAACTATAAATAGCTTAAAAAACCAGTGCCTGTTCATAATCAAAATCGATTTAAACCTCTGTTTGTTATCTAAGCTCCAAGGCTTTGGCAGCACTGGCTGAAAACTGCAGCGGGATCTGCAGCGGTTGTTATTGGTCTACCGATTACTAACTGGCTAGCGCCAGCGGCAAGGGCTTGGCCAGGGGTTAGCACCCGTTTTTGATCATTGCAATCGCTGCCATGGGGCCTAATGCCTGGGGTAACAAGGGCAAAAGGCTGGGGGTGGGCGGCCCGCAAACTTGCCACCTCGAGGGGTGAACAAACACAACCGGCAATACCTGCAGCGGTGGCCAACTGGGCAAGGCGATGCACATAACGATCGATCGGCTCGCTAATCGCCAACTGATCTGCAAAACAAAGGGGATCCCAACTCGTTAGCACCGTTACGGCTAGCAATTTGGGCAGTGGTAAACAAGCTGCAGTTGCCCCTTCAATCGCCCCCTCTTGGGCGGCCTGCAACCCCGCCAAGCCTGCTGCTGCATGAACCGTTATCAGGCCAGCACCAAAACTTGCCGCCTGGCGGCAAGCAGCGGCCATGGTGGCAGGAATATCGTGAAACTTCAGATCAAGGAACACCTCTAGGCCGAGGCGCCGCAATTCAGTTACCACCTCGGGGCCACCGGCCATAAATAACTCCAAACCCACCTTCACCCAGCGCAAATCTGGGATAGAGCGCACAAAAGCCAACGCCTGCTGCGGAGCCATGCCATCAAGGGCAACAACCAGCTGGTTGGAGGCTTTCATCAGGGTGTTCATGAAGCTTTTAAGCGCCGAAATATTTTTTTGCCCAACTGCAACACCTTGCCTTCTAGTTCAGTTGCAGTTTGGAATTCCTGGTTGGGATCACTCAATTTTTCACCATCCAACTTCACACCACCGCCTTGGATCTGCCGTTTTGCTTCACTGCTGCTGCAAATGCCCACGGCGCTGAGCAGATAAAAGGCCTTGGCTGGAAAATTCACAGCCCCAAGTGAAACCTCAGGCACTTCAGCCGAGGCGGCAGCACCAGCCACCAAATTGGCGGCATCGGCTTGGGCTGCGGCAGCTGCCCGATCGCCATGGCGTAAGCGGGTTACCTCAAGGGCCATCGCCATTTGCCGCTCCCTGGGATTGCTGGGCAATGCCCCTAATTCGAGATTGGTGAGCAAGGTGATGTATTGATCCACCAGCCCATCGGGCACCTTTTCCAGCTTGGAATACATAGATAGGGGGTCTTCCCTTAAACCAACAGTGTTACCGAGGCTTTTACTCATCTTTTGCACCCCATCAAGGCCGGGGAGGATCGGCATTAGCAGGCCAAATTGAGGTTTAATACCAAAATGACGCTGTAAATCCCTACCCATAGCCACATTAAATTTTTGATCCGTACCGCCAAGTTCCAAATCGGCTTTAATCGCCACTGAGTCGTAACCCTGGAGCAAAGGATATAAAAACTCATGTAATGAAATCGCCGTGCCACCGGCATAACGATTGGCAAATTCTTCCTTTGCAAGCATCTGACCAACGGTGCTTAACGCCAATAATTCAATCACTTTCGGTAGATTTAAATCCGTTAACCATTCACTGTTGCGGCGCACCTCAAGGCGATTGGGGGTGTGGAAATCCAAAAGTGAAAGGCTTGGATCTTGGCCTTGGCCCAATTGCTCCAAATAGGTGATGGCATTGGCTTCCACCTCATCGCTGCTTAGTTGCACCCTGGTGGCACTTTTACCGCTGGGGTCGCCAATGCGAGCAGTGAAATCACCAATAATCAACACCGCCGTGTGGCCAGCATCTTGAAAAGCTCGCAATTTGCGAAACAAGATCGAATGGCCTAAATGAATTTCACTGCCGGTGGGGTCAATACCTAATTTAATCCGTAAAGGTTTATTTGTTAGAGCGGTTTCAGCGTTATCAGGAAATAGATCAGCCACCCCACGGTTAAACCAATCAAGGTTTTTATTTAAGCTCAAGATTCTGCCTCAAGCTGGGTTTTCATGCGCTCCAAGGTGAGATTCATCTGTTCAAACATCTGCTCTGGTGTAATGCCGAATTGACTCAACTGTGTGCGCAATTGTTCCACAGTGAGCTTGGCTTGAAAATCTTCAGATAGCTCAAAGCGTTTCATGAAAACGCGGTAGCGATCCATGAGTTCTTCCATGCGCTCGATAAAAAGCTTCTTGCCTTCACGGTCAAACTTTCCATACTCGCCTCCCAGCTGCATCAGCGACTGGTAATCGGCAAAAAGGCGCTTGGCCTCATCTTGCACGATGTCGGATTCAAAAAAGCCCATGGGCCGCCGGGGTAAGCCGCCATTCTGGGCGGCCTCCTCCCCCTGGCCAGGGCGGATGGCCGACCCGATACTGACCCCAGATTGATATTTCGCCAAACCACCTATGGCGCAAGGCCACTGGCTGGATCCCCTCGCCCGCCAGGTGTTGCGGGTTTTGAAGCAACCGCCAAC
>Ga0114980_10002281_pt1 | contig 13606 bp, 7 predicted proteins | sample S_140806_EF_Meta_FD_87018 | JGI IMG/M metagenome (GOLD analysis project Ga0114980, IMG submission 87018) | Freshwater microbial communities from Lake Simoncouche, Canada to study carbon cycling - S_140806_EF_MetaG | ecosystem: Environmental > Aquatic > Freshwater > Lake | place: Lake...
AATACAGTTGCTATAACAGGGATCACCGACTTTATGGGAGTTGGTGCAATTGGTAATTACTACTACAACTCAATTTACGTTTCAGGAACTGCAGCTGCTGGAGCCACAGATTCATATTGTTATGGTCGTTTCGGTACATCAACAGCTACATTACGTAACAACTTGTTGTACAACAAACGTTCTGGTGGAGCTGGTGTTCACGCTGCTATTGGAAGCAGTGGTACAAATGTTGGTTGGGGTAATACAGCCTCTAACTACAATGCCTTTATTGTTGGGGATACGACCAAAGTTGGTGCTTGGGGTGCTACAATATGTAACATGTCTGCATGGAGAAGTAATTCTACCGGTGATGCCAATAGTATCTGGGAAACAAGTGGAACTGTAACGACTACAGCATTATTTGTTTCTGCAAACCCAGGTAACCTGCATATCAATACTTCTACATATCCAGAAGCACTTGGAACTCCTGTTGCAAGCGTAACTGCCGATTATGATAATAACCCACGTAGTGCTACTTTCCCTACTATTGGTGCCGATGAATTGGCTTGCAGTAATATTGTATTTACGGTTAGCACCCAGACAAACGTAAGCTGTAATGGTGGTAACAATGGTGCTGCTACAGTCGGTGGAACAGGTGGTAACGGACTTACTTATTCGTGGGCTCCTGCAGGTGGAAATACTGCAACTGCTACAGGCTTAAGTGCTGGTACTTATACATGTACTATTAGCAACATTTGCGGTAACACAGGCTCTGTCGTGGTTACTATCACTCAGCCTGCTGTGGTTAGTGCAACTTCTACTTCAACTAACGTAAACTGTAACGGTAATGGAAACGGTTCTGCTACCGTAACTCCTTCTGGCGGTACAGGTCCGTACACTTATGCATGGTCTCCTTCAGGTGGAACTGCAGCAACAGCAACTGGTCTTGTAGTTGGCTCATACACTTGTCTGATTACAGACGCAAACAGTTGTACAACCACTCAATCTGTTACAATCACAGAACCTACAGTGCTTGTGGCTTCTGCAAATGGTCAAACGGATGTAAGTTGTAACGGTGGAAGTAACGGTTCTGCTACAGTAGCAGTATCAGGTGGAACTCCAACGTATACTTATGCTTGGTTACCTTCCGGTGGTAACGCAGCTTCCGCGAGCGGTCTTGCAGTAGGGTCATATACCTGCACTGCAACTGATGCTAATGGATGTACTTCAACGCAATCATTCTCGATTACTCAGCCTACAGCGCTTGTTGCAACTTCAATGCAAACTGATTTGACTTGTAACGGTGGAAGTAATGGTGATGCAATGGTGATGGTGACCGGTGGAACAGCAAGCTATTCATATTCTTGGTCCCCATCCGGTGGTAACGCATCTTCAGCGTCTAACCTTACAGCAGGTACTTATACTTGCCTGGTTACTGATGCTAACGGATGTACGTTGACGCAAACATTCAACCTTACACAACCTTCACCTATTACTGCAACTACAGGACAGGCGAACGTAACATGTAACGGTGGAAGTAACGGAAGCGGATTTGTAACTGCATCCGGTGGAGCTGGGTCGTACACGTACTCATGGTCTCCAACTGGAGGTAATGCTGCATTGGCATCAGGCCTTACAGCCGGTACTTATTCTTGCTTGATCACTGATGCAAACAGCTGTACATACACTCAGACGTTTAACATTACAGAGCCAGCTGTTGTTGCTGCTACAGTGATAGCGGCTAACAACCCGACTTCTTGTGGTGGTAGCGATGGATCAATTGACATTACAGTTTCAGGTGGTACGTCGCCGTATGCATTTGTTTGGAGCAATAGCGGATCTACCGAAGATCTTTCTGGATTGCCTGCTGGTTCCTACTCAGTAACGGTTACGGATATCAACGGATGTTTGACTACTGCCAATGCATCGTTGAATGATCCAAATGCACCGGTAGTTACATTGGCTCTCACAATTGATTCTGTTTGTCAGAGCACAACGTCGCCATTCGCATTGGCTGGTGAAACACCTGTCGGTGGTACATTCTCTGGTCCGGGTGTAAGTGGTGGAATTTTCACGCCGCTGAATGCCGCAATCGGAATGAATGTGATCTCTTATACGTACACTGATTCTGCTACTGGATGTACAGCAAGCACAACAGATTCAATCTATGTTGACATTTGTTTGGGTGTAATGCCTGGAGCTACAAACGGAAACTTTGAAGTGTATCCGAACCCAAACAATGGTACTTTCAATTTGACGCTAAATACAAATGAAGCAGCAGAAGTACAAGTGTACGATGCGGTTGGTCAATTGGTGAGCACACAAATGGTTCAGCCAAAAGTTCAGCAGACTATTCATATTGAAGTTTCCGGTGCATACATGATCAGTGTTGTTACGGCTGATGGTCAACGTACAACTCAGCGTGTGATTGTAACCAGATAATCTGATCGCAATTCTCATTAGCAAGGGGCTGTTTCGTAAGAAGCGGCCCCTTTTTTCTGCCCAAGCTTATTACTATATTTGAAGTATGGCAAGGAAGGTGCTCTGGGCGATCTTATTTATGCTGATGATGGATGAAATCGATGGTCAGGAAAATCCTGCGATATCGCACCGTATGCATTTGAAGTTGAGCGGTAATGTGCCACATCCTGTAACTAACAAGGCATTTCGACGCAGCTTCACTGGAATTTATGATATCAGCCTTTCGTACAGGATACTACTGTTCTCCAATTTTTCTGCTGGATTTCAAGGCAAGCATGTAGAGTGGAGGACACCTGACAATAAAATCCCAGGGCTGGATACCTACGGACATTTTAATTCCGGAGGATTGTTGTTGTCCTATGATTATCCAATCACTGAAAACGGAATTATGTATAGCGCGATCACTGCAGGTATAGCACAAATGAACTATACTGGCTTGTCGTATGATTCGATGCCCGATAATTTTCAAACCAAGTACAGATTCAATTACGGTGAAGTAGAGGTAGGGGCGTATTTTTATACAGAAGGCAGCTTTGCAATTGGTATGCAAACGTCAATGGTTTTCACCAATTATGGGTTTGATCCGTATCGACTTTCGCTGGATGAGCACAAAGCTTATACAGCTACAGATCTGAACGGAAAAGTGGTTCAGTTCAATCTTGGTTTCTCCGTTGTTTACAGTTTCCTAAAGAAGAGAGGTACTTGACGTAGATTCTGATTACAATACTTCAATTATACCAAAAGAAAAAAGCGCCATCAGATTTCTCCGTGGCGCTTTCCCTTTTAAAGGTTTTTACTCCTCTTTCTTGTTTTTCTTAGGCTTTGGTTTTGTAACCGAAATGACCATGTCTTTTTTCTCATCGTCATAATCGATACTGACAACATCACCTTCAGTGATTCCTGACTTTATGATTTCTTCTGCCAACGGATCTTCAATGAACTTCTGAATAGCACGCTTCAACGGACGGGCTCCATAAGCCTGATCATATCCTTTTTCTACAATATAATCTTTGGCTTTAGGAGTAATCTCAATAGAATAACCCAACAGAGAAACACGTCCGTACAATTTGTCCAATTCAATGTCAATGATCTTGTGAATGTCTTCACGAGTCAAAGAGTTGAACATAATTACATCATCAATACGATTCAGGAACTCAGGAGCGAAAGCTTTCTTCAATGCACTTTCAATTACACCCTTCGCATGATCGTCGCCAAGTTCCTTCTTCGCGCCAGTAGAGAATCCAACACCAGAACCAAAGTCCTTCAATTGGCGTGAACCAATGTTTGAAGTCATGATGATAATCGTATTCTTAAAGTCTACTTTACGTCCAAGTGAATCGGTCAATTGTCCATCATCCAATGTTTGAAGCAACAGGTTGAACACATCAGGGTGTGCTTTCTCAATTTCATCCAGCAAAACAACAGAGTACGGCTTACGACGAACTTTCTCAGTAAGTTGACCACCTTCTTCGTATCCAACATATCCTGGAGGCGCTCCAACCAAACGAGATACTGCAAACTTCTCCATGTATTCGCTCATGTCGATACGAATCAACGCATCTTCATTATCGAAGAGATACTTTGCGAGAATCTTAGCCAGTTGGGTTTTACCAACACCTGTAGGTCCAAGGAAAATGAATGAACCAATTGGCTTGTTCGGATCCTTCAGTCCGGCGCGATTACGCTGAATTGCTTTTACGACTTTCTTAATCGCATCTTCCTGACCAATTACTTTTCCACGAAGATTTTCAAACATCACTGCAAGTTTGTCGCCTTCATTTTGAGAGACGCGCTGTACAGGAATTCCCGTCATCATGGAAACGACTTCTGCTACATTCTCTTCTGCTACAACCTCACGATGGGTTTTGCTTTCCTCTTCCCATTGCTTTTTGGCAGCTTCCAATTGTTCCTGCAACTGGCGTTCTTTGTCGCGAAGACGTGCAGCTTCTTCGTAACGCTGAGAACGTACCACTTGATTCTTTTCTTCTTTTACCTTTTCGATTTCTTCTTCAACCTCAAGAATCTTCTTAGGAACCTTGATATTGGTAATGTGTACACGTGAACCTGACTCGTCCAACGCATCAATTGCTTTATCTGGCAAATGACGATCAGTAATGTAACGAGCAGTTAAGGTTACGCAAGCCTTGATCGCTTCATCCGTATAATTCACATTGTGGTGATCTTCATAACGTGCTTTAATGTTGTGCAGAATCTGAATCGTTTCATCAATAGTTGTTGGTTCAACAATAACTTTCTGGAAACGTCTTTCGAGTGCACCATCTTTCTCGATGTATTGACGGTATTCGTCAAGCGTAGTAGCTCCGATGCATTGAATTTCTCCACGCGCTAATGCAGGCTTAAACATGTTGGATGCATCAAGTGAACCTGAAGCGCCACCCGCGCCAATGATAGTATGAATTTCATCAATGAATAGAATAACATCCGGGGATTTTTCCAGTTCATTCATCACTGCCTTCATACGCTCTTCAAATTGTCCGCGGTATTTAGTTCCCGCAACGAGTGAAGCCAAGTCCAGAGAAACTACGCGCTTGTTGAACAGTACACGTGATACTTTTTTCTGGATAATGCGCAAAGCCAATCCTTCAGCAATTGCAGATTTACCAACACCAGGTTCTCCAATCAGAATCGGGTTGTTTTTCTTACGGCGTGACAAGATCTGAGAAACACGTTCGATTTCTTTTTCACGACCGACAATTGGATCTAGCTTTCCATCTTCAGCTGCTTTCGTTAGGTCGCGACCGAAGTTATCAAGTACAGGCGTTTTCGATTTAGAATCGGAAATCTTCTTCTGATTCGCACCGAAAGTGCTGTCTTCTGAATCGTCATCTTCAGGAGTATTCGGAAACTCCGCACGAGGAGATGACGTTTCGTCAATTAGTCCGCTTGCCGTGGTATCCAATTCTCCTTTCACTGATTCATAATCAACTCCGAAACGATGCAATGCTTTCGTTGCAACTGAATCTTCATCTTTCAGAATAGAAAGAAGAAGATGTTCTGTTCCGATCACAGCGCTCTTAAATAACTTCGCTTCAAGATAAGTGATTTTCAAAGCGCGCTCGGCCTGTTTTACAAGCGGAATATTGCCAAGATTTGCGGCCGACTTTCTGGCAGCACCCGAAGTAAGTGCTTCAACTTCTTTGCGCAAATCCAGCAAATTAATATTCATATGCTTCATGAGACGCACCGCGCTTCCTTCTCCTTCACGGATAATTCCGAGCAGAAGATGTTCTGTCCCAATGTAATCGTGCCCAAGTCGGAGCGCTTCTTCACGACTATACGTGATTACATCTTTTACTCTGGGTGAAAATTTTGCTTCCATAAATAACCTTTTCGGTTTGCTTTTCAGTGGTCTCTTAATACTCTAAAATTAATCCTAAATCAGGACCTTATCAAATGTAGATACAATCACGATTTTTGATGGTTTTACAGGGTGTTTTTATCCACGGAAAAATGTTAATAATTAGGGGTATTTTAACTCTGTTTCTCAATAGTAAATCGGTACTTTCGGACTCCTTAAATAAACTCAGTTTTAGTACTGTTCTTCAAGAACTGTGCTAAACTCTAATTGTGACAAAAAGACATGGCTTCAGGCGAAAAAATTATCCCGATTAACATTGAAGATGAAATGAGAACCGCGTACATCGATTATTCGATGTCGGTAATTGTTTCCCGCGCGTTACCCGATGTACGTGACGGATTGAAACCGGTGCACAGAAGGGTGTTGTTCGGAATGTTGGAACTCGGAGTACTCTCTAATCGTCCGTACAAGAAATCGGCGCGTATTGTGGGTGAGGTACTTGGTAAATATCACCCGCATGGTGATAGCTCAGTTTACGATACCATGGTGCGTATGGCCCAGGATTGGAGTTTGCGTTATCCGCTGGTTGATGGTCAAGGGAATTTCGGTTCTGTTGATGGAGATCCGCCGGCAGCGATGCGTTACACAGAGGCGCGCTTGAGAAAGATCGCGGAAGAGGTTATTGCTGATATTGACAAAAATACAGTCGATTTCCGTCCAAACTTTGATGACTCGCTGGAAGAACCAACGGTTATGCCTTCACGTATTCCGAATCTTCTTGTGAACGGAGCGTCGGGAATTGCGGTTGGAATGGCGACCAATATGCCGCCTCACAACCTCACGGAAATCATCAATGCTACAATTGCGTACATCGACAACCGGGAGATTGATACTGAAGGCCTCATGAAATTGGTTAAAGCTCCTGATTTTCCTACTGGAGGTACAATCTATGGTTTCAATGGTGTTCGTGAAGCTTTTGAAACGGGGAGAGGACGTATCGTTCTCCGCGCGAAAGCAACGATTGAAGAACACAATGGTCGCGAGCGTATTATTGTGACCGAAATACCTTATCAGATTAATAAGTGGCAAATGATTAAGGCTACTGCAGATCTGATCAACGAGAAAAAATTAGAAGGTATCAGTGACATTCGTGACGAGTCAGATCGTGACGGAATGCGTGTTGTTTACGAATTGAAACGTGATGCTGTTTCTAACGTAGTTCTGAACCAACTTTATAAATACACTTCGCTTCAAACATCATTTAGTGTGAATAATATTGCACTGGTTGGTGGGCGTCCAATGATGTTAACGTTGAGGCAAATGATCGGTCACTTCGTTGATTTCCGTCATGAGATAGTGGTTCGTCGCACGAAATACGAATTGGACCAAGCTGAGAAACGTGCTCACATTCTCCAAGGTTATTTGATTGCATTGGATCATCTTGATGAAGTAATCAGGGTAATCCGCGAATCATCAACACCGAATGAGGCAAAAGAAACATTGATTACACGTTTCGCATTGTCTGAAATTCAGGCAAGTGCAATTCTCGAAATGCGTCTGCGAGTTCTTACCGGACTGGAGCGCGATAAGATTCGTGCTGAGTTTGATGAGTTAATGAAATTAATCGCGCATTTGCGCGGTATTTTAGATAATGAAGGACTTCGCTTCCAGATTATTAAGGATGAGTTGGCTGAGATTCGTGCGAAATATGGTGATGAGCGTAAGACTGAAGTTGTTTACGCAGCCGACGATCAGCGCATGGAAGATTTGATTGCCGATGAAGATGTTGTGATCACTATTTCGCACTTGGGGTATATCAAGCGTACACCGTTGGCAGAATATCGCGCTCAGAATCGCGGCGGACGAGGTTCACGTGGATCTGCAACACGCGACGAGGACTTCGTGGAACACCTATTTGTAACGAATACTCACGCCTATCTCATGCTCTTCACCGAACAGGGAAGATGCTTCTGGATGCGCGCGTATGAAGTTCCCGAAGGAAATAAAACGTCAAAGGGCCGTGCAATCCAGAACTTGATCAATTTGCCAACTGACGATAAAGTGTTGGCGTTCATTAAAGTAAATAGCCTTACTGACGAAGAATATATCAATTCACATTATATAGTGATGTGCACCAAACGTGGTGTGATCAAGAAGACCGTTCTTGAACAATATTCTCGTCCACGTGCAAATGGTATCAACGCTATTACTGTGCGTGATGGTGATACATTGCTTGAGGCAGTGTTGGTAACCAATAATGATCAGTTGATGGTTGCATCTCGAATGGGCAAAGTTGTTCGTTTCAATAACAGCCAGGTTCGTGATATGGGCCGAACAGCAACAGGAGTGCGTTCAATAACCTTAGCGGGTGATAAAGATGAAGTGATCGGAATGATTGTAATGCCGATTTCAAATCCTCCTCAAGTTCTGGTGGTCTCTGAAAAAGGTTATGGAAAACGTTCCGATGTTGAGTCTTATAGAGAGACGCGCCGTGGGGCGAAAGGTGTTAAGACGATCAATGTAACTGACAAAACTGGTCAGTTGATTGCGATGAAAGCGGTTACGGATGAGCATGACTTGATGATCATTACAACAGCTGGAATTGTGATTCGTCTTCGTGTTGCTGATTTGAGAGTAATGGGTCGCGCAACGCAAGGAGTTCGCTTGATTTCTTTGGATGATGCGGATGCAATTGGAGCAGTAACAACGGTAGAAACTGATCCAGAAGAAGAAGCAGTAGCAATTGATGGAACAGTAGATACAACTATGGCCGATGCGTCGGATGAACCGGAAACAGAATCTGAAGAAGGTACCGATGATGATGGCACGGATGTTGAAACGGAGAGTGAGGATAATAAACCTGAATAAACGATGAATATGAAAAAGTACCTTGTAATTGCAGCAGTGCTGGTATCGTCCGGAGTTGCTTTTGGTCAGAAGAACAAAGTGACTACTACTTATAACGCCATGGAAAGTTATAAGCGCGACAAAGATCCAGCCGATCTCGCGAAGGCGAAATTGAACATCGATGATGCAACAATTCACGCGGACACAAAAGACGAAGCCAAGACATGGTTCTATCGTGGTAATGTGTATTTGGCGCTGTTTCAGGCCGATTTTAACGCAAAAATGGCCACAATTACGGATGTAACTGATGCAGGAAAGAAACAGCAAGTTGCATATACAACTGTTTCTACTCAGAACCTTAGTGAAGCCACAAATGCTTATTTGAAGGCAAAAACGTTGGACAAGGTTGGTGTGTATGATGGAATCAACAAAGGGCTTGGTGATTGTTATTTCTATACACAAAACGTAGGAATTGCAAATTTCAACCAAGAAAAATATGCGGAAGCATATCCTATGTTTGATCTAGCAATTTCAATTTCAAGTGCAAACGGACTTACGGATACATTGAACACCAACAATGCCGCAGTTAGTGCGATGAATGGAAAAATGTATGATAAAGCGATTGTACATTTCAAGAAGCTGACTGAATACGGATACGGAAAAGGTAATACATACCTGCTTTTAGGTCATTGCTACCAGGACAAGGGTGATTCTGTTACGTACAAATCAACAATTGCAGATGGTTTGAAAAAGTACCCAACTGACGCTGATTTGCTTACAGAAGATGTGAACATAAAGTTGAGTGAAGGTAAATCCAAGGAAGCGGTGGCTCAATTGGAAGCACTCACAGCTCAGCGTAAAGATGATCCGGAATTGTTCTTCGTGGTTGGGAACGTTTATGATCGTATGGCAAATCCGAACGATAAAGATGGAAAACCTGTGGCAAAACCTTCAAGTTATGAGGAATTATGTCAAAAAGCAGCAGATAATTACAAAAAAGCCCTTGAATTAAAGGCGGATTATTTCGATGCAACCTATAACTTGGGCATTTTGTACTACAATCAGTCGATCGAGTACTATAATCGATCAAATTCAACGATTGCAGATGCGGCGAAATATGGAACAATGTGGGAACCACCAATGAAGGTTGCAGTTGAATATTTGGAAAAGGCTCGTGTTTTAGATCCTAAAGACATGAACACCTTGTTAGCTTTGAAGATCTGTTATGGTAACTTGGGTGATACCGACAATTATAACAAAATGAAAGAGGAGATCAAGAAGATTCAAGGCAAGTAATTCGATTCTGCGCAGTAGTTTGATTGTCAAAATCAAATCCATAAGTACATCAAATGCCCCGTTTTTGGGGCATTTGCTATTTTATGAATTCCCACAAATGGATGTACAATCCATTATATTTGAAGAAATTCAGAACTTATGCTCTCGGGAACACATGTATCTATAGATGATCCACGCAATAATGATGTTCTCATTTACATCAATGGAGATCTTTATCATCGCAGCGAAGCCAAAATCTCGGTATTTGATAGTGGCTACTTAGTAGGCGACGGAATTTGGGAGGCCGTGAGGCTCACAAGAGGAACACTAGTATTTATTGATCAGCATTTGAATCGACTCTATGCTGCTGCAAAATCAATCGGGCTTGACCTGAAGCTAAGCCAAGAAGAACTTATTCGGGAGGTTTATAGAACCTTGATTGCCAATAATATGAGCACAGATGTCCATGTGAGGATTATGTTTACGCGTGGCATCAAGAAGACTCCATCACAGGATCCACGTTACACTGTTACTGGGCCAAATCTTGTAATAATTGCAGAACACAAGAAAGCTTCCGAGGAAGTGAAGAAAGCGGGTATATCGCTTTTTACTTCTACAATTAGAAGAGGAGCTCCAGATTATCTTGATCCGCGGCTAAATTGCCACAGTAAATTGCATGAAGTACAAGCCCTAATTCAAGCAATTGAAGCTGGTGCTGATGAAGCGCTAATGTTGGATCAAAATGGCTTTGTGGCAACGTGCAATTCAACCAATTTTTTTGTTGTTAAAAACGGTGTAGTACTGACATCAACAGGCAAATATTGTATGAACGGAATTACCCGAGCCAATGTGATAAAGGTCTGCAAGCAAAATCATCTAGAGATTCAGGAAGCAGATTTCTCACTTTTTGATGTTTATAGTGCTGAAGAAGCATTTACAACAGGCACTTTTGGAGGTCTAACTCCTGTAATTAAAATTGACGGGCGGATGATAGGTGAAGGTAGACCGGGATCAATAACCTCAAACCTAAGTAGAATGTACAATGAATTAATTGATTTGGAAGTTACAAACGCAATGAAATCAAAATAATGGGAGCGAAAAAAATATGCTTATGGTCGGGACCAAGGAATATATCTACTGCGTTAATGTATTCATTTGCACAACGTCCGGATACCGCAGTTTTTGATGAGCCACTGTACGGCTATTATCTGAAGGAGACTATTGCGAAGGAATATCATCCTGACGCTGAACTTGTTATGAGTTCTATGGAATGTGATGGTAACCAGGTGATTGATTTTATGATGGGAGACTTCAATTCGGAAGTTGTGTTTTTCAAGAATATGTGCCATCATTTGTTAGATCTTGACCGAACGTTTATGAATGACACACTTAACGTGATTTTGACCCGACATCCCGCACAAGTAATCACATCATTTTCAAAGGAAATTCCGAATCCAAGTCTCTTAGATATTGGGATTAAAACGCAATCTGAGCTATTGAACGAGCTTATACACCAGAATGCCCATGTACTTGTCATAGACTCAAACGAGTTATTGAAGTCGCCAAGCCGTTATTTGAAGTTAGTATGTGATCAATTAGGTATTGAGTATTATGGGAATATGGCTTCATGGGAGAAAGGGCCAAAATCATACGATGGGTGCTGGGCTTCGCATTGGTATGAGAATGTGCATCGTTCTACAGGATTTCAAGCATATGAAGAAAAATCTCAAGAGGTTCCAGCATATTTGAATTCGCTATTAGAGGATGCTTTGCCTTACTTTTTTAAGTTGAAGCAGTATTCTTTAAAGCTGGAATAGCAGGAGCGAAATTCGGACACGGTGGTGATTTCGTTACATGCATCCAGTTAATTGAGTGGGAGAGGAAGTGTTGTTCAAACGTGTCTTTTATCGTTAAAATATTGTAATTCAATAATATGCTATTTAACATAATATTAATTATAATTACTTTGCATTACTTTGAAATTAGATCACATCTAACTCTTTGCCTGCAATTGTCTTCAATTAATCCCCGACAAGTGTTCTTGGGTCAATCCAAAAAATATTCAGCAAATACCCTATCCAAATTCAGCACCTAGAAGACTTATAATTCTACTTATTGAATAATTATATATATCTAGTATCTAACTGTTTGAATATAGTTATCTCTATTTTAACTTTATAATTTTAAATTGCCAAGTATCATCTTGTTGACAGAAATTGCCAAAGAAAGTCTGGACATGGCCGCATATGACCGATCTGTATCTACTACTTTATTTACTTCTGACTATATTTCGGTCGATCCATTTGAGAACAAGAAGACAGTTCCGGATTCGCCATTTAGATTGTTTACGTGCTCATACCTATCATTGTTAGCTACAGAAATGACCAAATTTGTGTCCCACACATTCATAGAATATCCTTAAAGATCATAGTGTGTGCGATCTGATTCAACAATCTTTTTACCTGAAGCCATTGCTCCAATAATGGCGTAATTCCCGCTGATTGCAAGAAAATGGCCAAAATAATGATTAGTATTTTGGTCGGACGCGACAACTTTTCCAACATAAGGTCACGTTTCCGCATGGGAAGAGTTTGCAAAAAAATCAGAGGATGAACATAGATATTGCTGATTTTCTCCCCATGGCTTTGGATGCTCTTGGGTTAATTTAATTCATGCTTATGTTGTCGGAAACAACCTTTTGTAGATGTTATAATCGTATAGTCAACTGTATACTTCCAACGAAAGCTATGGAATAAATGACGCGAAGTGCAACATCATACTTACATAAATTAGTATGTCCGGTAGTATTATTTAATACATTGTATATCAATATTATAAAAAATAAAATACTGTTGTTTTAAATCTCTCAAGACAAAAGGAGGCCGCTACCTTGCAGTGACTCAATTTGGATCTTTGGGTCTATTGCAGAGCGCTTCCTCAGCTTGGTGACATACACATGCAAACTACGGTTATTGAAGTAGCTGTCTTCGCCTCAAACATTCTTCAACAGGCCATTTCGATTCACAATTTAGTCATTGTTGGTCTCCAGAATTTGAAGAATTTCAGCTTCCCGAGGCGATAGTTTTCGGATATGAATAAGACGCATACAACTTTGAAGGTGGAAAGAAAGTTGTGGCAGAACGCGTGATCATTTTTTTATTCACTATAACTTCTTACTGCTTCATTACGTTAATTCTGCTCTTGGAATTTCCGTTGTCAATTTCCAAAATGTAAAAACCTTGAACCAATTCACTAAGATCAATTACAATCTGCTGGCCATTGGCTTGTTGTGTTTGCACTAGACTTCCCAATGAGGAGTAAATATTCATATTCGCAGTCTGCATATCGCTAGTTGCGTTGATTGTCAACATACCATTGGAGGGGTTTGGAAAAACGGCGTACTCATTCGTAGGAAATTCCTCTACTCCTACTGCTGACTGACTCCACTTTGTAATAAAGATATCATCAAGTCCTGCAGTGGACAGTGAAGCAGTTGTTCCTTGCGGATCAAAATCGCAAGATCCTGCAAAGTATCCGACAGTAACTACATTGTTTGAAGCGTCTACGGCAACACAATTACCAACGTCGTTTGAAGCACCTCCCATTTGATGAGCCCATACATAAGATCCGGAAGCACTTAGTTTTGAAACATAAACATCATACGTACCTGAAGAAACTAAATTCGCCGTATTAGCACTTGGATCG
>Ga0114980_10002284_pt1 | contig 13597 bp, 8 predicted proteins | sample S_140806_EF_Meta_FD_87018 | JGI IMG/M metagenome (GOLD analysis project Ga0114980, IMG submission 87018) | Freshwater microbial communities from Lake Simoncouche, Canada to study carbon cycling - S_140806_EF_MetaG | ecosystem: Environmental > Aquatic > Freshwater > Lake | place: Lake...
AAGATAGGGGTTGCGCTCGTTGCGGGACTTAACCCAACACCTCACGGCACGAGCTGACGACAGCCATGCAGCACCTAGTTTCGCGCTCCGAAGAGATGACCGCTTTCACGATCAGTCGCTAACTTTCAAGCCCTGGTAAGGTTCCTCGCGTATCATCGAATTAAACCACATGCTCCACCGCTTGTGCGGGCCCCCGTCAATTCCTTTGAGTTTCAGTCTTGCGACCGTACTCCCCAGGTGGATCACTTAACGCTTTCGCTTAGCCGCTGACAGTGTATCGCCAACAGCGAGTGATCAAAGTTTACGGCGTGGACTACCAGGGTATCTAATCCTGTTTGATCCCCACGCTTTCGTGCCTCAGCGTCAATTATGGCTTTGTGAGCTGCCTTCGCAATCGGTGTTCTATGACATATCTAAGCATTTCACCGCTACATGTCATATTCCGCCCACATCAAACACATTCAAGATCGACAGTATCAATGGCAGTTCCAACGTTAAGCGTTGGGCTTTCACCACTGACTTATCAACCCGCCTACGCACCCTTTAAACCCAATGAATCCGGATAACGCTTGGGTCCTTCGTCTTACCGCGGCTGCTGGCACGAAGTTAGCCGACCCTTATTCTTACGGTACATTCAGCCTACTACACGTAGTAGGGTTTATTCCCGTACAAAAGCAGTTTACAACCCATAGGGCAGTCATCCTGCACGCGGCATGGCTGGATCAGTCTTGCGACCATTGTCCAATATTCCTTACTGCTGCCTCCCGTAGGAGTCTGGTCCGTGTCTCAGTACCAGTGTGGGGGTGTAACCTCTCAGTACCCCTAGATATCGTCGCCTTGGTGAGCCGTTACCTCACCAACTAGCTAATATCGCGCATACTCATCTTTTACCGTCGGAACTTTAATTATCAAGAGATGCCTCCCAATAATATTATGGAGCATTAATCCGAATTTCTTCGGGCTATTCTCCAGTAAAAGGTAGATTATATACGTGTTACGCACCCGTGCGCCGGTCGTCAGCATGTATTGCTACACCTGTTACCCCTCGACTTGCATGTATTAGGCCTGCCGCTAGCGTTCATCCTGAGCCAGGATCAAACTCTCCATTGTAAGTTGATCTGGCGCCCCGACAGGGGTCGGGGCAATTATTCTAAGCTTGACACTCAAATTCGGCCTCGCCGAATTGAGATGTCTGTTTCTTTAACCTTTCCCAATCTTTTCAAAGAACTTTCTGATATATATAATTTGCTTTTTCTCTTGCGAGCTTCAGCGGTATCAGTCAACTTGTTTTAGAACGTCGTCTGTTTGTCTCAAACGGGCTGCAAAAGTACAACTCATTTTCTAATCTCCAAACATTATTTAAAATATTTTTCAAAAATCCGCTTTTGAAAGAGCTTGATTTTTTCAAACGGGTTGCAAAGATAATGCTTCCTGTTTCAATCTTCCAAACTTTTATGCGAAATTTTTTGAAATTCCTACATTCTTCAACTTTCACAGAACGTCCCGTCGTTTACGGGGCTGCAAATGTACCATTGACTTTCAGTTTGGCAAGAGATATTTGCAATTATTATGGTCGACTTTACATAATATATTGAATATCAAGTGAAATAATTTATCCTAAATCAGAAAAAAGAGCCAAAAAGCAGGTCTAAGGTGTACTCAAAGCCACGGGAATCACCTTCCCATTGAAGAATTCAGAACCATGAATGCAGAACCACGAAATGTATTCCGCCATTTTACTTGAACTCAAAGGTGCACTATAACCAGGAAAAGCTTCCTGCAACATTTCCGTTTGTGCTGCGCCTAGCGCCAAGCAATTCACTTTTATGTTTTCTGCCTTTAACTCCTCAGCCAGTACTTCACTGAGGATTGCTAATGCTCCTTTGCTACTACTGTAAGCCGATAGTCCTGGAAACTTTGAAGACCCGTTTAAACCTCCCATGCTTCCAATGTTAACAATGTGAGGAGCGTTGCTTTTCCTTAGAAGCGACAAACATGCCTGTATCAATCTAAATGGTGTGAAAACATTCACTTCATAGACTCCTCGCAATTCTTCTTCGGTAATTGCTGCGAATGCTTTATTCACCAATGTACCTGCGTTATTCACGAGGACGTCAATCACAGGAGTAACCTCTTTTATTCTATTCACGAGATCAACTACGCCAACGCGTGTAGAAATATCTGCTGGGATTACTATGAGATTTTCTGCGTAACCCGCCGTGCGTACTTCATTATATAACTTTTCCAATCCTGCGGAATTTCTAGCAACAGCAATAACACGATGTTTGGTACGGCACAGCTGCAAGGCAGTGTCATAGCCTATTCCTCTGGATGCACCTGTAATGAGAATTGTTTTCATGATCGTTAAAAGTAGATATTCACAACGAATGAATACTCATGACTAATCTTATTATAGTAATTTTGGTTTATGAGTCAAGGACTTATCAGATCATTTGCATTTGCAATTTCCCTACTCCTCTGTTTGCATGGAGATGCGCAAAACAAAATGGCTTCCTCTGTGAATTTTAGAGATAAGATTGGCTATGGAGGTAATTTAGGTTTAAGAGTTGGAAATCCAACCTATATCGAACTGTCTCCAATTGCTGGTTATCGACTAAACACTTTCCTCATGCCAGGAGTTGGAGTATCGTATCGCTACATTCGCTACCGTTATGCTAATTATGCCCCTAAAGGCTCTAACCTATTTGGTGCGAGTGTGTGGGTGCGTGCATATGTAGCGCCAATGGTATTCGGATATGCAGAGTATGAAGTATTGAATGGCGAATGGGATCCCTATTTCCAACCGGATGTCAGATACAACATCTACACTTCATTTGTAGGAGGTGGATACAGTCAAGAGATGGGTGGAACATCAAGCTATGTTATGATATTATTTGCAATAAACAGAGAATGGGACTCACCGTACATCAATCCAGTAATTCGTGTAGGATTCATGATTGGAGGAACAGACAATTAAATTCTATTAACAACAATTATTTCCCCTATGAAACAAATTGTAAAATGTTTAGTGGTAATTCTGTGTACCACTCTATTTCAGGTTCAGGCCGCACCAATAAATAATCCGTATCAGAGCGAATTCAATTCGGCCTATGAAGCTCATCCAAATATTCCACGAGGATTATTAGAAGCGGTGTCTTTTACGAACACGCGATTCACCGTTCTTTCAAGTGAGGAAGAACTATCATGTACAGGATTGCCTCAAACTTTAGGAATAATGGGCTTGATTGAAAATGGACAAGGATGGTTCCGGGATAATATCGCTTTAATTGCTCAATTGTCGCATAAGGATCCCACAGTGATTAAAACGAATGCTAGCGAAGGAATCTTATCTTATGCAATAGCGTTCGACTCTCTTTACTCCCTTTTGCAATCGCAGGACAATGTGAATAATAGTGAGTCTTATCACATTGCGCATGTTCTTGCATTACTTAGTGAATTGCCCTATCAAGTGAACGATCTGCGGTCAATGTACGCACTCAATAGCTTTCAGTATTCTGTTCTTTCTTTTATGTGCGATGAAGCTATGGCCGGCACATATGGATTTCCTGCGCACGACTATGATCTTCGATACGTATTTGGAGCAAATAACTATGCAGTGTTGTCTTCTCGAAGTGTTTCGATTTCGTTGTCTGGAATTTCAGGGGATGGTGGTGCCAATTATAGACTAGGAGGAGATGATCACAGTGTTCAGTCAGCAGATTATGGTCCTGCTTTGTGGAATCCTGCAGCGAGTTGCAATTACAGTTCACGTAACAGCGTTGCCATTACGGCGGTTACCATTCACACTGTACAAGGAACTTACTCAGGATGCATTTCATGGTTTCAGAACTGTGCAGCGAGTGTTTCCGCTCATTATGTAGTCCGATCAAGCGACGGGCAAATTACACAGATGGTACTTGAATCGAACAAAGCATGGCATGTTGGAAGTGAGAATCCTTACACTGTAGGTATCGAGCATGAAGGATATGTAACCAATGCGTCTTGGTATACTAACGCAATGTATGTAAGTTCAGCAGCACTAGTTGCGGATATCTGCGCTAGCAACTCCATTGATCCGCTGCGCACTGGATGGTGGCCATGGTTACCTACTACCTACTACAATCAATCTTCGATTCCAGGTGCGTGCAGCAAAGTGAAAGGTCATCAGCATTATCCCAATCAAACCCACAACGATCCTGGCGTAAATTGGAACTGGAATTATTATTATGAGTTGATTAACCCAGCACCAGCAGCTACATTGCTGACTACAGCTACTGGCACATTTTACGATAGTGGCGGAGCATCCGCGAACTATTCTGATGACGAACGTTCGATATGGACGATATCACCGGCCAACGCAACCACAGTTACTGTAAATTTTTCTTCGTTTGCGATGGAGAATAGCTGGGACTACTTATTCATCTATGATGGTTCAGATGTGAATGCCCCGTTAATTGGCTACTATACAGCAACGAACAGTCCAGGCACAGTGACCTCCAGTGGAGGTTCATTAACCTTTGAATCGCGGACTGATTGCGCAACAACTGCCGCGGGTTGGAACGCTACTTGGACCAGCGTTATAAATGTTTCGCAAAGCGATGTGATTGCACCAACAACACAAGTTAGCGTGAGCGGAATTTGGCAAACTCAAAATTTCCAAGCGTCGTTTACAGACGCAGACGATACGACAGGCAGTGGATTAGAGAAGAGTTATTATCAGGTCATCGATTTTGACGGAAATGATTGGCGCGCGAATAACACGCAAGGATTCTTCAGTGATAATTTTGATCAAGCTTCGATCCACTCTGATTGGACAAGTGTTACAGGTACGTGGGCAATTAACAATTCTGTACTAGAACAATCCGATGAGAATCTTACCAACACAAACATATACGCTCCATTGACACAAAATCTCTCCAATCGCTATCTCTATCATTGGGCAGGAAAGATTGACGGTACGGGTAATAATCGTCGAGCAGGATTTCACTTCTTCTGCGACAACCCTACATTAACCAATAGGGGCAACTCCTATTTCGTTTGGTTCCGTGTAGATCAAAGCGTGTGTGAGATTTATGAAGTAACCAATGATGTGTTCACGCTTCAGGCATCATTTCCGATGACGGTAAACGCTAATCAATGGTATGACTGGAAAGTTATTTACGATAGAATTACTGGAAAAATATCCGTATATCAAGACAACAGTCATATAGGCGATTGGACGGATACAACTCCACTTTCCAACGGCAACTACGTTTCGTTCCGCAGTGGAAATTGTAATTGGCAGATCAACAACTTTAAAGCGTACCGCTCGAGATATTCCAATCAACCAGTTACAGTAAGCCTAGGAAGTTGCCCGACGTGTGAACTACGATTTCAGAATACGAATCCATCTACGCCAGCGGGAAGAGTGAAGAGCATTGTAGCAGATTCAGCTGGAAATTTATCTGCCATTTCCTATAGCGACATTAATGTTGATTGGACAGTTCCTGATCCAATTGCAACCGTTAATGACAGTTTAGTTAGCGATATTGATCTGCTGCTTACCAACACTGATCTCTGGGGAAGTTGGTCTGCCACGGCGGATACCAATTCGGGTTTATCACGTTATTGGTACGCTGTAGGAACACAAGCTTGTGACAGCAATGTAATAGCATGGACAAATAACTGGGGATATGACACAGCGCATATCGGTAATCTGACATTAATTTCCGGTCAATGGTATTATTTCTCTGTAAGAGCAGAAAACGGCGCCGGATTAGTGACACCATGTTATAGCAGTGACGGAGTATTAGTAGATCTAACAACAGGAATGTACGCGTCAAGTGCTCAAGAAATATCAGCGACAGTAGGTCCAGTTCCTGCCGCCGAGACAGTTACAATCAGATACACATTAGCCCGTGAAGGAAATGTTGTGATCACTCTTTATTCAACGAACGGTCAAAAAGACGAACTTTGCAGAGAAGACCAAGCTTCAGGAACGCATCTGCTAGAAATAAACAGTGTGCAACGAAATCTTGCCGCAGGACTATATTTTGTTAATATACAATCAGATAAGGATCAATTGGTGATCCCTATTATATTTAAGTACTAACTATGAAGATTAAAGCCATATTATCCGCAATGCTCATCAGCAGCGTAACATACGTTTCAGCACAGTGGAGAGACGTTAATTTTCCTTACGACGCTAAGTTAAATGGTGTTGCATTTGTGGACGAATCCAATGGTTTTGTTTGCGGGTATAACCCATCAACTGACTCAGGAGCTTTCGGTAACTTGTGGTTTACGAATGATGGAGGACAGAATTGGTCCCAGAAATACGGTATAACAAACATTTCAATTAATGATGTGGTCTTGACACCACAATTGAATAACGTTTGGATTGTTGGCGACAGCGGGTTTGTTCTTAACAGTGACTTCAATGTTTTCAATGTTTACGTAATGCAACAATTAACTTCAGCTTCTCTACAATGCGGATACGCTATTAACGATACGCTTTTTTATTGTGCAGGGGAGAATGGAGAAGCCTACAGACTTTCCGGAAGCGGTTTTGATTGGGACACTCTTGTCACAGGAACAACAGAAACCATTAATGACATTTATTTCTCAGATGCTGCTAATGGTTGGATCGTAGCTGACGGAGGATATCTTGCAACAACGAATGACAGTGGAAACACGTGGACATTTGTACAGCAGGCGCTTTGGGGCTTTTATGATTTTAATGGATTCGCATACCAAGGCAGTTCTGGTGTCAATCCGTATATCGTAGGAGAATTTGGTCAGGGGCAATTTTCAGCGGACAATGGAAGTAACTGGTACAATTTTACTACAAACACAATTACTGATCTCAACAAAATTCGATTCGGAACTACGTCAGGTGGAGTCGTTTGTGGCAGCAATGGTTTTATTTCACGTACCATTGATGGAGGCGGAAGTTGGTTCACTGAAACATCTCCACGCAATGCCAACCTATTGGACATTGCATTTGCCAGTGATACTTTAGCGTACATCTGTGGTGATTCTGGAGTGGTATTAATAAGCGCAGTGGACGTTTCAGGTATTCATACTACTTCGACAAGCTATTTCGGTGCTTCAGCGTTTCCGAATCCATTTGTGCAATCGCTTTACGTTTCTATCCTCGCAGAAGAAAACGCTTCAGCTAATGTGGCGATAATTGATATTACGGGCAAGACGGTGCTTGCCCAAAATTGTTCGAATTTGTCTCAAGGGACCAATAGAGTGGAGATTGCCGGTGCAGAATATCTTGCTCCTGGGATGTATTTCATCACTGTGATTTCAGACGCAGGGAACATTGCATTACCCTTGATCAAACAGTAGATCAACGGAAGGTATACAGGCAGTAAAACGAGGGTCGAAAAATATTTTTTCGGCCCTTGTATCTTTTGAGAAATTCCGGCATTAGGACGGCTAAACAATTAAGTCGAACCTAAACCTTCAGCGCTATGGCATCCGGAAAATTATCACCACGACAGAAGATGATCGGCATGATGTATCTCGTACTCACCGCACTTCTAGCACTCAATGTATCCAAGGAAATTCTCGATGCATTTGTCACAATAAATGCCGGATTGGAAAACACTGGAAAAAGTTTTGACCAAGATCTCGCGGGACTATATGCACGTTTCGATGAGAAGAAGAGCATTGATCCATTACGCGTAACAGCTAATTGGGAAAAAGCACAGCAAGCAAAAAAGATGTCGAAAGAGCTGAATCAATACATCGATTTGCTCAAGAAGCGTTTGATCAGAGAAACTGAAGGATTTGTTAATCACGAAGAAGACACAGCTCGTTTGATGTATATCAATGGGAAGGATAATCACGATGTGCCTACGAACATTCTCATTGGAGAATCGGAAGACGGCTCGGCAGGAGAATCACGCGTACTGAAAACAAAGTTGACTGATTATGAAAAGAATCTGTTAGCCCTTTTACCTGAACAAACTGCCAAGCAAATGCATCTTGGTATTGACACAGAAGATCCGAAAGACGGAGGAGAAACAAGAACCTGGGAGATGCGAAATTTCTATCACACTCCTCTTGCCGCCACAGTTACAATGCTGTCGAAAGTACAAGATGATATCAAGAGTGCAGAAGCGGATATAGTAGCCGAGTTATTGAAATCGACAGACGCAGATATTATTCCATTTGACACAGTGGCTGCACGTGTTATTACCACTTCTAACTATGTGCTACTTGGTGACGACTATAATGCGGACATCTTCCTCGCCGCATTCAACAAAACACTTGTACCTCAAGTTTACATTGGAGAATGGGATCCGAAAACAGGAAAAATGATTGGCCGTTATGATAGTTTAAATGTTCATGACGGGTTAGGAAAATACACCGTTCATGCCGACAAAGAAGGTATCATGACCTATGAAGGCGTTGTAAATATGAAAACACCCAAAGGCACGTTCATGCAATTCCCATTCCAGTCACAGTATATTGTTGGAAGACCATCAGCCACTGCAAGTGCAGACAAAATGAATGTGATGTATGCCGGTCTTGAAAATCCAATTACCGTTTCAGTTCCAGGCATTCCGAATGAGAATGTGCGTGTGACGTGCGATAACGGAAGCTTAACTCCACTTGGAGGCGGAAAATACAATGTAACAGGGCCAAAAGCTGGGAGACCATGTAACATCAACATTTCTGCTGTAACAGATAGTGGATCAATGCGGCCGATGGGTAAAATGGAATTCCGTGTAAAGCAACTTCCGGCCCCAATGGTTTATCCTTCCGGCGCAACTTCACCAAGAACCACGGCAGCATCATTGGCCAATTGCATAGGAATGGTATGTACTTACGGTCCCGACTTTAATTTCAATGCGAAAGCTAGCGTAGTATCGTTCTCAATGGACATAATAGCACCAGGAGGTTCATCGTTTCTCTACTCGAAAGAAGGTATTCAAGGGAATCAACTTCCAACTGAAGCTAAGACCGCCCTGAAAAATGCAAAAAAAGGGACTAAGGTGATGTTCTACAATATCAATTCAGTTGGTGCAGATAATAACCGCGTAAAATCACCCGACTGTACTTACATCATTCAATAAGAGTTTTCGTGAGCGGTAAGCAGTGAAGTTGGATACGGACGGTCAATATTGGCCGTCCGCTTTTGCATGTAATGATCTTAACTAACACTATTCTGTCCAGAAATTGGAATTATTTCGAAAATACGGTCACTTCCGAATGGTATTGTTACTTTAGCAATATGGCAAAGCGTGTACTCATGCGCATCATTTTACCGGTAGTGCTTTTTCTGATGATCAATACGCGTTTACAAGCGCAGATGAATATCAATAGCGCCGTTACAGCTAATCAGATGATCACTTCTTTGATTGGTCAAGGTATAGCTGTATCTAACGTACAGCTCAATTGTGCGCAAGGTGCGTATGGAACATTTACAAATGGAGTAACGACCAATCTTGGAATCAATAACGGAATATTGCTCACGACAGGATCAGCAGACACCGCTTCGAGTGCCAGTAATTCAGGACTTGATGTAAGTATTTGTGTAGGCACAATTCTTAATGATCCTGATCTAACAGCAATCGATCCAACAGCGAACAATGACGTCTGTATTCTTGAATTCGACCTCATTCCAAAATGCGATTCACTGACCATTCGATTCGTATTTGGATCTGAAGAGTATCCAAATTTTGTAGGCTCAATCAATGACTTATTCGGGTTCTTCGTTACGGGACCAAACCCATATGGTCCTGCGTTTGCTAGTCAGAATTTTGCCGTGCTTCCAAATGGAACACCGGTAAGTATCAATAACATCAACAACGGAAATACGAATACCGGACCGTGTCAGAATTGCGCCTTCTACATTGACAACTCAACGGGAACCACAGTTCAGTATGATGGAATGACAACTGTACTTACCTCCGGAATTCCAATGGTGCCTTGTCAAATCTATCATTTCAAAATTGCCATTGCAGATGCCAGTGATTGTGCTCTGGATTCAGGTGTATTCATTGATTTTCTTTCGTGTATTACAGGATTTACTTCAACCAGCGCAAGTACAGCAGATGTATGCAATTCTTGTACTGGTACAGCTAGTGTTAACGTAAGTGGAGGACAAGGTCCATTTACTTATCAATGGCTGCCTACTGGAGGAAATGCAGCAACGGCGACTGGACTGTGCGCAGGTACTTATAGCTGTTTGGTTACTGATCAAAACTCGTGCGGTATACCAGATACAATTGTCGTAACAGTTGGCGCTAACGGTAACGTAGCAAGTACCATTGCTCAAGTAGATGCAAGTTGTTTCGGTGATTGTAACGGTTCGTTGGCAGTGACACCTACGAGTGGAAGTGCACCCTTCACATATGCATGGACACCAAACATATCAGCAACGAACACCGCTAATGGACTTTGCGCTGGGCAATATGTAGTTACTGTAACAGATGCTGGCGGATGCAGTGCGACCAATACTTATGTAATCACTGAACCAAGTGCCCTTAGTATTACGCTTAATGGAAACAATACGGTTTGCGTAGGTGGAAGCACAACAATAACGGCTGCACCATCGGGAGGGACAGGTCCTTATACAGTGACATGGGATAACAGTTTACCCAACGGATTATCACAAACAGTTACACCATCGGCAACAACAGTATACAACGCAACTGTGACCGACGCGAATGGATGTAATACAACACAAAGTTTCACGGTTACCGTTTCGCCTTCACCAGTTGCCGCATTTACGGCTAGTCTGGGAGATTGCGCTCCAACGATCGTTACGTTTACAGATAATTCTACTGGTGCTTCCTCTTATCAATGGGACTTCGGTGATCCATCATCAGGACCTTTGAATAACTCGACACAAGCAAGCACAGGACACAATTATCTAACAGCAGGCTCATACGATGTTACGTTGATCGTAACTAACATTGGAGGATGCTCTGACACATTAGTGATGACCAATGCAGTAACTGTATTTGGACAACCAATAGCAGGATTAAGTGCGGCACCTGAAACCGTAAGCGAATTGTATCCAGAAGTTGGTTTTGTAGACCTATCCACTGGAGGAAGTAACTGTTGGTTGTACTTCGGTGATGGCGACTCTGTGAATACCTGCAATTTTGGAACTTTGACGCACATATATCCTTCTGCGGGTGTATATCAAGCCACATATATTGTAACGAATGCAGATGGATGTTCAGATACCTCGTATGTAACCATTACAGTGGAAGAACAGTCGACCGTTTACGTTCCGAACACGTTCACTCCAAATGGTTCAGGTTCTAATGAAATTTTCTTCGCTTACGGAACGAACGTTACAGCATTCCAGATGTACGTGTTTGATCGCTGGGGAAATCTCATATTTGAGAGCAACGACATTATGAAAGGCTGGGATGGGACATACAAGAATAATCCTTGCCAGGAAGACACTTATGTCTGGCGCATTCTGTGGTCTGATGCACAGGACAAAAAGCATAAGATGATTGGACACGTGAACTTAATTCGTTAACCTTTCCTCGACTCCTGCCGGATTGACAATTGAATCCTTCTGTTGGATGAGATTCCAAGAACGGAAATTACTCGGATCGCCCTTACATATTTTTGCAGTTAAGGCTTAGATAGTCCTCACATTGCTTGTGCGACAACTTCTTGCACACCAGGTACCATTCGCTTCAAGAGTGCTTCTATCCCCGCTTTTAATGTAAAATTCGCAGAAGGACACCCATTGCAAGAACCACGCATCTGCACTGTCACAATACCATTTTGATACGATGAAAAAGTAATAGCACCTCCATCCTGTTCCACCGCAGGACGGATATACTGTTCTAATACTTCAACAATTTTATGTTCAGTTTCCGATTGAGGAGCAGCGTGTTCGGTGAATACAGTAGTCGTCGATTTGAATGAAGAGTCAGTATGCACTTCTTGCTTAGGAAGTTCAGTTACTGCTTCATTTCCTTTAGCCAAGAAATCACGAATAAATTCGCGAAGTTCCAGTGTAATATCATCCCAAGAAAGTGTATCCGACTTTGTTACTGTAACATAATTCGCAGAAACGAAAACACCCTTTACAAAAGGAAAGCGAAAGAGTTTTGCAGCAAGCGGAGAACCTCCTGTTGATTCTGCATTGAGATATTGCGCCGTAGCACCGTCTTCAATCAACATCTTATTTGCTACGAACTTCATAGTAGCAGGATTCGGAGTACTTTCTGCGTAGAGGACAATAGGGATAATTGGCGTTTCCATAGGACAAAGGTAGAGAACAGAATTCAGATGTCAGACCTCTAATATCAGATATCAGACCTCAGATTCCTTACCTCAGATGTCAGACTTCAGTCATCAGAGGTATTTGAAGAAGATTCTCCTTTAAGACACCAAAGTTGTGGTCAACAGGCAGTAATTTAGCAGCCTGATGAAACCACAAGTCAAAACAGACTTTCTGATTATCGGCTCTGGCATTGCCGGACTTACCTACGCATTAAAAGTAGCGGCTCATGGAACAGTAATTCTGATTACCAAATCAAATGCTGACGAATCGAACACCAAATACGCACAAGGTGGAATTGCAGCAGTCATGTACTCCCCCGATTCGTATGAAAAGCACATTCAGGATACACTAGTTTGTGGTGATGGATTATGTGATGAAGAAGTGGTGAGAATGGTGATTAGTGAATCAACAGATCGCGTGAAGGAACTTGCAGGATGGGGAGCTCAATTTGACAAAACCCCAGAAGGAGAATATGAATTAGCGAAAGAAGGAGGACACTCTGAGCATCGCATTCTGCACCACAAAGATATTACCGGATTTGAGATTGAACGTGCGTTGCTGGAGGAGGTACACTCGCACAAGAACATTACCATTTACGATCATCACTTTGCTGTTGATATTATAACTCAGCACCATCTAGGAGTAGAAGTAAATAGCAGAACTCCCGATGTAAAGTGTTTCGGCGCTTATATTCTCAATACGAAAACAGGACAAGTGGATACAGTACTTGCGAAAAGAACGTTGATGGCCAGTGGAGGTGCAGGACACGTTTACGCAACAACAACTAATCCAGTAATTGCTACTGGAGATGGTATCTCGATGGTCTATCGTGCTAAAGGTAAAGTTGAGAACATGGAGTTCATGCAATTTCATCCAACGTCATTGTACAATCCTGGAGAGCACCCATCCTTTCTCATTACCGAAGCAATGCGTGGGCATGGAGGAATACTTCGCACTCAAGACGGGCAAGAGTTCATGCACAAGTACGACGAGCGAAAATCACTAGCGCCACGAGATATTGTTGCACGAGCAATTGACAACGAGATGAAAATTCGCGGAGACGATTATGTCTATCTCGACTGCACTCATCTTGATGCCGATGATTTGAAATCTCACTTCCCGAATATCTACGAGAAGTGTTTTTCAATAGATGTTGATATTACCAAACAAATGATTCCAGTTGTTCCCGCAGCACACTATCTATGCGGAGGAATTTCAGTAGATAAACAAGGACGCAGCAGCATACAGAATCTTTATGCAGTTGGCGAATGTTCATGTACAGGTTTGCACGGAGCAAACCGACTCGCATCAAACTCATTATTGGAAGCTGTAGTCTATGCA
>Ga0114980_10002291_pt1 | contig 13575 bp, 26 predicted proteins | sample S_140806_EF_Meta_FD_87018 | JGI IMG/M metagenome (GOLD analysis project Ga0114980, IMG submission 87018) | Freshwater microbial communities from Lake Simoncouche, Canada to study carbon cycling - S_140806_EF_MetaG | ecosystem: Environmental > Aquatic > Freshwater > Lake | place: Lake...
GAACCTGATTCCGAGGAAGGAAGCAAAGCTCCGGTTTCGTGATCAAATCCACCTTGCGTGGGACTGGAAATGCGCCTATTGTTGCGCAGAACTGGGTAGATCGGCAACGCTGGATCATATCATCCCAAAGGTTAAAGGTGGATTAACAGTACGTTCAAATCTGATTAGCTGTTGTCTTGGTTGCAATAGCCGCAAGCAGCATACAGATTGGAAGGAATGGTATCAAGACCAAGATTTTTATTGCGTAATTAGGGAAGAGGCAATTATGGCGTGGACCAATCAGTAGTAATTAACATAAATCTCGGCCTGCCATAAGTCAACTGTGTAACGCTGACGTGCTCCATTTTGGCCGCATGCCCTATACAATGGCATCCCGTCATCGCCCTCCATCACTTCAATCCAGCGTGTTTCACCGCGCTCAAGGCGGTCCAATACTTTCCGTTCCATCGTCTTCATACAGCGAGCATTTCCTAGCGTAGCGACCCTTGTTGGTTCGCGCCTCGGGGAACCCAAAACTGCATGCATCAGACCGTGGTGTCCAATGGATGCAAGACCAGCACTTGGCTTTGCCTTGATAAGATTCTTTAATTTCCTCCACTGATTTACCGCTGTACAGTGCCAAGTAATTGTATTGAGCACAAATAAACGCTGCACGCAAATCTGGTGTGCCAAGATCAATCGTAACCGGTTCGCAATTTGGCAATTTAATCCTTACGGTCCAATTCTCTGCCAAAGAATTGCGCTGCACAATTACGCGACCATTGTAAAGATTAATCATCTTTTTCACCAAATGAAGGTGCGTGATACAGTCGCTCTAGTTGCATTGAAGCTGGCTCCGTATTGCCTGAATCCCAGATGCCAGCGTTGGTAGGATCATTCCTATCCTTGACACCATAAACAGTCATAGTGCCATGTTGCTTTACATGCACCATACTAATGCGGGGGCTGCTAATCAAAAAACGGACTGCAGCATTTTCAAGCCAAGAAAGAAATGGTGCGTTCATTGTTCAAGATGGTTGATGAGACGATTTAGATACCATTGGGCCTTGCGTGCATCCTGGAGTGGAGCACCCTTCAGCCACATTCTTAGCAAATATTTAAGGGCTTGACCTTGAAGGTAGCCGCAAACAATATCAGAAGGAGCACTGGAAATAGCATCTTCAATGACGTCAATGGTTTCGTATTTACGATCAGCGTAATGCGGGGGATGATTAATAAGATCAGCCATTGTTGTCACCATAAACAATTGACACTGGGACATAAGGGGTTGGTTTGCCACCCCACCGAAAGTCTGGGTTGACCTTTTCCCATTTAACAGCCCATGACTCAATTTCAAGTTCAACCGTAAACCACTTGTGTTTACAATCGTCGCATACACGTTGACGTGTTGTATGGCTTGGTTTCGTGGTATTTGATTGTAAAACAAACACCGTACCGTGATTGCATTTAGGGCAGTTCATTAGATGTTTTTGGTTTGGTAGTTAGGGCAGTGGGGCTATTGAGCCACTCGCGCAGCGCGTCCCCCGTAGGCGTCTTCGGAGGCCATGCAACAAAGCGCAGCAGCTCCTTGGTGTCGGTGAACAACATGGAGACGTGCGGCCGCCATGCCATATAGCTGGTGCCGTTCCACCGATCGTGGTAGCGCACGACGCGGAGGCCGCTAGCGGTAAAGAGGTCAGGCACGGCCCCACCTCTCAAGGGCGGCGCGGGCGAATGACAACACATCCTGCCACTGAATCCATAGATTGATAAGCTCCTCATCCGTCGGCGGCTCCGGCGGTGAGGTGGCTAGGGCGGCTTGGGCACGAGTTGTGGCGGCGATCCAGCTGCGTTTCCACTTGCTAAAATCGCGTGGAGCAGTTTGATCTAGTTCAACCAGCTCAGCGCACAATGCGCGAAAGTCGGGGATGGTGGTCATTCTTCAAACCGAGAAAGAACTATAAAGAACATGCCAAACAGCCACGCTGCGATTGGCGATTTGGAAGCTAGGACGGGGGCCATATGAATGACTCCAATAAGAATAAACATTTCCTTTGGTCTCATTGGCCCTCCAGTTCGGTGGCGATGGCGAGGAGTTCGGCTCGACATGCGCGACGCTCACTCCAAATACCTTTCAGTATTTCTGGATCGTCTAACTCTGAGTGTGGCAACTCTGGAGCTGCTTGATCCGCAGCAGCACAAAGGGCGGCGGCCAAGGCTTTTCGGGTGTGGCTAGTGGGGCGAAACGCATCCATCACGGCCTGAGCAGCGGGTGATAGGTCAGCCATCAGTATTCAATCCCCACGCGAGCAATACCATCAAGCGGCACGCCAAGCCGATAAGCGGCACCTGCTGACAAATCGATGCTGTTGCAGTCGCAGCGGTCAGTGATCCGCACCATCAGCGAACGCCCCTTGTGGGTGACGCGAACCCTGGTATTACAAGGCAACCATGGATGGGCTGCGGACAAGCCCCAATGGCGGTAGGTGCTGCCGCAATACGCCACACGGCCGTCATACCAAGGATGGTAGACGGTGGCCGTGACAGTGCGGGCCTGGGCTGGTGCGGCAAGCATGGCCAGCAGTAGCAGAAGCCTTCTCATGCCCACTTCCCCAGCAGGTAGCGGCGGCATGTGGCGATCGCCTGATGCGCTTGCTTGGCGGTCATCACTGAACCGGTGTCATCTATCGCCTGGCACACGTCAGCATGGAGCTGCTGGTAGTCGGCATCACGAAAGTTGGGACCGATGTCAGAGCAAAACTCCTGCCACAGACCGGTGTAAGTTGAGCGCAGCGGGTGGCCCTTAGGCAGGGCAGCGCGGCCGCTGCGGGCATACAGCGCATCCATCATGATGGAACGTTGCAAATCAAGTTGATGGCGTTTCATTTTCCTTGAGGTAGAACAACAGATTGCGGCATTCCTGCCATGCCACTGAATTGTGGTGTAGCTCATCCATTCGAACTTTAAGCAACGCTTTGATGTGCCGCCGTTCGTCTTGGCAACCTTGCTCATAAAGGCTGCTGGTACTGATCAAATCAGCAATGCGTTGACGCAGTGGATTCATCGCGCAACAATCGGAACAGGTGATAAGCAAAGCTGCGAAATCATGAAGCAATCACCTGCAGTATTTTGGCAGATGTAATGCGGCCAGGTTTGGCCTTCAGCTCTGTTCTTGATGTATAGGACATCTTTCGATGGCCAATGACGAACATAAACTTTTTGGCCAAGATTAAGCTTCCACAATGCCGCAGTGCGTGGCATGCCACGATTGCTTGGTGTCAAATTGTATGTACTCCAACTGGTTGAAACAATTGGAACAACATAATTGCTTGGTAGGACAGTTGCTTGCATGTGCTTTGGGTAGCGCCCGGTTTGGGCATGAACCTAAGGTAGGGCACCGCAGGTGGCGCCCGGTAGGTTTGTTGTAAAACTTTATACAAGAAAACCCGTGTCAGTCGCCTGCACGGGTCGTCCTCCTACTGATCAGAACAGTTCAGTTCCACCAGTTGCCGCTGCAAGGCTGCTAGTCGCCTGGCCCAGCACCTCCGCCTCCTCCATTGCCTTCAGCGTCTTGAAGTCAGGCTCGAACGCAAGACTCAAATACGTCTGCCCTGCGCCTGACTGCTTGCCCCATCCGCTAATCTTCACCGGGATTTCACCCCGATCATTAGGCTTTGCATTCATCACATAATTGGCGAATGCCATCCGGTCTTCTTCCTTGATGCTAAACACACCGTCATAACCGGGATAATTACGATTTGGGTCGTAACGATCTTTGAAACGCTCCTGCAATTTTTCAGGGGTGTTCTTAAACAATGCGCCGTTAGCTTTGAAAGTCATTTGTTGTCAGGGGTGATGGTGTTGGCCTTTTCAAAATGCTCCACCTCGGCTAAGGGGTAGAGCACACGACCGTTGATCTTTGAATAAGCCGGACCCTTATTAAAGCGTCGCCATTTGATCAACGTCTGCCGATGGACATGCCACCGCTCAGCAAGTTGCACATCAGTCAAGAACTCAGAACAGCTCATCGACAACCTCGGTCTTGACCGGTTCAGCGGCGGGCGGCTGGATTTTCGCATTCAGCTCATCAAGGTTGGTGGAAACATTGACAAGCTCAACATCAACGACCTCCTCCTGTGACTGAATGCCAAGCAGCAAATCACTAGCATACAATCTGCCCCAGAAAGCAGCAGCCCGATAACGGATCATCAGCTCAGGCATCGTCTGCCACTTTGATCCGTTTTTAGAAAACCACCCTTCTTTCTTTGCCATCGCCATCGTGATGGTCGGTCCCTTCAGCTCTTGCTCGGATTTGACATCAGTAGCAACAGCATAGCAAGCCAAACTATCACCCTCACCGCTCATCTCAAATCGCAGTGAGCTGAAACGGCCAGAGCCATTCACCATCGCAATAATGAAACTGCTGCTCCAGCTTGGCCGCCCATGGATCACATGGAGATGCTGCATTGCCAAAAACGGGCTGATGTTCATCCGATTTGCAATCTCAAGAGCCACAAGGCAATTGGCAAAACCCTGTTGCCCCTGGAATTGAGTTGGAATCAGCGTGCTACTGGCCAAAGCCTTAGCAATCCGTTGGGCTTCCTCGAAAGCTTGGATGCCAGAAAACACTGAGTTGTTGCTCGTCGTGGTCAAGGAGGAGTTGGTCATCAGTACATCTCAATTTCAGGTGGTTGGCCCATGGTCGTGCCATCAGCCTTAGGTCGCATCCATGCCGGCAGGTTGATCAGCTCCACTTGGTCGCTGTAACCAGGCCATGCATCGGCTGCCATGCATTCAGCAAGACGGTTCAGGTTTGCTCGAGCAGTATCCCACCCGATCTGCACCATTTCTGGTGCTGCAACGTAAACAGCGCATGCGAATGGTGGACGTTTTTCGATGCACACGAACACAAACTGCTCAGGTCGTTTGCCTGTTGCTTGCTCTACTCCATGCAAATACCATGCAGCTTGGACGTGGTAACGCCATTTTGCAATACTTAACATGAAATCAGCAGGGCTGGCGCTTTCTGTTGTCTTCAGGTCAACAATTGTGCTGCCATCATCCAACAGAAAATCAGGCCGGCATTTGCACTCGAGGCCAGTCTCGGCATCCTTCCAGAACAAGCTGGTTTCAGCTTTGCCAGGCAGGCCAAGCAGACCACCAGCAGCAGGGTGAGCGAACACGCCTTCAGTGATCTTGCCAACCAGGTCGGCGTCCTCACGGCTAATCACGGTGCGGGTGCCCGCAGCCGTCGTGAAAACATCCCATTCGGCCTTGCCTGCGTTGGTGCGGCGGTTGATGCCAGCCGGGGTTACCGCGTAGTTGGCGTCCCACTCGTCAGGCTCGAGCACGCTGGTGTGAACGGCTGAACCGATCACCATGGCTGGGGTTGCTTCTGCTGGCCAACGATTGGGATCAAGGTGCTTCGCCCAATAATGGAGCGGGCTGCGGGCGATGGAATCCAGTCGGCTTTTTGAAACCGCCGGGTGGCGGTGGTAGCTCTCGTTGTCCATGGCATTGCGTTGGGCTTGCGCATCCTATACCATTGGCGCTCCCACTGCAACCATATGCAACTGCGGCCCTATCAGGAGGCAGCCGTCGCTGACCTCCGCCGTGCCTACGCCACTGGTCATCGCGCTCCACTCCTCGTCATGCCAACCGGTGCAGGCAAGACCCAAGTCTTCACCTTCATCACAGCCGCCATGTCACAGCGTGGCCGCCGCGTCACCATCCTTGTCCACCGCCGAGAACTGATCGCCCAAGCATCACGCAAACTCACCCAAGCCGGCGTCACCCACGGCATCATCGCGGCAGGCACACCTGCGACAAATGCACCAATTCAGGTCGCATCGGTGCAAACGCTCGTCCGTCGCCTCGAGAAATCACCAGCCCCAGACCTCATCATCATCGATGAAGCCCATCACGCTGTCGCCGGTAGCTGGGGCCGCATCCTCGACCACTGGCCTGATGCTCTCCGCCTTGGTGTCACCGCAACCCCAGCACGCCTTGATGGTCGTGGCCTCCGCGATAACTTCGACGTTATCGTCCATGGTCCTACCGTCTCGGACCTAACAGCAGCCGGCTACCTAGCGCCATCCAAGCTCTACGCACCGCCAATCAAGGTTGACCTATCTACCATCCCAATCCGCGCTGGTGATTTTGCCTCAGATGCTGCAGCAACAGCAATGGACAAACCATCCATAACGGGCGATGCCATCGACCACTACCGCCGTATCTGCCCTGGTGCCCCAGCAATTGCCTTTTGCTGCACCACAGACCATGCCGAAAACGTTGCCGCGCAATTCCGCTACGCCGGCTTCACCTCTCAGGCCATCCTCGGCACCACTACTATCGCGCAGCGTGATCAGCAACTCAAAGACCTAGCCTCCGGTGCCATCCAGATACTCACCTCCGTTGATGTGATCTCAGAAGGCACCGACGTCCCAGCCGTCACAGCCGCTATCCTCCTGCGACCAACAGCCAGCCTTGGCCTTTACCTGCAGCAGGTTGGTCGCATCCTTCGACCAGCAGCCGGCAAAACCCATGCGATCGTTCTGGATCACGTCGGCAACATCCACCGCCACGGCTGGCCGGACGATGTCCGTACATGGTCCCTCGACAGCAAACCACGCCGTCAGCGCGACAACGCTCCAGCACCAACAGTTCGCACTTGTCCCGTTTGCTTTGCTGCGTTCAAGCCCCAGCCAATCTGCCCCTGCTGTGGAGCGCCATCGGAACTCACGCCACGCGAGATTCAGCAACGAGATGGCGAACTGCAAGAACTCGAGCGCCGCACCCAACGCCGTCAGCAAGGAATCGCCCGTAGCCTGAAAGAATTGATCCACATCGGTCAGCAACGTGGCATGAAAAATCCGATCGGCTGGGCCAAACACGTCTTCTACGCTCGTGGGTTGAAATAATGCGTGTTCTCATCGCATGTGAATACAGCGGCAGAGTGCGTGATGCATTTCGCCGCCACGGCCATGACGCATGGAGTTGTGACCTGCTGGAATGCGAAGCCGACCCCCGCTGGCACTACCAAGCACCAGTTGAAACTCTGTTGGCTAATGACTGGGATCTAATGATCGCCCATCCACCCTGCACTCACCTAGCCGTCAGCGGCAGCAGGCACTTCCACCGCAAGCAGCAAGAACAGGCCGAAGCTTTGGATTTTGTTCGGTTACTCATGGCAGCACCAATTGAGCGTTGGTGCATTGAAAATCCAGTTAGTATAATTAGCAGCGCCATTACCCCCCCCCCAACAAATTATTCAACCGTGGCAATTTGGTCATGGTGAAACTAAAACAACATGTTTATGGCTTAAGAATCTCCCACCACTCAAGTCGTCGCAGGTGGTTGAGGGTCGTGAAGCCAAGGTGCATAAAATGCCGCCAGGTCCTAATCGCTGGAAGGATCGCAGCCGCACCTATCAAGGCATTGCTGATGCCATGGGCCTGCAATGGGGCGCATCTGTCCTGCCGGCAGCTATCACCCAACCGTCGCTTTTCTAATGCCTAACCTCGAAACCACCCTCCAGCAGGAAATCCGCCTTGCCCTTGGCACCATCCCTAGCGCCCGGATCTTTCGCAATCAGGTCGGCTCCCTCCCCGATCCCCGCACCGGCCGTCTCGTCACCTTCGGCCTAGCCAAAGGATCCGCTGACCTCATTGGCTGGCGTACGGTGGTGGTCACCCCAGAAATGGTCGGCACCACCCTTGCCGTCTTCCTCTCAATCGAGGTCAAGACCCCCACAGGTCGCCTCACACCACAGCAGCACAACTGGCAAGCAGCCGTCCTTGCAGCAGGCGGTATTTCCGGCATTGCGCGCTCCGTTTCTGATGCATTACGAATTGCAACAGACCCGACCTGATCGCGCCCCAGCCCAGCCACCATCAACCTGCACACACACCCAACCGCACCATGGCAACCGACGAGCAGCTCAAAGACTTCTACTGCCAGCACCTAGGCCACGCCAAACGTCCCAACATCGAAACAGCGCGTCACTTCGCCCAATACATCGAACTCTTCACCAATCACTGCATCCACTACCGCGCCTGGACACGCGAACACGCCAATGCCGTCATCGCTGAAGCTCGCGCCCTATTGGCCGCCAACTGATGCATCCCCTCATCCAGCAGCTCGAGGAGCTGCCCGACCACTGGGGGCTGGTTGCTGTAGGGCAAGGCAAGCGCCCCTATCAGTCCGAATGGCAAAAGAATCCACTAAACAAGGAACAACTCACCACTGAAATCAACTCAGGCAATGCCGTTGCGATCGGTGTGCTCGCTGGCCCCCAATCCGGTGGCCTCCTTTTTGTTGATCACGATGGCATCTCAGCCGGTGAGATCCTCGACAAACTTGGCGTGCCACTTCGCGATATTCCAAAATCATGGGCCGTCACCTCAGGTCGCACCGGTCGCCTGCAGATCATCTATCAGGTGCCCGCTCAATACTGGGAGAACATCAAAACTCGCAAGTTCAAGACTGGTAAGCACGACGAGGAAGGCAAGCAGGAGCAACTCGAGCTTCGCTGGACTGGTTGCCAATCAGTGGTTGCCGGCCTACACCCGACCACAGGCGCTTATCGCTGGCTAAAAGGTCGATCACCCAATGACCTGCCATTGGCCGAGGCGCCCATCGCCTTAATCGAACAGATGCTGCCCCAGCAGCCCGCTGTACCGTTGCCCCTCCTACCGCCGCCTGCGCCACGCGATCCCGATCGCACCGATGAAGACTGGGCGCGGATATGGCTTGATGCCCTTCGCTCTTCACGCACTGACGATTACGACGAATGGATCGAAGTTGGCCAATGCCTGCACAGCATCGGCGATCATATGCTCAGCGACTGGGATAGTTGGAGCCGCCAATCGGTCAAGTACGACGCCAAAGGATGCGACTACCACTGGAATTCTTTCAAAGCTGACGGCAAGCGCGATATCCGCCACCTTTGCAACCTTGCCAAGGAGGACGGCTGGCACCCCAAGCAGCGCCAACTGCCGCCTGTTCCCAACACCAAGCCAGCGCGCATCGAGCAGGAAGATCCCCAACCACCAGCGCCAGCCGCTGATAAGCCCCAGAAGCTGGAAGCCAAGGATCTGCTCACCATGCTTCGTGCATCCGACCCAGATGGCACACCTCGTTTCCGTTACAACGTCTTTACCCAGCAGGTTGAGATTCGCGGCGAGGTAGCAGAAGGGATTGAACGTTTTTATCTTCAACTTGCCGAAATTGGTTACAAAGTTTCAAAAGAAATGTCCCTTGATTGCTTAGTGCAAGTGTCACACGAAAACCCTTACGACCCAGTGCAGCTTTACCTCGAGCACGTCGCTGCTCAAGTGCCTCCCTCCTACATTGACCGGCTTGCATCCACCTATTTGCGCCCATGCGATGCCGATCTTCAAGAACCAACGCTTTACGACCACATGATCAAAAAAACGTTGATCGGCGCAGTTCGTCGCATTTTTGAACCCGGATGCAAACACGATTACGCCTGCGTGCTCATGGGTGACCAAGGCGCCCGCAAGTCATCGTTTTGGGGCGCACTCGGTGGTCCGTTCTTTTCCGATGCCCTGCGCGACATCAGCTCAAAAGACGACCTTATGGTCCTCCATCGATCTTGGATCATGGAATGGGCCGAACTGGATCACATCACTAACAAGAAGCACGCTGGTCAAGTCAAAGCTTTCCTTTCACAATGCACGGACATGTTCCGTGTGCCCTACGGCAAGGCCACTGAAGCCTTCCCGCGCCGCTGCATCATCGTCGGCTCAACCAACCGAGACAGCGGCTTCCTGGTTGATGAAACCGGCAACCGCCGTTTTTGGGTCATTCCTGTCACCTGCACCCTCGCAAAGCCCATTGACGTGCCAAACCTGCTGCTAGAGCGCGATTCGATCTGGTCCGCTGCTGTGGCCGCCTACAAGGCTGGTGAAGGCAATGAACTAACCATCAAGCACCAAAGCGCCGTCGAGGTCGAAAACGCCACCTACCTAGTCGAGTCCCCATGGGTTGCACCCATCCAGCGGTGGCTAACCCTCAACTACGGCAAGGTCATCACCAGCGAGCTGCTGCTGACGGAAGCGATCAGTAAACCGGTCGAACGACAGACTCGAGGCGACCAGATGCAGGTTGCGTCCATCTTGAGAGACTTGGGATACCGAAAACGGCGGCAGACGATCGGTGGCACCCAGAAATGGGTCTTTTGCCAACCTGACGATTGACCTTGGTCAGAGGTTGGACGGCCGAAATCCGCTGCGCTGCATGGCCTGAGCTATCCTTGCCTACTTGCTAACCTATAATTTATAATGTATTGATAGTAGTAGTAGTAGGGGGGGTAGTGGTACGGGTAGCTCCTAAGGCGAAGGTGGGCAAGTTGGCAAGTTGGCAACCCCTGGAGGGGGGTCTGAGGGCATGCGCCACCTGCTGGTCGGCTCCCGCTAGCTTGCTTTTGGGCCTGACGGCTGCTATGGTGCAAAAGCGATTGGGACCCCCTGGGCGCTGCCGGTTCCGGTGCAGCCTTAGGGGTCTTTTTTTTGAGCACTGCCATGGCCGTACAGAGCGTCGAATTCGACCTGGACCACATGATCGGCAAGATCGATCGCATCCAGTTCCTGGAGGTCCCCTACGCGGCCTCTGTGGCCGTCAACAGGGTCGCTGTGCTGGCTAAGGACGCCATACGCGCTGAGATGCCTCGGGCGTTCGACAGGCCCGTTCCCTTCACGCTCAATAGCCTGTACATGAAGGCAAGCAGCAAGACCAACCTTGAGGCTGAGGTGGGGCTGCGGGACTTCGCGCCTAAGGGCAACCCAGCAAGTAAATACCTAGCGCCACAGATTTATGGTGGGCCGGCATACGCTACTAGATTTCAAAAGTCATTGCGTTATAGCGGCATTCTTGCACCTAACAGATACGCAATACCAACGCAGTCAGATAACCTACGGGTTAACATGTATGGCAATGTAAGCCCTGGCATGTACACTGAAATCTTGTATAAGCTCAAAGCATTCCGCGATATGTCTGCGTTTTCATATAATAAACATTCTAAGACAAAGCGCCAAGTCAATAACATATTTGTTGTTCTTGAGAATGACACCAAAAACGCTCATTTGCGCCCTGGTATTTATGACCGGCTTGGCATGAAGAACAGGGAAGGTCGTTTGTTCAATTTCGGCAAAACGCCAGAGTTTATTGGCAAGTTTCCGTTCCACCGGATTGGCGCTGAAGCTGCAGAGAGGAACTGGAACAAAGAATTTGGCGGCGCTCTTGCGATGGCATTGGCCAGCCGGAATTTTTGAGGGACTTGCGTGGGGTCGGTTTATAGGGCAAAAAAACACGAGGGACTTGTAAGGGGTCGGTTTATAGGGTCTTTTTTCACACACAAGGTTGCATATGCGGCGTTGTCGGTTTAAGGGGTGTTTTTGAAAAGTGTGTTTTTGTTGTTAATAAATTAAAAGAAAATGCAAAATAATAAATTGCGATAAATGCAAAGTAACGCCTACAACAACAGCGTTATATGCTAAACAATGCACAATCTGCAAATTGTCAACAATTGACACCGCAGCACATCATAACGATGCCGTTGTATCAATTCGACCCTATCTATGGGCTCTAATCCGATCGGATTGATCGCCCTGCCACACGGTCGCCCTAGTGCCTTGTGCTTGTCACCGCGCCAGGCGGTCAAACCGGCCGACCATGCCGCACCCTGTGCCAATCCGCAAACTGACCCAGTTTCTGGCACGGTCCCTACTGGGCACCGCCAGCCGCGCTAATATTTGGGAGCCACCGGTCGCAGTCGCGCCATGGCGTTACCCAATCGCAACCAGAACCCTTGACTACTCTCGATTTATTTGGCCTGTCGCCCATTGCGGCTGGCTTGGCTCAGTTCCTGACCTACTGCGCAGTGGCTGCCCTATGGGCCATCGCGATCGCTGACTGGCTGACGGCTGATCAGCCGCGCAAAATCCGTTTTCTTGCATTTTGTGGTCACAGCCAGGCCAGCATCAGCCGCCGCCTAGGTGTCTCGCGCTACCAGGTGCGCAAGGTGCTCGCATGAATGGCCCCATTCTTCCTGGTGAGTCCCTCGCCCTGATTCGCGCCATACCCGTCCCTCCCCCTACCGGGGCCACCCTTCCCACCCTTCCCCCTTCCCCTTCGATCCGATGACCTATTCAATTGTTCGCAACTATTTCAATCGCCCCGGCCGTGGTCGCGTCATTGCTCGAGGTCTCACACTGACTGAGGCTCAGGCTCACTGCGCAGATCCTGAAACGAGTAGCAGCACTGCTACGGGTGCTAAGGCACTGGCGACCACACGACGTGTGGGGCCCTGGTTTGACTCTTACGAGCAACGCTGAACCCTCCCCTTCCTTTTTCCCAATCGCAACTCCCAATCATGCTTAAAAATCTGCGCTTCCACCTCTCACGCGTCAGCACGAACAGCAAGACCGGTCCAATCCCTGTTAGCACTTCAAGTAAGGCCACTTGCCCGCCCACTTACCCATTCTTGGGGCAGGGATGCTACGGCGAAAATCACGGCTTAAACTTCCATTGGCAAGCTGTCACCGATGGCAGCCGTGGGGTAACCGCTCCGGAATTTTTCCGCCTGATCGGCTCACTGTTTCCCGATGAATTCTGGCGTCATAACCAGGCTGGCGATCTACCGCATACGCGGGGCCGCATCAGTCGACGTTTCCTACGCGGATTGATCGCTGCGAACCACGGCAAGCGCGGATATACCCATTCACACCATGATCTGGCTCTAGGCGAGAACCTGGCCCTTATCCGTCAAGCGAACCGGCAAGGGTTCACTGTGAACGTCTCTACAGAGACCGAAACGGCAGCCGATCGGGCAGTAGCAGCCGGTCTCCCGGCCGTGGTTACCGTCCCTAGCACCGAGACCAGAACCGCCTGGAACACTCCGGCCGGGCATCGGGTCGTCGTTTGCCCCGCTCAACGGGAGGGCTCCACAGTCGACTGCGCCACCTGCCAGCTTTGCTACCAGCGGCCGGCCGGCTTGATTGTCGCATTCTTGGCGCATGGCACCAGCAAAGCCAAGGCGAATGCTGCGATCGCAGGGGTGGCGGCATGATCACGGCCGCAGACTGTACCTGGCCGGAGTTTCACTACGGCAGCCTCGAGGAAGCGGAGGAAGCACTGGCCGACCTGAAGCTGTCACAGGCCATGGCAGAGGAAGAGGGCTTTAAAGGCGGCCGTTGGCCGGATCTGATCCAGGAGCTGGAAGAATTAATTTCACTCTGCAGGCAGGATCCAAACTTTTAAACCTGCCCATACTGCGCTAACGCCCCCACATAGGGGGCTTTTTATTGTCTGCCATATTGCCCCCACCCAATTGAAAAGGGGTGGCAGTGATCTTGGCTCCCTTCAATTCAGCATGGCCTGACCCTAGAGCCGGCACCGGCCCCCTTTTTTTTGTGCCCTTGAGTAGTACAAATGTACTATAGTACAAATGTACTACTGCCCTTAGATTTTGTTTTTACAAAAAATATCTATCCTAGAAAGTTGGATATTCTAAAAATATCTATTTGAGGAAATCGCGGGTCCCTCCTGCATATTTGGGTGGGGGTAGATTCGAAC
>Ga0114980_10002298_pt1 | contig 13565 bp, 14 predicted proteins | sample S_140806_EF_Meta_FD_87018 | JGI IMG/M metagenome (GOLD analysis project Ga0114980, IMG submission 87018) | Freshwater microbial communities from Lake Simoncouche, Canada to study carbon cycling - S_140806_EF_MetaG | ecosystem: Environmental > Aquatic > Freshwater > Lake | place: Lake...
CGCATCCGGCCTGTATATATACCCGATACCCGAAACCTACCCGAAACCTACCCGAAAATGCCCATGTGCTGCCCTGACTGCGACTGCAAGTGGTGCATGCTCGTGGAAATGGCGTGCCACCCATTATTCATTGAGGTCATTGCCGGGCTGCTCGACGAGTTCAAACCCCACTTCATGACAGCCACAGAAAGACAAAGACGGCGACTTACCCGCCTCGAAGCCCAGGTTGCGCTCCACGTAGATGATGAACCTGCTGTCCCCGAACCCGGGCTGGCGCTGAATGCTGTTGATGTGCTGAGCGACGAGATCAAACTGCCGGCCGGGGTCTGCCACCCAGCCAAAATTTAGGATCCAAACTCCCAGGGCGCGAAGCAAACGAAACTCGGCTCACCTTTGCACCCCGACAGGATGTCGATGCCTTGCACCTACCCCCACAACGACTGGTTAATGTACATCATATACCGCTGCGACGTGGAATTTCTCGGCCAAATCATACGCGGCGCCGTGCAGAACATCGCGGACGCGCACGGCAGAAACGCGGCAGGGATCAAGGACGCCCTCACGCTCTACAACCCGACCCCCCGGGACTGCCTCCACGTGATCCGCATAAAACTACTTGCGCTTTTGGACCAGGACGAGGCCACGCGCCGAAAGCTCTGCGAGTACAAGTCGGAGGTCGCGCGGGAGTGGAGGCCGGTGTGCCCGCAAAAGGCCGCGAGGTTTTACGCGGAGCTGCACGACAACCTTTTGCCGGCGTGGGTCAAGGACGAGACTGTAACGTCCTCAGAGTTTGTGGACAGAATTCGGATGGCGTATTTAATTAGCTGAACCCCCGAATAAACCACTAAACGCCAAACATGTTTCAGGCCTTCGCGAGCAGGCCCTATCTGCTGCAGCGCGCGTGCTTGGGGGGAGGGGACTACCGTTATCATTCCCTTTTGTCGGGTCACAGAGACGATGGCGTAGTCGCTGTAGGGCCCCCCCGCGGCTGGGTCGATGAAGACGTGGACGTCCTCGTTGATGATGGACGGAATGCACGGCTGCTGAAACATGAGCTCGATGTGCTCCGGCTTAAACACCTGCTGAAGGGAGTCGAAGGCCAGCCCGGAGAGCTCAGACTCGATCAGGTCCGGTCGGTCCTGCATGATGGTCTTGAGCTTGACGTGCCGGTCGGCGCTCTGCCACCTGTCCCAGAGCAGGTAAGGTATATATGGATGACAAACGCGGTGGGTGCAAATCAAGGCGAGCCCATGCTGCCGCCCGCGAGGTACCCCCGCAAGGCGAGGACGAACAAGCACCACAAGGGAAATCTCAAGGCAAAAAAACCTGGGGACGAGGTGCAGCATATGAACGCACTCGGTGGCCCTCCCCTCGGCCTTGCAGGCGGCGCAGGCCAGCTCCACGCTCAGATAGGTGAACATGGGCTGCCCGGTGACCCTGTCTCGCATCTTCATGAGCCGGGTGTAGAAGTTGATCTCGCTCGTCAGGGTGCTGATGGCCAGCAGGGTGGTGTTGCCCATGATCAGGAGCGGCGCGACGGTTTCCTGCGCCACACAGAGGAGGAGGATTCAGATCAGTGGTCGGACGCGGACAGCACCTCCAGCGGCGACGTGGAATTGCCAAACTGGGCCAGGGCTCACGTAAAAGAACCCTGGGTCGATGTAGGCGGCCTCCTCGAGGATGATGATGTCGCCACCGGTGCCCTTGGTCGTGGAGATCTGCCATCGGCGGTGCCGGCAACACAAAAGTCAAAAAGGGAAAACGACTCAAGCTGGCGCACGCGGTTCTGGGCAGCCGTGGTGCTGCTTTAAATACCCCCGGAATCAAAAAGGCGGGTCCAAAGCCGCTGGGCACACACACACGCAAACAAACCATCCAAAAAGAAAACAAACAGGCATGGCCTCATCGCTCTGGTGGGAGGACAACATCCAGTTGCAGCTTCTCGACGAGGAATCCCTCCAGCACATGTTTCCGTACATGTGCAAGATCGACGCGGAGTCCGGCGACCCCGCCGCGGCCGGCAGGCACGACCCCATCACAAACACGGCCATCACCTTTCTCACGTGCCCTCTCCACCTGGGGCTGACAGAGGTCGGGGCCATGATCTTCCAGGCCAAATCAGCCCTCGTGTACCCCTACAACCTCATGTCGGAGCGCCAGAAGGGGTTCGTGCGGGACTGCCTCTCGCGGCGGGAGGAGTGGAACATCTTCAACGACACTGTGGTGTTCCGCCGGTCCAAGGGCGCCCCGCCGATCCTCCTAGACCCCACGTCCGTGCTCGTCGCGCTGTGCAGCAAGGTCCTCCTTCCAGACACGGCCGCCGAGCCGGACGCGTCAAGGCGCGTGGCCCTCTGCAACATCATCCTGCAGAGGATCCAGGGGTACATTCCGATCGACAAGCCCGTCCAGAAGCAGCTCAACGAGTGGATGTCGTCCTCTAGGCCCGCGTGTATAAAGGCCCCCAGGCCTGCCTGAACGGCAATATAAAGGCGCACGGACATGGCCAACAAGAACGCGCTCTCGCCCTTGAACGGGCTGATAGAAAGGCGCGACGACGGCGGCCAGTGGACCCTCCCCGACGACATATGGGTAGACTGGATGTGGCGGTCGAACCCGGAAGAGCCGTTCGCGCCGGGGGTACTCATGAACAGGTGCCACCTTCTGGGCCTGCTGGTGTGCAGGTCCCAGGCAAAAAAGGCGACGGCCCACCAGGGCGCCGGGGAGATCCTAGACCAGCGCATGTCCCTCATGGCCAAGCCCCCGGCGAGCATGAGCCTCCGCGAGCTGCGCGACACCTTTGACAACGTCCTCATCGAGTGGCCCAGATTTTTGGACAGGCTCGTGGATAACCCCCGCGCGGAGCAGAATATGGATGTGGTGATCGCGCTGGTGGACGCGTGCCTGGCAAGGTTTGGGTACCTGGCGTCGCACCCGGGGCCAGTGGACATCTTCGACGACGCGGCAAGCACGGAGCCCCACTCGGTGGACGGACAGTCCAGGCTCACCAGGCCGGCAATACGCAGGATGCTGGGCGGGTTCCTGGTCATGTACAGACACCTACAGCTGCTGTCTGTGGCAGAACCCGTGGATTCGACCCCGCACGACTGCGGGATCCGAAAGCACCACATGGAGGCCTCCGGCGACGACTTCAACATGCTGTGCATGAGCATGCGCCTGCCCGTCGCGGCGAGATTAAACTACAAGCAGGATTTTCCTGGCATGTACAACCACGTCAGCCAGGTGGTCTACTTCCACAACCCGCAGTACGAGCGCCTTCAGAGGATAGGCCTGGATAAAGTCGCGATGGGAGAGCCCATGCAGGTTTTGCCCGCCCTGTGCCAGATCCACCCGGAGATATCACTGGTCTACGAGGAGGACCACCTGGATCTATCCCAACCTACGGGGAAGTGGCTGTGGATGGTCCTGCCGGGAAGGGTCTACCTCATCGGACCCGACGCACGCGTCTACCACAGCGAGAATGTCACGAGCCTCATGCGCGTGTACCTAGAGTCGCGCGATCAATAAAAATAAAAAAGAAATCACACAAATTTCGTCTGTATTGTTGCACGTGCGTACAGCAGCCGACAGCGAACCCTAAAGGTAGGGCACGCATCGCGGCGCAGAAATGGCGGCAGGCTTCTCATAGATGAGTCATATCCCCATGCAGGGATGTGCTGCGGCGGAAGGCAGGCGGCGGGCCAATGCGGGGTAAACCCATCAGGCAGGGCCACCGGCAGCGCCACCGCCACCGCCGCCCGCAGCGCCGTCGTTGTCGACACGGGGGCGGGCAGCCCTCCCCGCGATGTGGGCGTTCTCAGCAGCCCTCTTGCGGGCGTTGTGGGCGGCGACAGAGGCAATTTTCTGGTTGTGGGAATTCCACCGCGTCTCGATGGTGGGCATAAAGTCAGCCCACTCGGCGTGAAACGGGTTGGCGATCAACCCAGATTTCTTCGCGATGTCAGCCTCGAAGGTTTGGACCACACCAAAGCGTTCCGCAAGCTTCTGGTGGGCATCCGCGACGCCGGCATTCACAGCCTCGCTGCTGAACTCGGTGGCGAGCTTGCGCTCCATCACGGTCTTCCTGCCCAGGGCATTTTGGTGGTGGACCATCATCCTGTTCAAAGAACCCTCGTGATGGGCGATCAAGTCGGCGATGCTCTTTGTCATCTCGCGCTTGGCGATGAGCGACTTCTCGACGTTTTTCACTTCAAGCTCACACCAGTCGCACTCGGCTCTAGCCAGCTCCCTCTTGGCGGAGTCATTGGCGCAAGCCGCAAACTGGGGCAGCGCCTGATTCAGCTTACCCTGTGCTGCCTGCAACTGTGCAGCGAGGGCGACGTCTGCATCGCGCGGAGAAGTCTTCTTGTCCTCGATGTCTGCCTTCAAGACTTGGATTGCGTTCATCTTACCGCCAAGGAAACAATCGAGTTCCGCGATATCAGCCTCGAGTTTGGCTTTGTCAGCCTGGAGGGTGACGGCCCTGGCCTCGGCAGCATCAACTCCACCGCGGGCGGTCACGAGGCGTGCCCTCTCCCTGGGGAGATCCTCGTCCTTCAGGGCCACCAGGGAAACCTTGAGGTCTTGCATGTCATCGAACTTGCACTCTGCCACAAAGAGGTCCTTAGCGCTGGGGTCCATATTCGGGGTCCAGCGGAGCACGCTGTGACACCACGGAGCATCCGATTTCTGCATGTACACAGGGCTCATGGCTCCATACGGGTTCAAGAAAACGACGTTGCTCCTGGCCTCGAGCTCGGTGAGAGCGTAGATGTACCGCTGCTCGTTGATCACGGGTTCGATGTCACAAAAGTACAGATATGTTCCGTCTCCCCCAAAGCACTCCACGGTGGAACGCCCAATGCGACCATGGAAGGTGATGCCGTACTCACACCCCGCGAGGAAGATGTGGTTGGGCCCGACGACCTGATACTTTTTGAGCATCACGAGGCCGTCAGCGCCGCCCTGGGCGGCATGAAGCATGACCGAAGAAGACTGAGCAGAGGACATATGTGCGAAATCAAACTCGACTACCGTGAACGGTGTTGGTTGACGTGCGAGGCCGGGCTCAACTTATATAGAGACACTGAGGTGTGAAAACTACAGCTGTAGCCGCCAGCTGTAATCGCAAGCTGTAGATTTTTTTAGATTTAAAATAAATAAAATTAAAATAAAACGGGCCTCGGGCGCGAAGAGGCGTTTTCATCTCACAAAGTTTTAATGGGCCCAATAAATGGGCGTGCAGGCGGGTGCCTTACATGTCGCTGTCAGCAGGGGCCGCCGTCTCAGCCGGGTCGGCCTGCTCCACCACGGGAACCGCGACGGGGCGCGGCGGCATCACGGGGGTCTCAGCCAGCTCCTGGGGGTAGACTGCGACCTCCATGACGCCCGCCAGGCGCACAGGCGCCGGAGGGGCGAAGGCCCCGCCGGTCATGGTGGTGGGGCGCCTGAGGGGGGCCACCTTCTTGGGAGAGGCGAAGTTCGCGTCGTCGTCGGTGGCGCCCTCGTCGCGCTCGCGCTTGCCGCCGGCAGTGGTGGTAGAAGTGTTCATCTTAGAAAGCTTGTGAGTAAAACTTAAACGGCGCGGATGGCGTAGTCTGCCAAATAAAACACAAAGGCTTAAATATACCTATACCACACATATTTCATGGGGGTCAGCAAGCCCACTCAGGCCTCTTTTTCGCCTTCCCACACTGCGCCGCAAAGTGCCCTCCCCGTCCGCACCGCCTGCACAGGTCATGCCTCTCGCACACCTGCCCAAAGGCATGCTCGACCTGCGCGTCCGTCAGCTCGGGCGACGTGTACATCCACCCGCGAACGTTGGAAATTCCGTGCTTCCGCATGCGGGCAAGGGTTTCCGCGCGCTCCCACGCCTCGTGGTCGCCCTCCACCTCTGCTGTGATGGGTGGGATCCGCTTGACAAACCCTTTCGCACAAGAGGCGCCCGACCCATTCGCGTGCTGCCTCAGTCTCTCCTGTATATTCCCAGACTTGCCCACGTAAAGCGTGCCGTCGGGCTTCTCCAAAACATAGACGCCTGACTCCCTCAGCTTTGTGCCTTTGGGGGGCCTACCCAGCAGAAATTCACTCTTGCGCTTCGCGGGCTTACCCAACACACACCGCGACGACGACGAGCGCGTGCGGGCTCTTCCCAGCATAAACTTGCCGCCACCCATGCCGCCACTCCCCTTGACAAAGCAATCCTCAGTCTTAAGCAGAAATAGCATGCCAAACAAACATGGGCACGCCCCCATTTAATACCAAAAGCTTAACCGGCGCGGGCGACGTCCATCGCGTCGCGGGTCCAGCCGGCCACGTTCTCCTGCGTGACAGCAGGCTCAGGGTCCGAATCCGGAACATACTCCTGCGTGACAGCAGGCTCAGGGTCCGAATCCGGAACATACTCCTGGGTGGCAGGAGGCGTGGTTTCCTTGTCCTCGACGGCGTCGGCAGAGGTAGTGACTGGCGCAGGCACATAGTCGTCGAGCTCCTCCTGGGTCGGCATGGCCTCGTCCGTCTTGAGGTCCTCGGTCGTGAGCCTCCTGCGGCGAACGACCCTGGACAGGGAGCGCCCGCCGTAGCCCTCCTCGGCGCAGTACTCGTACTCGTCCGACGAGGAGGACGCGTCCCTCTTGGGCTTCTTCGTGGGAGCCCCAGGAGCCTCCAGCTTCAGCGGGTCCATCCTCGAAGACGATTTCGGGGTGCACACGGGCACCATCACGCAGGGGGCGATCTCGGGGGCCAGCGGGAGCGCAGATGCCGGCACGAAATCGCCGTGCGCCTTCACCGGGCTCGTGGAGCTGAGGGTAGTCGCGTCAGTGGAAGACAGGGTCCTCCTCGCAACAGGCCCAGAAAGGGTCCTGCCGCCTACGGACTGAGGCGAGTTGATGGTGAGGATGGCGGAAGCGGTCCTACTGGCTGCATTGGAGATAGACGTGCTCATGGCAGTTTGATCTGGTGTGTGTGGTTTGGCTGGACTTGATCTTCTCGGATTGTTTTATACGCGTTTTGCCTCTTCAGATTTTAATTTCCGGTTGGTGGTTTCAGCTTGCCTCTTCAGATTTTAATTTCCGGTTTGTGGTTTCAGCTTGCCTCTTCAGATAAATTTTCGGTTTTGCCTCTTCAGATAAATTTTCGGTTTTGCCTCTTCAAATAAATTTTCGGTTTTGCCTCTTCAAATAAATTTTCGGAGGCCTCGGAGGACTTGACCAGTTCCCAGCCTGTCTTAAAACTCGAGTTTAAATCCCCGCCGGGTTTTAAGCAACTGCCCGCCAAAACGCCAGCCCCTCCCCGCAACAATATGGAGCCACTGCCTGCCCCCCCCAAAAAGCATGCGCCCGAGCCAAGATACACGTGCCACACAGCGGTGTCTATGCACTTCCCGAACGAAAAGCAGCTCTCATTCATGCGCGAGAAATTCTTCATTCGCGAGATTCGATACTGCTCCGTGCCCGATGAGGACGGCATCCTCCCGACCTTCCCCAGGGTTTGCCTCTCTTCATGGGGGTGGCCGGTGCAGCTCGTATTCCGCAGGTGCGACAACGGCGCAAGGGAGGTCAACTGGGCGGAATTGTTTGGCCAGCTGGGTCTCGTCCAAGTCCAGGATGTGCCCAGGAACGGCAACAGGCAGCTCTGGAAGGTGCTCGCGGATCAGTATGGGGGTGTTCGCGCAGAGGAGCTCGCCGCCAATGTGCACGACCTGATATTGGAGGTGGAGATTGCGGTTGAAATCAAGGCCGTGGAGCCCATACTGGACGCACCGAAGAGCCTGCATCAGCCCTCTGCGCCAGAGGAGCTCGTGGTGTTTTCGGACGTGGCCAAGAAAACTTCAGATTCAGATCAGGCCCCCGCCCTTGATGTCGAAAGGCCCATCGCGCCGGGCATGGCCGGCGCCGCGGAGCGCATGCGAATCAGGGCCATCAGGGCTGCGCAAAACCCGAAGCACGCCCCAAACAAGAAGAAGAAGAGTCACAAAAAGAAGGCGTGCGGCAAGCCTGCTGCTGCTGCCGCCGCGGTCCCAACACCCCCACAGGAGCCGCCGTATGATTCGCTCTTTCGAGAGTTCCTCCTGGAGGAAAATGTGTACGTGCGGGGCAGGACCAAGGACCTCAACATCGCCGGGGTCATCCGCAGCCTCATCACGATGGACGTGTACCGCCGCAACATTTTCTTCAGCACGCAGAACACGACTGGCCTCGGGGTGCTCTTCCCGTGCAACGAGATCCAGAGAGTGCCGTCGCCCATGGAGTCGACGCTCGAACTGCACCGCCGCGCCATTCGCCTCGAGTGGGCAGGGGAGTCCATGCTCAGGGCCCTCATGGAGGCGTGCGAGTCTGACCAATTCAAGTGCGACCAGGAGTACGCCACGGACGTCATGGATGCCTTGTCCTTCAAGGGGGGGATCAACGGCCAGGGCCCCGACTACTGGCGGGACGCTCCCCGCATCACGTCGTCGCACACCCTGCTGCCGGGCTCTTTGCGCAGCGTCCTCAGCAAGATGGCAGAGGCCCGCGCCGCCGCGTTCTCCGCCCCCCCAAGCTATTTGGTGGCGGATGAGTGCTCGTGGGGGCTCCCCATCGCCACAGCCCTGTTTCTCGCAAGGCGCGCCAGGCTCCAGCAGAAGGCGCCGCCGCTGGACTCGCACGACATCCACCAGGAAATCAGCCAGCTCAACAACTGGAGGGCGCAGGCCATCATGCAGGACAGGGCCCCCTTGGTAGCCTACGGGCTCCTCCTCACCGCCTACTGCGCCCGCCTGGGGGACATCGTGCGCGGTCAGCCCGAGGTCGCAGCGGCCTTGCCGCCGGGGGCGCTCGAGGCCCTGCCGTTTTCCGCGGAGTCGCCGCCGGTGGGCCATGACCTGACAAAGCTCAGGATCGCCAAGGAGCTCGAGAAGCTCAACGCCACCCTCAAGGAGCTGGGCATAGAGATATCCCCCGCAGCGCAGCAGGTCGCGATGGTCCAGGCCTCCATAGCGGAGGCCATGGCTTCCGACTCGCACCAGCGGGCGGCTACGTCGCGCCTCCACCCGACGCTGAGCCTTCCTGGGTCGACCTACGACCCCCTTTTTTACACGACGCAGTCTTCTGTGCGGGCGCCCGGGGCCTGAAGCGCCGCCCGCATTTAAGCGCGGCTCCTCTAGCTGCAATAAAAAAATGGCGTTTGTGCGGTCCCTTTTGTTTGTCGTGACCACCCTCGCCGCCAGCAGGCACCCGCCACCCTCACCCGAAATTTACCCGAAAAATTCCACTGCCTCATCCTGCCCAGCGGCAGGCGGCCAAAACCAGACTCTAGAGTGGGCGTGCAGCAGCATAGAACCCTTGGTGCGTCCAGACCACGTCTTGGCCCCCCTTGTCCTCCCGGGCGTCTCGCTGCTGTTCACCCACATGCCAACACTGCTATTGGTGTCGCGCGCTCGAGTCAGGGACCTGAAGGCCGCCGCCGCGAGAGCAGCAGTGGTGTGGCTGGCCATGTGCACTGCGGCGCTGATATACACCAGGCACAGCCACACGCTCGCGTACGCATTCAGTCTGCACGCGTCCGTCTATCTCCTCTCGCTGCCCTCCAGTCCCACAATCGTCATGGGGCGCATGGCAGACCTCCTCGTGAGGGAGCTGTGCATCACGGCGGTCATGCTGTGCGCGTGGTACCTGGGCCCCCCGCTCCCGGTCATAGACGTCCCTGGCTTCTCCGGGGCGTCATGCTGTGGCGTGACGTCCCACCTGGCGGGTTACTTTCTGCCCGACGTTTTAGGGCCGCTGGCCATGGGCATCGCGTCCAGGCTCATGGACGACGGCGAGTTTTGACGAGGTTTCTAGCGTCCAGGCTCATGGACGACGGCGAGTTTTGACGAGGTTTCGAGCGCGTTTATTTGCGCGGCCGCGGAGTCGCCAGCATTTAAAAGCCGCTCACAGCCAATGGCAAAAATAATAATGGCAGGGGCCGTTCCAAACCGCAGCAAGAAGTTTATCAGGCTCTCGTTCTTGCTCGCAACCCTCGCGTGCAACGCGGCCCTCAGCGAGGTCGCTGCAGGCGCAATCGGCGGCTACACAGACGTGGTGTCCACGGTTCGCGCGGGTAGCACGGCGGTGCTGTGGATCGCGGGGTATCTCGCCGTCGCCGCGTGGGTCTGCGGCCGCCCGCTCACAAAGGAGCTGCCCTTGCTCACCATGCAGACCATATGGGGGCACGTCTACGGCCTGGGCCTCCTCGTCTTCGTCACCGTGTACTGCCTTCTCGGCGTCAGCTCCTGGTGCACTTGCACGTACATGGCGGCCCTGGCGGGGGTCAGCGTGGACGACCTCGTCGCGAGGCACTCGGAAAGCTACAAGCGCCGCGGGGCCCTCCTTTTGTGCATTCTGTTTTCAACGGCGACGGGCGCCGCCGCCGCATGGCAATCCCCAGACTTCAAATCCGTCGCCGACGCGGCGGATTCGGCAAACTGGTTTTCCGTCGCGTGCAGCACGCTTCTCCCAGTGGCCGCCCCATTTTTGTACAACATAGTGCGTGGGCCGCGGGCGTCCGCGTGCTACACGGTCGACACCATCGTCGAGTTCATTTACTTCGCCATGCCGTTTGCGGCCATACTCGCTGCGGTGGTCCTGTGCACCCTCAGCGCGGTTCCAAACGCCCCGACGTCCCCGCCCATATTTTTTCACGCCCCAAATTCGACGTTGGTCTACCAGCACGCCAGCAACATCAGCGCGTTTGAGGGCGACCTGGTCGACACCATCCTCCTCGTCACCGCAGCGGATGTGGCCATGCCCCTCCTGCCCGTCACCATGCTCTGCGCCATCTTCATGGCCGTTCAGTGCGCCCTCCACTACGACACGTCTGAGTTTCTCGCGCCCTTGTCCGTCGTGGTCGGCGCCAAGACCCTCCTTCACAATCTCGAGTCCAAAGGCGCGGACGCCGTTATGGCGTGTGGCCCGCTTTTCATGTCCCTCGTGGCCATCTCGTTCAAGGTTCTCGAGTGCGAGGATGACCGGGCTTCATCCCTGGACGACGCAAAGATGAAGCTGATCCCCGCGCCCGAAAAGGACGCGGCGGAAACCGTCGACGACGACTGTGAGGTGGCAGAGGTGTAGCCAGTTCAAAGCTGCGAGGTGGCAGAGGTATAGCCAGTTCAAAGCTGCGTGGTGGCAGAGGTGTAGCCAGTTCAAAGCTCGTGTGCAAACTTCAAAGCTGGTGCGGCGTCGTCAGGCCGTTTTTGTGCCGGATGAAGGCCTTACCATCCTTGGCGTTCCAGAACACCCCCGTCTCAATCTTCTTCTTGCTCCCGCTCCCGCTTTGAGCGGCGGCGGCGTCCTTGATCGCCTGCTGCCTGCCCAAGAAAATCGGCGCGACCTTGCGCGTGTGCGCGTCCATGGGCCTCACCTTTGTGGCGGGCTTGGCGGGCTTGGCGGGCTTGGCTGCCTTGGCGGGCTTGACGGGCTTCTCTGGGGGGTCGCCGTCTGTCTCTGTTGTTTTGCTCGCGCTGCCCAGCCGCATGCACAGCGGGACGGGCTTTGGGGGGGCTTCGTGCTGCGAGCACCCCTCCTTTTTCGGCTGCTGCTCCCCGGACTCTGCCTCCACGGCCAGGTAGAATGCGTCCTTCTCCATGAAGGTCAGCGTCTGCGCCTGGCCAGCCTGCACGCCCACCGCTGCCTCGGCTTTTTTGAAGCAGATCCCTGCGCGGGCCAGGCAGTCAGGGGGCACAAGCAGGATCTCCACATGCGAGGAATAAATTGCGCACCTTGATTTTGAACGTGGGTTTTTATCGACGCCTGCATATCGCAACCGGCTTCATCGGCGCCGCTCGATTCGTCATCGGATGACGTCGCGATGAACCCCTCGTCGCCAGTGAGGAAGCCGTCGTCGTCGCTGTCCTTGTAAATATTTTTCTTCTCCTTTTTGCTTTTCTTCCTGGACCGCTTCTTGCACGACGGCGCCTTGATCCCGGAATTTTCCAGGATCAGCCTGTAGTCGTCCTTGCTCAATTTCCGCTCGCTCTTCCTGATTTTGATCTTCTTCAGGTCGGGGAGATTGCCGTCCTCATCCGCGGGATCCTCCTCGTCAATGAATTCCATGTCTTCCTTGGTCGCCACATCGCCGCCGTCACTCTCTCCGTCATGCCCAGAGCCGCTCTGATCAGCCTCGTCGTCCACAAACTTGCTTCGCTTCTTGGGGCGGGACATTGGAAGATCGCAGGGGTCGTTGGTGCGCGCGCTCTTTATCAGAATCGCAGACGGGCAAAAGGGCGCGAGAATTTTAATTTAATTTTAATTTCCCGGGGTCTCCGGAAAATACAGAGGGGGGTCCAAAGAAGGGTTCCCCCCATTCACTACCTACTACCGAGAATTCACTACCGAGATTTGACTCTTCGGAGCGATTTTGACTCTTCGGAGCAATTTTGACTCTTTCGGAGTGATTTTGACTCTTCGGAGCGATTTTGACTCTTCGACTCAATTTTGTTTTAATTAGTTTTAATTTCCCTGGGTCTCAGGAAAATACAGAGGGGGGTCCAAGGAAGGGTTCCCCCCATTCACTACCTACTACCGAGAATTCACTACCGAACATTTATCAATTAACTATATTTATCTATTAACTATATATATCTATTAACTATATATATATATATTAAATATATATATATATATTAGAACGTGACCATATATATATATATTTAATAGTTAATAGATAAATAGAGTTAATAGATAAATAGAGTTAATTGATAAATGTTCGGTAGTGAATTCTCGGTAGTAGGTAGTGAATGGGGGGAACCCTTCCTTGGACCCCCCTCTGTATTTTCCTGAGACCTTGGGAAATTAAAACTATTAAAACTGAACAGGCAGCCCTCCGAAATCTCTATAGATTCGGGCGTGCAACACATGGCGTGTTAAATTCAAATAAAAATTCAAATATGATATCTTTGAAATCTCGATATATTCAGGCGTGCAACACATGGCGTGTTAAATTCAAATAAATTCAAATATGATATCTCAAAGTTTTAATTAGTTTTAATTTCCCAGGGTCTCAGGAAAATACAGAGGGGGGTCCAAGGAAGGGTTCCCCCCATTCACTACCTACTACCGAGAATTCACTACCGAGACATTCATTTATTAACTCTATTTATTCATTAACTCTATTTATTCATTAACTCTATATATCTATTATCTATATATATATCTATTAAATATATATATATATTAGAACGTGACCATATATATATATATATTTAATAGTTAATAGATAAATAGAGTTAATTGATAAATATAGTTAATTGATAAATGTTCGGTAGTGAATTCTCGGTAGTAGGTAGTGAATGGGGGGAACCCTTCTTCGGACCCCCCTCTGTATTTTCCTGAGACCCAGGGAAATTAAAACTAATTAAAACAAAATTGAGTCGAAGAGTCATAATCACTCCGAAGAGTCAAAATCGCTCCGAAGAGTCAAAATCGCTCTGAAGAGTCAAAATTGCTCCGAAGAGTCAAAATCGCTCCGAAGAGTCAAATCTCGGTAGTGAATTCTCGGTAGTAGGTAGTGAATGGGGGGAACCCTTCTTTGGACCCCCCTCTGTATTTTCCTGA
>Ga0114980_10002299_pt1 | contig 13563 bp, 11 predicted proteins | sample S_140806_EF_Meta_FD_87018 | JGI IMG/M metagenome (GOLD analysis project Ga0114980, IMG submission 87018) | Freshwater microbial communities from Lake Simoncouche, Canada to study carbon cycling - S_140806_EF_MetaG | ecosystem: Environmental > Aquatic > Freshwater > Lake | place: Lake...
CAGCTACAACTGGGGCGGTTCGTTCTGTGCCATCCCCGAACAAAGCAAGAACTCAGAAATGGCTTGGGACTTCTTGCAATGGGCCTGCTGTACTGCTGAAGGTCAAAACACCGTGTTTAAGCCAACCGGTATTTTCCCAGCATACAAGCCAGCCTGGGCTGATCCGTTGTATGACGAGCCAGTTGAGTTCTTTGGTGGCCAACGCGCATACCGCATGTGGGCAAACATTGCCGACAACGTTGCATCAATCTCACGCAGCCCATACGATCTCCAAGCCGACGACATTGTCAACGCCGAAATGGCCAAGGTAATGAAGGAAGGCAAAGACCCAGTCCAAGCCATGAAGGATGCCGAAGCTGCAGCCCTCAAGGCCATCGAAGGCTCAACCAATTAATCCTGGTTTTGCTCATGGGAGAGGCTCGCAAGAGTCTCTCCCATCCTATAAAAAATCCCACTTACCCTAAACTAAATGAGGTGCACATGGCTACAACGACCTTTACTGTTGCCGAGCAAAAGGCACAAGATCGGCGTACCAGGCGCAAAGAAGCCAAACGTAATGTTTGGGCATATGTATTTGTCGCCCCATTCTTTTTCCTTTACTCGATATTTGGTTTGTTCCCATTGCTATATGGTATGTGGTTGTCGTTCCATCAATGGGATGGCATTTCAAAGATGAAGTGGGTAGGGCTACTGAACTACGTCAAACTATTTACCGTAGACGATGTATGGTGGCAAGCGGTTTACAATACCATCTGGTTGTTTGCGGGGGCGACGGTACCACAGTTGTTGTTTGCCTTGATTTTGGCATTCATCATCAATAGTGGCTATATTCGCTTCAAAGATTTCTTCCGGGCAGCCTATTTCATGCCGTTCGTGGCATCAGCAGTTGCCGTCGGTATTTTGTTTTCATCATTGTTTGGTTTGCAATACGGCATGTTCAATTACTTCCTGTCGTTTTTGGGGGTCGAAAAAATCGACTGGCTTGGTTCAGCGCTTTGGCTTAAACCCTCGATTGTAATGGTGACGGTCTGGCAATGGACCGGGTATTCGATGATTATCTTTTTGGCGGGGTTGCAATCTATCAATCCAGAATTATACGAAGCAGCCCGCGTCGATGGAGCCGATACATCTGATGTGTTTTGGAAGATTACCATGCCGTTGATGCGGCCAGTGATTTTATTCCAAGTAGTCACATCGATTATTGGAGCCATGCAAAACTTTGACATTCCCGTCATGCTTGCAGGCGGCACGCAATCATCAGCGCCTGGTGGCACTGATCATGCAGGTCTGACAGCCATGATGCAGCTCTACTGGTCGGCCTTCAAATACAACACAGGTTCAAAGAGCGGGTTTGGGTATGCGTCAGCAATGTCGTTTATCTTGTTCTTTATGATCGTCACGTTCTCGTATCTCTATAACCGTGCGAACGGTCGGAATTTGACAGAGGATTAAAACAATGGCGACAACAACAATGACTCGTAACCGGCGCGGTCGCGATCGATTTGCTGGCCCCGTGGTAATGACATTTCTGTATGCATTCCTTGCGGTGTTTGCCATAGCATCGGCGTTCCCGTTTTACTACATGCTGGTCACCGCCACATACCGCACCGTAGACATCTTGCGTATCCCGCCACCGATTTGGTTTGGCAGTGCCTTGATGCAAAACTACACCCAACTCCTCGAAAAAGGTAGCTTGCCCTATTTTTGGACGTCAGTCTATAATAGCGTTGCGATTGCCTCGGTACACACCATTGCGGTATTGTTCTTTTGTTCGTTAGCAGGGTATGGGTTTGCCAAGTTCCGCTTCCCTGGCCGCGATGGCATGTTTACCTTTTTGCTGGCGACCTTGATGGTACCGGGCGCACTCGGGTTGATTCCCTCGTTTATTGTCATGCGTTCTTTGGGTTGGATTGAGACGTGGTATCCCTTGATTGTGCCCGGAATGGCCAACGCCTTCGGGATTTTCTGGATGCGTCAATACATCGAAAGCGCCATCCCCAACGAAATGATGGACGCAGCCCGCATTGACGGCGCCAAAGAATTCCGGATTTTCTGGGCGATTATTTTGCCCGTGATTGCACCTGCATTAGGTGCATTGGCGATTTTGACGTTCATGGGTAAATGGAACGAATTCCAGTTCCCATTGCTGATCCTCAAAGATCAGTTTACCTATACCCTACCGGTGGCACTCAGCACGTTACGTTCACTGCGTGGTACCGAAATCGGCGTGCAAATCCTCGGCTCGAGCATTGCCATTGTCCCGATCTTGACCGTATTTGTGATGGCCTCACGCCAATTCATGTCCGGTTTGACCGCAGGTGCAGTAAAGTAATTCTTATGGCACACCAAACATTCATTCCGGTGGTATTCTGCGCATCACTACTGCTTATGGCATGTAGTGGTGCGCAGAATGGTGCAATCCCCCCAGCTGCCCCTGTGGTAACAACCACATCCAATTCTGTCCCATTTAGCGCCCAAGCAACACCCTGCGGCACAAATTTTGTCCGTCACGAACTCCCCCATCTCACTCTCGGCGAACCAGCCGGTACCTATGTCTATGCCAGCAATGGCAGTGGCCTAGCCGTCGGTGATGTAGATGGCGATGGCAACGAAGATGTGGTGTTTGGCAATATCGCCGGCACTACCACACTCTATCTCAATGATGGCCAGATGCAGTTCACCCCAATCACTACTGATTTGCGTGACGTGCGATCCCTTGCAATTGTCGATACCGATGGCGACGGCAAGCTCGAAATCGTAGCAACTCAACGCTTTCGCCGCCCAGTAATTGGTCAATATAGCAACGGCACCATCACCTTCACCGACATGCCCGACGTCTATTCGTCGTTTTATGCCATGAATTGGCAAGACTTAAATGCCGATGGTAAACTCGATGCGGTATTTGGCACCTACGATACCGAACAACTCCAAAACCAAGGTTTAATTTTTAATGAACGTGGTGGTGGCGGAGTGTTTGTATATTATCGTGACGGCGCTGGGTACCGTGGCGAACGACTCAATCAGCAGGCCGATGCCTTGGCGATTGCCTTCCCCGATATCAACCATGATGGCGTAAAAGACATTTTGGTGGGGAATGACTTTAATCGCCGTGATATGGCATGGCTGGCAACACCAACGGGCTGGCAAAGTGTCGAACCGTTTTGGCAAACCACCGAAAACACCATGAGCATCGATGTGGCTGATGTATTTAATACCGGCACGAATGCGATTTTTGCCACCGACATGAAGCCCTATGACCAAGATGTCAAAACCATGGCGGAATGGCTCCCCGCCATGAAAAAACTCAACCGCCCGTTGACGGCCGATGACCCCCAATTCACCGAAAACACCCTCCAGGTCTGGCAATATAATCGCTGGCAGAATCAAGCCTACAACTTACAAATCGATGCAAGTGGCTGGAGCTGGTCAGGCAAGTTTGGTGACCTCGATAATGACGGCTGGCAAGATTTGTATGTGGTCAACGGCATGGTTGCCAAAGATTTACTCAGCTACCTCCCCAAAAACCAAATCGATGAACCCGACATGCTGTTTGTCAATCACGCCGGTCAATCATTCACTCGTGAAGATTGGGGACTGAGTGACAGCGGCAGCGGGCGCTCCATGACCATGGTTGACCTCAATCGTGACGGTCGACTTGATGTGGTAGTGAACCCGATGGACGGACATGCAGCCATCTATGAAAATCAACGCTGTGCCGGCAATAGCCTTGAATTACGCTTGTTACAACCGAACCACCCCAACCCCACCGCCATTGGTGCCACTGTACGCATCACCGCAACAGGACTGAACATGATGCGCGATGTACGCGCCGCATCTGGGTATCTCTCTGGAGAAGGGGCTACTATTCACTTTGGCATTGGGAGCGCAACCACGGTAAGCAATATCGAAATCACCTGGCCAGATGGGGCTATTTCACACATCGATAGCATACCGGTCAACACACTCACCACCATTACACGAACGGAGTAGACAATGAATGGATCATTTGTCGAAATAATTATCGAATATTTCAATCATTTATTTCGCATCCGGCAAACCCAGTTCGCTAGCACGCAGGGTGTCGTCACCCCAATGCGTCTCCGTACGATTTTTGACCTGCGTCAAGAATGGATATTGGTGATTTTAGGCGTGATTGTCGGTGGGTTATTCGGGTTTTTGGCGTTTATCAACAAATACCCGGCGTGGATCCAAGCTGCTTGTGTAATCGCCGGCTTGCTTCCGGCGTATAGCAAACATGTAGTAGATATTTATGTCAAGCATGGCTGGTGGAGCGCCACACTCACGATGCTGGTGGCCGCCCAAAGCTTCCATGGCGTCGAACATTTAGTCCAATGGGTGCAATATCACATCTTGCGCTGGCCTTTTTTCAAAGCGAGTGGGATTATATCGGCGGCCAACGCTGAGTGGGTGCACTTTGGTTGGAATTGGATAGTACTTATCATTATGATCGTCTTGGTAGTCGGGGGGTTACGCAACCCGTTTGCCTATCTAATGATTGCGTGGACGGTTGCCCATACTGCCGAGCATACCTACTTGATGTGGCGTTATTTACAGGCGTTGCAAGAGCTCGCCGCTCTCGGCATGCCCGAAGTATCGGCACAAGGCTTGCCAGGTTTTTTTGGGCGTGATGGCTGGATAGCCACCAGTGAAGCGACGCGTAATTCGTTTGTCTGTCGCTTACCGGGGTTTACCACCGCAGTGCGCCTCGATGTGCATTTTTGGTGGAATGTCGGCGAGACAGTATTGTTGATACTCGCAACCGAAACAACCCTACGCCAACGCAATCGTACCAGCACAAATTAATTATCGGTGGTAGTTTGGTATAATGGATCACACCGATAAAAAAAGGTATGGCAATGGGATTCGCATCTTCACAACGCAAAAATTGGCTGTGGCAACGCTTTGACCGCGAAGACATGTTGAGCAAATTTGTCATGAGTTGGCTCAGTATTGTTGCAACATTTACCCCCGTGTTACTCTTGTACAACGGCTATCAACAAGGTTTTGCGTGGGGGATTTTGGCAGGAGCACTAATGTGTAGCGCCGGCAGCGTCTACCTTGTGCGCCAAATCACCCACAACAACCCGGCACCGTTTTTTGTGGGATTAACAGTACTTGCACTTGCGTATTGGCTGATAGCTATGGCAAGTTGGGGCATTGAACCGACTGTCGCCGCCTATTGGCCCGCACTGTGTGCCGGTATTGCCGCAATCGGGATTATTGTAGTAATTACCATCATCTGGGTGCCACGCCACGAAAACGGCGAAAATGCCGCATCACTCACCCCCCTTGAAATCCTCGGCGTGGTGCTATTGTCGATTGCCGCCCTTGCCGTACGCGTCTATGCTATCGAACAAATCCCCGTTGCTCGAAATATTGAAGCGAGCTATAGTCTCGAAGCACTCCGTACATTGGCAGGGGGAGCAAACAACCCCATTGCTATCGGTCTGGGCGATACAGCACTGTTGTATAGCATACTTCAAGGTGCGAGTATGCAACTGTTTGGCACCAACCTTGCCGGCGGTCGCATCATTACCGCCCTGATGGGGAGTGGCACCATCGTCATGCTCTATTTTGCCACGCGTCTTTTTTTTGATCGGCGCACCGCATGGCTAACAGCGTTAGCGCTCCTCGCCATGGGGATACATCTCGAATTTAGCCGTACTGGGTTAATCTATTTATTTGACAGCATGTTGCTAAGCAGTGTGCTCGCGATGCTGGCCTATGGCTGGGAAACAGGTCAACGCCGGTTTTATGTCTTTGCAGGCATCGCACTCGGACTGTGTCAATATGCCTATCACACTGGCAAAATCATCCCCATCATCTTTGCAGTTTGGCTGGTACTCGTGGCCATCCAAAATTGGGAATTGATCCAAGGTCGGTTGTCACAGCTCACTTTGATGTGGAGCATCAGCCTGCTCGTTGCACTCCCTTTCTGGTGGAGCATTGCCACCCATTGGGAACATCTGTGGAGCGCCATCATGAGTGTCAGTCTGTTTGCAAGTGCAGACGGTGGGGCCACCCGTTGGATTGATCTGATTGCCGAATCTACCAAGCAACCACTCTGGCTACAACTCCTGATTCAATTTCGCGATGCAGCCGCGGCATTTGTGGTGGTGCCACTGCGTGATGGCTATGATACCGGCAGCCCACTCCTGATATTACCAAGTGCCGTATTGTTTATCGTCGGCGTGTTGTTGATGTTCCGTGAATATCGCGACCCACGCTATTGGTTGCTATTTATTGGATTATGTAGTGCCGTCGGTGTGGTCGCACTTACAATTGATACGCCCGCAGCCCAACGCATGGTCTATATCACCCCATTTGTGGCAATCGTCATTGGAATTGGGCTGGCCGAATCAGGCAAATGGTTCCGGTTGGAGTGGATTCAAAGTGACTGGAGCATCCCACCGATTGTGGTGCAAATCATTAGCATTGTGGTGGCAATCGCCATTGCCGGGTACGACGGGTACACCTATTTGCAACACAATAGTCTCCGCAATGATTCGCTGGCTGACCAAAGTGCGGCGCAAATCAGTAGCCATATTCATGATTACCCTACGGGGGCGCAGGCCTATTTGTTTACCCAACCAATATTGCGCTATGATCAAAGTGCGCTGATATCATTACAAGCCCCACAAGTAACCGGTATAGATGTCTACCCGCCATTACAAGCACCACCAGCGTGGGTTCTCGATGCTCCAATGAACAGTTTTATTTTTAGTCCAGATCGGATTGCAGAATTAGCATTTATCAGACAACAATACCCTGGTGGCAAAGAAACTCGAGCATATCGTGATAACGGTGAAATATTACTGATATTCTATGATGTTTCCGGTGTTTCAACACTTTCGGCACCATAGGCGTATGCTACAATGCCTACAAGGATTGACACGGATATCGTGAAGTTCCTGTAAAGATACGCATGTCAAAGAGGATATTGTATGGCTACGCAATCACCACCAACGTTGTCAATTGTGGCACCCGTCTACGACGAAGAAATTCTCCTGCCGGAGTTTTATCGGCGCATGGTTGCAGCCATCGAGCCACTAAACGTACCGTTTGAAATCATATTGGTCAATGACGGCTCACACGATAATTCTGGGCAGATTATGGATCAATTACACGCCCAAGACCCGCGTGTCAAAGTAGTGCATTTTTCACGCAACTTTGGTCATCAAATCGCTATCACCGCGGGTACCGATCACGCAACGGGCAAGTGTGTAGCCGTAATTGATTCAGACCTACAAGACCCACCCGAAGTCATCGCTGAGATGTACCAGAAATGGGTTGAGGGGTATCAAGTCGTCTACGGTGTACGCTCAGAGCGCGAAGGCGAGACGGCATTCAAACGAGCCACCGCAAGTCTTTTTTATCGTTTGATTCGCCGCATTACCAACATTAATCTACCCCTTGACACCGGTGACTTCCGCTTGATGGATGCCCGGGTAGTGGCAGCTATGAAGTCGATGCGCGAGCATCATCGCTTTATGCGGGGCTTGTCTGTCTGGGTAGGCTTCAAGCAGACTGGCGTACCGTATCGCCGCGATGCACGGAAAGCGGGGGTCACTAAATATCCCTTACGCAAGATGTTGCGCTTTGCACTCGATGCCATCACGAGTTTTTCGTACTTACCACTCCAACTCGCTACCTATAGCGGATTTGTAATTGCCGGTTTTAGTGTAATTGCTATCATTATTGCAATTATCTTGCGTATCACTGGCAGTGCAATTGCTGGCCAAGCCACAACCTTGGTGAGCGTATTATTCCTTGGAGGGATCCAACTCATTTTCTTAGGAATTATGGGCGAATATCTCGGCCGCATTTATGATGAAGTGAAACGGCGACCACTCTATATCGTTGCCGAACGACACGGATTAGAGGCACCCCACTTTGAGTGAAATCCCCAAAGAGGCGACATACGGCTCGATTGAAACGACCCGTGGCACCAAACTGCATACCACCAAACCACCCCGCGAAAAAGCCTTCCTTGTCGGTGCAGAATTCACCGGCGGTCGCAGTGCGTGGTCAGCCGAAGACTCATTGGCCGAATTAGCTTTGCTGGTCGATACTGCCGATATCGATGTCGTTGGGCAGATGCACCAACGCCTCAAACACACCTTTGCCCAATACTACATCGGACCAGGCAAAGTAGCAGAGATTGCCGCCCTCAAAGAATCACTCGAGTTTGATTTGGTCGTGTTTGACGAAGAGCTCACCCCTGGCCAAACCCGCAACCTCGAAGAAACGCTCGATGTACGAGTGGTCGATCGTACCACCATCATCCTCGATATTTTTGCCCGCCATGCCCGCACCCGCGAAGGGCGCATCCAAGTCGAATTAGCTCAATACAAATACCTGCTCCCCCGCTTGCGCCGGCAATGGACCCACCTCGAACGTCAAGCCGGTGGTGGCGGTGGCTCAGCCGGTGGCGTGGTCGGTTTGCGCGGACCAGGTGAAACTCAGCTTGAAGTCGACCGCCGCTTGGTCAACAAACGGATTACCGTGCTCGAGCAACACATCAAAGAAATCCACACCCAACGCGAAGTGTACCGCGAACGGCGCCGTGACACCGGCATCCAAGTGGTGGCCATCGTCGGCTACACTAACGCCGGCAAATCGACATTACTCAATGCCATGGCGAACTCTGCAGTGCGTGCCGAAGACCGTTTGTTTGCCACCCTCGACCCCACCACTCGTCAAGTCACTACTCCCGGTGGTACGCATTATTTGCTGACTGATACCGTCGGTTTCATCCAAAAACTCCCCACCGAATTGGTGGTAGCATTCCGTGCCACCCTCGAAGAAATCGCTGATGCCGATTTGATTTTGCATGTACTCGACATTACCCATACCAATGCCGAACAACAAACCCAAACGGTCAACGAGACCCTCAAACAACTCGAAGTCGGAGACACACCAGTTTTGACCGTCCTCAACAAAATCGACAAATTGAATGGGGTCGACCAAAACGAAGTCGCTGGCATGGCAGAGGCACTCGGGTTGCCCAACGATTTTGTCGCAGTATCAGCCCAAAACGGCTGGGGTATCGAAGTACTTGCGGCGCGCATCGAACAAATGCTCAAACAAGAGATGATTGAACTCCGAGCCTATATTCCGTATCGGCGCACTGATTTGATGCATTTGTGGCGACAACGTGGGGTTATTAGTAGTGAAGAATACGACGGTGATGGCGCGATTGTCGAAGGCCGAATCCCCCAAGCATTGGTGCATATCATACGGAGCGCAACCAAATCGTGAACGAACACGGCGAACTTCCCGTTGCAACAAAACGGAGCAATTACCTCAAAGGGGTACTCAACGGCACTATTTTTACACTCGGCGAAGCTGCCAGCAACCCTGGATTAGTCCTCACATTGTTGGTACGTCAACTGGGTGGTTCGTTGACGTTGATTAGTTTGTTGCCGGTTATCCAGAGTACCGGTTATTTGTTACCCCAGCTTATTGTTGGAGGGCATGTCCAAGCCTTGCCCTACAAATTACCCACCTATCGCTTATTTGCCCTATTACGCCTTATTGCCCAATTTACATTAATTGTGGCCTGCTATGTCGCAGGCATGGTCGACCCGACCATTGCCCTGACTGGTATTTTGGTCAGTTATGCCTTGTTTTGTATTGGTGGCGGAGTGACAACCCTCAGCTTCCAAGATGTCGTCGCCAAAATCGTCCAACCCAATCAGCGCGGACGGTTTTTTGGGTTACGCCAATTATCGGGAGGATTGTTGGCGTTTGCGGTGGGTGGTACGTTTGTGCGCTGGATGTTGAGCGACAGTTCACCGATTGCCTTCCCGATGAACTTTGCGGCGATTAGTCTGTTTAGTTTTGTCTGTTACGCCACCGCAATGGGGATTTTTGCGACCGTCAAAGAGCCCATAGCCAATCAAACCGTCCCGGCGTTGCGGCTCCGCGATGCACTCAAAGCCGCGCCGGACATGCTCCGTGGCCACCCCAATTATCGACGCTTTATTTGGGCGCGGTTGTGTTTGTTGGTAGGGCGCTTAGCAGAGCCGTTTTATATTATTTATGTCACCGAACAACTCGGCTTCCCCAAAAGCACAGCTGGCTTGTTTATTGCGATAGCAGCAGTCACCGCCGCCGTCTCTAATTTGATCTGGGGGCGGCTTGGTGACAAACGGGGCATGCATTGGTTATTGCGCCTCACTGGTAGCCTGTCGGTAGCGCCACCATTGATGATGCTGGTAGCACCACTGCTCGTCCCCTTTGGCAGCACCGTCGTGCTCACCTGGTTGCTATTGCTGTATTTGATGTCTGGGGTGTCGAGTGATGGCATCGGTATCGCCGGGATGACCTATCTGCTTGAAGTCGTACCAGGCCCACAACGCCCGATTTACATGGGGTTAGCCAATACGATTTTGGGGGTAGGTGCACTTGTACCGGTAATCGGGGGCATCCTCGTCAACACCGTTGGGTACGCAGGGACCTATATCGTGGCAGCCATGTTTTGTATTGTCGGTGTCGTCATTGCCACCCAGCTCCAGGCAACACCGCGCCCTACGGAGGTGTAATCGTGTGGGGAATATTGCTACTCATCTGTCTCTGTGGGGCACCATTTGTGTTGATTCGTTGGCGTGAAACCAGCACAATCACCGATCTACTAGGTCAGCATGGGCGCCACATCAGCATCAACGGCAATCACGTAGCGGTATACGACCAAGGCAGCGGCCCCGTCGTCGTACTATTGCATGGGTTTGGGGGCTGGCAAGCGACATGGCATCTAATCGTACCCGCATTACAGGCAGCTGGCTACCGTACCATTGGCATCGACGCCGTCGGTGCCGGGGCATCGAGTCGCTCTACGCGCCCAAATGACTATACCACCGAAGCGCAAGCGCGCAATGTCATCGCCGTACTTGACGCATTAGGCATCGCAAAAGCCACATTGCTCGGGCACTCGTACGGTGGTCGCATCGCACTCCAAACTGCGATTTTGGCACCCGAACGCGTCAACCGAATTATCGGACTTGCCCCAGAATCATTGGCCAAAGAGCGCCCACCAATCGCCAAAATCGTCACTATCCCGATATTTGGGTACGCCTTGGCGTTTTGGTCAACCGCACCATCACTCACCGGCGCAGGGCTCAAAGCAGTCTCAAAACGCCCCCAATGGGTTGCACCACGCCAACACGAATATGCCCGCCCCGTACGGGTGCAAGGGCATCTGGCTGGGCAGATTTGCCAATCGTCTGCGCCCAAAGATGGCCAAAAACCAGTACCACAATACTACACCACCATTACTTGCCCTGTATTTTTGATTTGGGGCGATGGTGATCCGGTATTTGCGGTTAGTACCGGCACAACGCTGGTACAAAATATGCCCGATGCCCACCTCGCCGTCATCCCCAACACGGGGCATGTACCCCATGAAGAGTCATTTGACGAAACAATGGCGTTTATCAATCAGGCGTTGACCCAATAGCCACGGCACTCGCGATGGCGTATTCACCATCATGACTGATACTTATGTCAAATGAAGACAACCCTTGCGCCGCCGCACTTGTGGCGGCGTATCTGTGCAGGCAAATCAGCGGTTTGCCGGCTGCGTCGCGTTGGATCTCGATGTCGTGCCACGGGATGGCGTCAGCCCCACTTGCCAAACCACGGATACCGACCCCTAGCATTTTGGCGATGGCTTCTTTAGCAGCCCAACGGGCTGCAATCGCTGAGACACGGCCCGCACAAATATCGATTTCGCCAGTCGTCAATACCCGCGCCACAAAACGTTGCCCATGGCGCTCCACCACCGTGGCAATACGCGTAATTTTGACCATATCGACACCAGTACGAACCACGAGTGCCATTACTGTCGCCCAATCAAATTGACATCGGTTATTTCTGATAAATAATCGTGGCCACGCGCTTCGATGCGGATTGATTGTAAATAGCGTGCATATCGCAAAAACTCATCTTCGCGCAAATCGACATCGAGGCGATACCATTGGAATGGGGGCAAGGCGCGATACCGGATATCACCAGAGTCTTGAACTAAAGATTCGCTTGATTTAAACGCATACAGACAAAACGTGCGTTCTTGCTGTTTGTCGGTAGGGCTAATAGTTTTGAAGGTCAACTGAAACATGACAGGGCATTCAGAGCCTGCAATCCCCGCAAGCGGTACGGTTTGGGTGAGTACACGCACCCATGCAGTCAAACGCAACGACGTGTATTCTGATACATCGGCATCGAGGGTTTGGTCGATACCTACCGCAAATGGGCGAATCTGATTGCCATCACGCCGGAAGCGCAATATACGCACTTGGTCGTCAGCAGAACAGAAATCAGGGCGTTCGGGACGACAACCAAGTGAGACTTCAAGGCGTCCGTTTTTTTCGGCACTACTGAGATTTGGGGCATCAGCACGCTGAAATTCGCGCCAATTATAGCGGTCATCATCGCGCAATTCACTCACTACCGCTTGCCACTGCGGGTCGTGAATCAATTGCCATGTCGCAGGCCGAGCTTTGTGGATTTGGTTATCGTCGCTTACTTCGACGATTTCACCCGCAGACACCCCTTCTGTTAGCGCGCCACGTTGCACCGTGGCAGTACCACTACGCACCGCTACTTCAAATTGAATGGGGTTATTGAGAGCCGCATCATCGGGAATCACGTTGATACTATAGCTACCACCAGGGGACATCCATACGGTGACTTGATTCGCCAAACTCACGCTATATTCGACACTATCGAACGGCTGGTATTGGGCAATATCATAGCGGGCATAACCGGCGTTTTGGACGAGGTTCACCACTTGGCGGCGATGTGACCAGCGTGACACTTGATTGGTACGATAGACGATATCGCTCCCCGTGCCTTGGGCCCACAACTGAATATGGGTCGTGTCGGGCAACACTAATGAGGCGACAGGGCCATACCCCGCTGCCGGCAATGTTTTAATCCGATCACCAATGGTCAATGGTGCACAAATATCACTTTGGTTTTGACAGGGATCAACCACAGCCGGGAGGCGTTCGATGGTATGACTCGTCAGGCTACGTGGTTCTTGGAGCAATACACCCGACACCACATGCCCGCGCAACATCGCACCATCCTGGCTCCGCATCGCACCCACATACCCATGCCACGCCAATTGCATCAACCATGCCAGCAAAATCAATGCCGCCACAAAAAAGGTCGTCAAAATAAGCCACGCACTTTGCTCAGGAGTAATCCGCGTGGGGGGCGGGGCATTGGTTGGTACAGGTAATAGTGGTTGTGTCATGACGCAGCGTTTATTCCGTTCCGGCGATACCCACAGGGCATCAATAGCTAATAAATCGGCAAGTAGCGTTCAACTTCCCAATTACTGACGTGTTGGCGGTATTCTTCCCATTCACGCTGACGTGACTCAACGAAGCGTTGATAAATCAATGGGCCAAGGGTATCGGCAATCACCTCGTCGCGTTGCAATTCGGTGACGGCTTCGCCAAGTGTCATGGGGAGTAAAGGATGAATCCGTGACCGGGCATTCATCGTCACCAAGTCTTCTTCGGCGGCGGGGGG
>Ga0114980_10002301_pt1 | contig 13557 bp, 11 predicted proteins | sample S_140806_EF_Meta_FD_87018 | JGI IMG/M metagenome (GOLD analysis project Ga0114980, IMG submission 87018) | Freshwater microbial communities from Lake Simoncouche, Canada to study carbon cycling - S_140806_EF_MetaG | ecosystem: Environmental > Aquatic > Freshwater > Lake | place: Lake...
ACCGAAATGAAACTGTGGTTTGCGAACAACGGCTCTCATTGAATCTCCAGGTATCGGATAAGGCAGCGATTGCAATGCTTCCTTAGCGCGTTCTATGGCAGAATCGTAGACGATACGCAATACATTTCCTTCAGACTTCAGAAACGACTTTACATCCACCTCCCACGAGCGATGGGCGTTGTTGGAGGTCACGATATTTACTCCATTCAACTGCACTTGGGCATACGTGTCGAGCCCATTAAAACGCAATGCTATTATACTTTTCGAAAAGATGTCTGTCGGAACAGCAAACGGCAGCGTTTCATACACCCACGACTTTTTCTCTACCCATTGGCAATCGGCTTCATTCGTTCCATAAAACGGATGTTCGATTTTTCCGTCACGAATCAAATCCGTGTGCACGCAACCCGGCACAACTGCCGAAATCCATTCGCTACCACGCTTCTTGCCTGAACCATGTTCGGCCACTCGCCACGCTGCGTCGAGCGTTGCTTGAATATTCTGAGCATGCAACGCGCATGAAACCAGAAGTACAAAAACTAATAAGGTGAATAATCGCATAGCACAAGTATACTAGAAAGAAGAAATAAAAATCGGTTTAGCGCGTCAGTCGCTCACTATAAGTCGACGGTTTGCGGCCCAATAGATAGAAGTGGATGATTCCACGTAAATAACCAAGACCATACGAAAAATGTAATACTCCAAACGTTCTCAGCAACATCCAGAACCTTTTTGCCGATTTCACAGGCATGCGCAAAGCCGTGTAGAAAGCCATCGCAACATACATCGCGACGACTACTGCATACATCCACCCCAATACGGGATGAATCAACACACCTGTCCAACCTACCAATAAAAAGAAAACCCAAAGCGGCGGAGCAAGCTGTCGAAGTGTTGTTACAGCGCCGTGCTTCTTATTTACGAATACCTTCCAGTATCCATACTGATCGTACTGCTTATATAACTTGGAGATGGATCCACGCACATAGTAATCAGACTGTATGGCAGGATCGAGATAAATCTTAAACCCGCCCTGCACCACACGATAATTAAACTCATCGTCTTGATTGCGCGCGAGCTCCTCATCAAAGAAACCAACTCGCTCAAACACCTCTCGTCGATACGCCCCAAATGCAACCGTATCAACATATCCCGATTTGCCACCTGTTCGAAAATGAGCATTACCCACGCCGAACACCGACGACATCGCGAGTGAAATTATTTCCGACCATTCGTTCTCATGCACATTGCGAATGATTCCACCCGCGCAGCCTACCTCAGGGTGCTCCTTAAGCACTCGCACGTTGTGATGAACAAAATCCTTATCCACAACAGCATGCGCCCCGAGTATAATTCCGATGTCGTAATCGAGTGGTTCCAAACCAATGTTGAGCGCATATGGCGTTGTTCTTCGCGTGTTGTCCACCAACTTTATAAATGAGTATCGCGCTGCATATTCGCTAACCAAAGGACGAGTTCCATCGTCGCTCATACCATCCACCACCCACACATGCAACTCAATATCCTTGCAGTTACTGTGCACGAGGGAGTCAAGACATTTACCAATGTATCCGATTTCGTTTCGACATGGTATTATAACTTTAATCTTCATGACTTGCCTTCAATCGCGTTTTAGAGGAGATTAAATAAACTGCATATACGAGAAGCGACGGAATTAAAATCGCTTCAAAAAAAAGTGCCTTATATCCTTCAGGACCTGTGCGTATGAGTGCAGGAAAAAATGCCGCAATGCAAAGGACCAAGATGGTTTGAACGATGTATATAAACCTTTTCGATGCGCTTATTCTGGCCTGAGCACGAAATGCATAACCGATCAATAAACCCAGAAACAGCGCACCCATGGCAACGCCTGCCATTCCAAAGTTCACGTACCAACCGGTAGCGTGGTTGATTGTAAAGCCTTGCACACCGGTATAGTGAATGGCCGCTGTATAATGCTGATATGAATCGATGGGCCGCGTCACTTCAACAAACCTCGGAATCATCGAATGCAGCAAGTAATTAAAGCTTCCTCCATACGTGAAGGGAACATCATAATAAACTGCTCCGTACATCGACATGTGTCCTGCAAACATTTCATTGCTGGCCATAAGACTCAACACGGATGCAGAAAAGGACATTTTCTGAACGACCTGTTCCGTTGGAATGCCTGGTCCGGTGGACAAACCCAAATAGTCGAGTATCGGCAACGCACGTGTCATTTCAATCAACACGATGATGCTTGCCAATCCTCCGAGTAAGATTCCGATTCGATAGAGGCTGATTTTCTTTGCATTGGTGACATAAAATGCAATCGCAAAAAGAAACGCAAACAACAAATCATTTCTGCTTCCTATCAATGCCGAATAGGTGAGTAAAACAAACAAAACGAATGCGTATGCAATGATTAACACTATCGAATAATTGCCGCGAAATCGTTTTCCCTCTTGCTGGCTCATCATCAATGAAATTCCGAAGAGCACCAAAAACAGTGACGCAGACTTGCTAATCTGATAGAGCGAATAATAACTGCCTGCATGATGACTCAAATAGATATAAAGCGACTCATGGTTCGAGATAGCCTCTCCAATTTGAGCCCTGATAAAAAAATAGCTTATGACAGCCATAATGCATGCAAGTCCTATCAGTATCCAATGGTTGAGCACAGGGATTGTGCGCGCGGGCTGTGAAGCATCAGGAGAAACCCGTCGCACCATAAGCCAAACGCTTGCTTGAAAAACGAGCAGGAACAACGAGAACATGCACAAGCTGAAGAAATAGCTACTGTTCAACTGAATGGCAAACAGCTTATCGAAATAGGAATAATAATGAAATCCAACATGCTCCAGAGCATTGCCCGTCAGCAAATCGATGGTGACTGCCCAGCCTCCCATCATCGACCAATAATAGATTACGAGTGTTGGCAGAAGCAGCACGATGCTTTTGGTTTTCTGCCAGATTCTATACTGCAGAAATACAGCAACTACGGTTGTTAGAGAAAGTAGGATTAAATTAATCATGTATGACGGGCATTCATTATTTCACTGTAAACCATCATCAAACGTTCTGCAATTCTATCTGAATTCAATTCTTTTGCAATAATCACTTCGCGACCATTGCTTCTCCCTTTTTCCATCAACACTTTTCGCAAGGCATTAGCAAGGGCTTCCGATTGCTGATCAGCCACAGCCATGGGTTGCGAACCACCGATAACGGACGCCACGTCGCCAACGTCCGTTGCAACTACCGGCAGATTGCAGGCCATCGCTTCCTTAACCATAACCGGGCTGCCTTCGCTGTCGCTGCAAATAAGCAAGCAGTTGCACGCATTCAGCAGCAATAGCATTCGCTCGTATGTCACACCGCCTGAAAGAGCAACCAACTCGATAGGTCTGCCCTCCTCCTTTAGCACTTGAACAGCAGCTTGAGCAATGTCAAATCGCTTCACCGCTGCACTATTGTTAAACAGAATGAATTCTACTTCCTGAGAAAACCCCACACGCTCGCGAGCTTCCTCTTGCGCAATTGGATAGTAATTATTCGTATCGACTCCGAATGGCAGCACCCTTGCAATTCCCTTTCTCCACCACAACTTCTCAAGCAATCTATTGCTTACACAAAGCACTGCTGAGGCACGCAGCACAGATAGCTGCGACAATAACTTGGCAAAAAGCTCTTTCAGGAAAAATTCACTCTTGACAAAGTTTAAATCGCTTCCATGAAACGTGACAACAAGGTGCTTCGCTCCTGCCCAAGATGCGAGAAACGAAGTAACCGTTCCGTAGTGAGCATGCACCACATCTGGCTTCATCGACTTTACCAATGCACGCAATCGAAACAACTCCTTGAAAAGATAGATTGGATTTGTGCGAGAACTGAGATAGTGCACATGCACATCGGCTCCTTGCGCGGTCAATTCGCCAGCCTGACGCTTGGAAAATATCATGGAGTTTCCTTCAGGAGATCCCGGAATAATGAATAGCACTTTTGGTTTACCAAGCCTGTTTGTCATCTATAGCCGTGAAGAAATTGCATGAAAATCATAGGGTGTTTTCGCTCTTTGCCAATCGATAATACCACGCAAGATATACCAAACAGAAAATGGACCCCGCCACTGAAAAAAGGGTGATGGCTAGTTGCGCACTTCCGAAACAATATCCAATGTAAAACGCCAAGCAACGTGTCAACAAATCAATTGCTGAAATCATCAATTGCTGTTTGTGCTTTCCCTTAATCAGTGCTACATAGTTGAACGGTGCAATTGCGAAATTCAAACCGAAAAACAGAATCAACACCGAGGCGAATTGTCCGGCCTGCGCCCATTCGGCACCAAACACAAACACGAACAAATCTTGTCCGAAAAAAAACAGCAACAGGATGAACGGCAGCGCCATTCCGAACAGCAGCAAGAAGGTGGACATGATCATTTTATGAAACGACTGACCACTTCTATGAAGATCTGAGGCCTTCGAATACTGCGCAAGAAATATGGTGCTGCTGATCAATGCCGCCGGGGCCTGCAAAATTCTCCAGCACAAATAGAACGCGCCTGTAACCAGCGCTCCAAATGCACCCTCTAGAAAAAAAACAATCAAGCTCAACTGTAGCACTTCGAGCAAACCATTCGGCGTGTTATAGAAAATATACTTGCTGAATTTCGCGAGCCCATGAGGTGCAATGCTCACCTCACGCTGAAGGTAACTGCTGGGCTTTTGCTTCACAAAAACGGAAAAGACAACGAGCGAAATAAACTGGCCCGCAATAAACCCGACCACCAATCCTTGTGAGTGATAAAAGTAAAAGCCTATCAAGAGCGAAAAGCCGCTTATAGCGAGATTACCTAGAATCCTGACCCAACTATTGAGCGCATACTCTTCGGTGCGGCTGGTGTAGAAATTATAGACTTGAACCCATGCGGTGCACAGAACGCCGATGGGCAACATCCACACAATGCTATTTCGTGCTACACCGGTGAAATACAAAACCGCACCTACCAACAACACAAGCGCGCTAAACACAAGAGACACTTTCATAGCGACATTGCGGCGAAAAGTGGCCTCTTCGACGTTTTCAGAATCAGGAATACTAAACTCTATTCGCAGTGTCGACAACACAACGAGCGGGAGCATCCAGGAAAAAAACAGTGCAAGAATTGAATAATCATCCACACTGAAAATCCTACTCAGCACGGGCATTGCTGCATAGCTCACTACTTGCGCTGCAGCGGTGGCGCTCGTCAATTTGAGAGCGCGATCCAACTGAAACGTTTTCGATTTTGCAAGTAGTTTTTTCATGTGTTAGATGCAATAATTGCCTTTCCGATTAATGCAGCGATTTGGATATTTTTATAAAGGTCAACGCCAAAAGTATCGCAATCAGATAGGATAATACTTGGGCTGCAGTAACCCCCCACAGTGCCGACAATGCATCACCTCCCATGGCTTTTCCAATATGAAACCCGGAGTAGACAATAACAACGTGTGCTGCGTCGAATAGGAGCATTTCACGCTGACGTTGCAATCGCAAGTAGATAAAGGAAAGCGACGATGAAACAAACCAGACGCCTAGCCATACACTGATGACGCGACAATACACAATCAAGTCGTTCCACTCGGGACCAAGCACTCCTACCACCCATGATGCGGGCATAAGCCAAACCATGGCCGTCATGCCGGCCGACATCAAAGTGAGCCGGCCCAAAAATTTTCCATAGAGCGAGAGCATGGTTTTCCGATCGTGAATGGAAGCTATTGTGCCGTAATAAACTTGAGAGATCGATGCGGCTACCATGCCCAATCCGGCGCCCACGTAGGTCATGGCTACACTCACCATACCCGCGCTAACAGCACCGAAATTCTGCACAAACAGTTCTATGTACATGAAGTTGATGAATGCGCCAACAAACACGCTCGGCGTGGTATACAGCACATAGGACTTGTGCTGCTTGAGCAATTCCAATTTCGAAAAAATCCGTCGCTCAACAACAGCAGCCTCCTTGTTGTACTTCCAAAATTGAATCAATGCCGCCAACCCATAACCACCCGTTCTACCAACAATAAGTCCTGAGAAATTGAGTCCTGCAAAACCAGCAGCCATCTTCACTCCTTCACCGGTGGCGGTCTGTACGAATTTGCCTTGTGCAATGCGCTCATAGTCTTTGCGAGCATTGAACCAGTAGGATGTGAGCTGTACACACCCCATCGAAAGCACCACAAAGGGCATTAAAAAAATACTCACTCCCAGTTCATGCAAGCCGTGTATCCAATCGAACCAATAACAAAACGTGGCTATGACAAGCGACAGTAGCGACATAAGAACAACCACTCTGAAACCTGTTATGGCGACCTCGCGCGAATCGCGCAGTGAGGGCTTGCCCACAATAGCATACTCCAACTTCAAGGTGCTGACTATTCCCAGCATTTCACTAAAGAAAACAAACGACGCCAGCTTGGCGAAGTCCTCAGGACCATAGAAGTATTTCTGAAGAAGCGGTAGCGTCAAAAAAGGAATCAGCTGCGAAACGGCCGTGCCCGTGGCAAGCACCATTACATTTTGTATGAATGTCCTCTTTTTAACGCTCATCAAATCGTATCTAAACTCGATTCCAAATTTCCCAACTCTTCTCTGCCTGCTTTATCAGCATGGCATGTCCGTTCATGGTTTTCGCTCCCGCCAAACGGCCCAGATGTAGGAATGTTGTTTCTTCCGGATTGTAAATCAAATCATACAGGAAATGCCTTTCCGACAAACCCTCGTAAGGCAAATAAGGGCAAGCATCAATATCAGGATAGGTGCCCAGCGGTGTAGTATTGATGATTAACGGAAAATGATGAATCACCTCTGCCTTGAGGACGTCATACCCCATCTCTTGATCTCCTTGCGGTGTTCTGCTCACAAAATGAAAAGGGATGCCCCACTTGCGGAGCACATAGGCAACCGCTTTCGAAGCACCGCCAGTTCCCAGTATCAGCGCACGCTCATAATGGTTTTCTAAAAATGGCTTGATGCTCATTTCAAAACCATAAGCATCGGTATTGTAACCGGTAAGTTTTCCGTGCTGCACACGTATGCAATTAACAGCACCTATTGCGCGCGCCACTTCATCCAAATCGTTCAAGTAAGGCATGATAGATTCCTTGTAAGGAATCGTTACATTCAACCCTTCCAAATCTGGGTGCGCCGCTATTAATTCGGGAAACTGTGAAATATCCGGAATCGAAAAGTTGAGGTATCGGCAATCGGTCAAATGCAACTCTTCAAAACGCTGGGTGAAATATCCCTTCGAGAACGAATGCACCAGTGGGTAACCCACTAAGCCAAACAAGCGATTTTTTGCTGTGGCATCCAACGCAGCGCTTACGATTTCTTGAGTTTAGCCCTCAACACTCCTATAATTATCGGAAGTATTGAAATACCGATGATACCGAAAACAACAATCTCGAAATTGTTCTTTACGATATCAAATCCGCCGCAGGTATAACCCAACAGCGTGATGCCTACCACCCAAAGTACTGCTCCCAAGAAACTCACAGAAATGTACTTGCGATAGGGCATATTCCCTGCGCCAGCAACAAACGGCGCTATAGTGCGGACAATGGGAACAAAGCGCGCCATGATAATGGCCTGCCGACCGTACTTCTCATAAAAAGCTTCAGTCTGCGTGATATACTCACGCTTGAAAAACAGGATACGGTCTCGCTTCTTAATCTGCTCACTGAAATACTTACCTACGAAGTAATTGACATTGTCGCCGCACAGCGCAGCAAGTATGAGTAGCGGCATGATTACCCAAACGTTCAATCCCTCGTTGTTGTTGGCCGCTGCGATAGCTCCCGCTGCAAATAGCAACGAGTCGCCAGGCAATAAAGGCATAACGATCAAACCCGTTTCAACGAAAACAATCAAAAACAGGATTGCATAAATGTAAACACCATAATTGGCCACCATGGCCATTAGGTGTTCGTCGATGTGTAGCACAAAATCAATTAAAGTCGACATAGTGATGATTGGTTACGAACGTGATTAAAAACAAATGGCGATGCACCACAATGAACCATTGAAATGCACCGCCACTGCGATAGTTTACTAGTTATTATTCTTCCTCCGCATCGAAGAATTCTTTGATGCGACTTAAAAAACCTTGCGTTTCCTTCGTTTCGCGCGCTTTGTCGCTGAGTGTGGTTTTACCCTTCTTATCTGCAGCATCCTTTGCTGCTGCAGGCACTTCAACATTTGAAACACTCGAAACCGGATTGAATTTGTCGAGACCGTGAATCACAAGACCAACACCGGTGCTCATTGCAGGAATAAGCAAGTTCTCATTCTTTGCCTTCACAACGTGCTCATTGGGGTAACCGATGCGGCAATCCATACCGGTAATATACTCTACTAGCTGCTTCATGTGTTTCAGCTGAGAGCCGCCACCGGTAAGAACGATACCGCCTATGAGTTGCTTCTCGAAACCGCTGTTGCGAATTTCCCAATACACGTGCTCAATGATTTCGTCCATGCGCGCCTGAATAATCTGGGATAGATTCTTCAGTGAGATTTCCTTCGGGTCACGTCCCTTCAAGCCAGGTATACAAACGATTTCGTTGTCCTTGTTCTCAGTAGCCAACGCGCTTCCAAATTTCACCTTCAACATTTCTGCATGATTGCGCATGATGGTGCATCCTTGCTTGATGTCTTCAGTGATGATGTTACCACCAAACGGAATAACAGCTGTATGGCGGATGATGCCATCTTGGAAAATAGCAACGTCGGTTGTGCCGCCACCTATATCAACCAACACCACACCCGCTTCCTTTTCTTCCTGGCTGAGCACGGCTGCGGCGCTTCCAAGCGGCTCAAGGGTCAGGGCGTCTACATTCAGACCAGCCTTGGTTACGCACTTGTAGATGTTGCGAATAGCGGTAATCTGTCCGGTTATGATGTGGAAGTTGGCCTCCAATCGGGTGCCGCACATGCCAATCGGATCCTTGATGCCCGTTTCGCTGTCTACCGTAAACTCTTGTGGCAATGCGTGAATAATCTCTTCACCTGGAAGCATCACAAGCTTGTGCATATCGTCAATCAATGCATCAATATCGGCCTTCGAAATTTCCTCTTCCACATTGCGACGCGTGCGCATGCCACGATGCTGCAAGCTCTTAATGTGCTGACCGGCTATACCTACGTTCACCAATCGTATGTTGACACCGCTTTCACGCTCGGCCTCTTCCACTGCTAGGCGTATACTTTGCACGGTTTTCTCGATATTCGAAACAACGCCGCGCGTTACACCAATACTCTCGCTCTTACCGATACCGAGAATCTCGATTTTATTATTCTCCATTTTGCGGCCTACCAAACAAGCTATCTTGGTGGTTCCGATGTCTAAGCCAACTACGATCTCTGCATTCATAGGGTTTTTCGTTTTCTGTTATTCAATTGTTCAGTTATCCGTATCCTTTATCGCTTCACGCCCACCACCTGGCCATTGTATTGTGCTTGTAGGGTGCCGAAACGATCTAAATCATCTGCATGCACTACATGCTCGTAAAACGCACGTAGCTTTTTCAGCTTGTCATCGAGGTGGTAGATGTAGCCTACATTCACACGCTGGTTGCCCACGCGCGGTATAATCTCAAACTCTCCTCCCGTATTCACGAACACATGCTCTATTTGCGCGCGCCAAAACGTATCGCGCGCTACTATCTGCGTAAACTGATAGATCTCGTCCAAAGGTGTTTTCCGAGCGAGGCTGTCCGGAAAATTCGTCACCACGCTTTCCGAGCGAAGGCCATCAGGAATCTCTCCCGTAAACACCGGAAGCTTCACCGTAGTGAGTTCCGAAAGCTCCATGGTATAACCTTCTGCATCGAGGTAGTAGCTCTCACCGTTGCGATTGAAAATGCGAGCAATGGGTGTTCTTTGCTTCACTTGAATCACGCATCGTCCGTCGACCGTAGTGTACACATGCGCATCACGAACGGAAGAGTTGGCGGTTACTGCACGGTGGATAGCACCCAAGTCTACATCGTTCAAGGTCTTTCCTACAATCGCATCGGTTGCGCTGTCGGCTAGCGCTGCAACGATTTGCTCGTCGATGAACTTGCGACCATCCGCCGCCTCCACCTGCACTTCCAATTTCCAACACAGGGTATCGCTCTGTTTCTTACCCACAAAACCCAACGCCACAAACAGCCCCACTGCGCCTACAATAGCAAGCGAATACACCACAACAGCGCGCACACGTTTGCGTCGTTCGATGTTTTTAATAAAGCTATTTCCTTTCTCCTTCGTCATTTGGTTTGGCTGGTAACGGAAGGAAAAACCTCCCGGCTATTTCTCGGAAAACGCCGCCGATACTGGGGCTACAAGCGCATCAATATCGCCTGCACCAAGCATCACAATCACTTGTCGTGGACTTCCGGTCAACTCTGCTAATAAAAACTGCTTATCGACCAGTTTTTTGGTGGGTTTGGAAATGTTATCCAACAGCAATTGTGAATCAATTCCCGGCAGGGGCAATTCACGGGCAGGATAAATGGGAAGTAGTATGATATCGTCGAGCAGCTCCAGGCTGCGAGCGAATTCTTGCAAAAAATCGCGGGTTCGGGTAAACAAATGGGGCTGAAAAACACCGGTAATGTGCTTTTCGGGATACAACTGTCGCACAGAGCTAATGCAGGCGCGCAACTCCTCCGGATGGTGTGCGTAGTCATCAATTAGCACCATATCCTCCCGACGTATGCGGTATTCAAAACGCCTTTTGACTCCCATGAATGAGCTCAATCCATCCCGTATTTGCTGCTCTGTGAGTCCAACCGCCCGGCAAACGGCTATTGCAGCCACCGCATTTTCCACGTTGTGCATGCCGGGAAGACCAAGCTCAACACCAAGCCAATGCGCATCTGCCGCCTGGTAGTCGAAAAAGTAACGTCCTTCGCGAATCTCGATATTGGAGGCAAAATGCCCTGCCTCCTGCGTTCCACTATAATCGATATGCTGCACTCCCTCAGGCAACGCATCAACATCGATTGGCAGCTCGCTACGATGTATCAGCAGGCCTCCTGCCTTCAACTTGCATGCAAACAAATTGAACGACTCCTTCATATATTCATGCGAACCATAGATATCGAGATGATCGGCATCTGTGCTGGTTATAACCGAAATCTGCGGCGACAAGGTCAAAAAGGATCGATCATACTCATCTGCCTCCACCACCGTCCATTCTGCATGCTTATCGAGCAATAAATTGGTCCCGTAATTTGTCGCTATGCCGCCTAGAAAGGCGTTACACCCTTTCCCGCTATGCTTGAGCAAATGGGCTATCATCGAACTCGTAGTAGTCTTGCCATGCGTGCCGGCCACTGCAATGCTCTTGCTTTGTGCAGTGATAACTCCCAATGCCTGCGAACGCTTGATGAGTGTATAGCCTTGATCGTTCAACCAATTCAACTCCTGACTGTCCTTGGGGATTGCAGGTGTATAGATTACCAATACTTTCTCCTTAGGCGTATGACGCACCACTGGCGGTATCTCAAGCACGGTGTCGTCGAAATGCACTGCAATGCCTTCCATTTCCAACTCAGTCGTAAGTGGTGTCGACGTGCGATCGTAACCCATCACCAGCTTACCATTCGCATGGAAATAGCGAGCAATGGCCGACATACCAATGCCTCCGATGCCTAGAAAATAATAGACCTCTGTTTCCTCAAAATTCATGGATTACCGATTGATGGTGACTGTTGCACCAGTTTTTTCACTTCGTCTACAATGCGCTCTGCAGCGTTGTTCTGGGCCAAACGGCGTATAGCACCGGTTAACGTTTGACATTGCTCGCTGTTGCTAAGCAGAGCGCTCACCGCGTCGCCAAGCGCTGCAGTTGCGTCAGCATCATTAACCAGTACAGCCGCGTGTTTGCTTACCAATGCCATCGCGTTCTTCGTTTGATGATCTTCCGACACATTGGGCGACGGAATAAAAATGGATGGCTTGCCTACCAAACACAATTCTGAAATACTCATGGCTCCTGCTCTGGAAACCACCACGTCGGCCACAGCGTAGGCCAAATCCATCTCTCGAATGAACTCATGTGCCTGCACACGCTTCAACGTAGCCGTTCGCTTGCGCGATGCTTCAACATATCCCTTTCCTGTTTGCCAAATGACTTGAAAACCTTCCTGCTCCCATCGCTCCGCGTGTGCATCAACAGCCTGATTAATGGACCTTGCTCCCAGGCTTCCTCCTATCACAAGCAACGTTTTGCGTTGACCATCCAACTTAAAATGCTGCAAAGCCAACTCACGCTTGCCTTCCAGTTGCACCACCTCCGGCCGCACCGGATTACCGGTCATTACAATTTTCTGTGCAGGGAAATACGTGTCCAATCCCTCATAGGCCACACAAATGGTATTCACCTTTTTGGCAAGGATGCGATTGGTTATTCCCGGAAAAGAGTTTTGCTCTTGGATGAGTGTCTTCACACCTGCCCCTGCCGCCGCTCGCAAGAGTGGACCGCTGGCATAGCCGCCCACACCTATGGCAATGTCGGGCTTGAAATCACGCACGATTCGCCGTGCCTTGAACATGCTTGCCAGCAACTTAAATGGCACCAGCAAATTCTTCCATGTAATTCTGCGCTGTATGCCAACTATGGGCAGTCCAACTATTTCGAAACCTGCCGCCGGCACCTTTTCCATCTCCATCTTCCCCAAGGCACCTACAAACAAAATGACGGCATCGGGAAATTGCGCCTGAATGGTTTTCGCTATTGCGATTGCCGGGAAAATATGCCCCCCCGTGCCACCTCCGGAAATGATTACTCGCATGATCCTTCTTTATTAAGTGGTTGGAACCGGCTCTATGAACTTCGTTTGCGTGAGACTTAGATCTTCTTCAATTTCGTCTTTGCTGCGGCAAATACTGAGAATGATACCCAACGCCAAACAAGTAAACAAGGTGCTCGTTCCACCCATACTCACCAATGGCAGCGGCTGACCCGTGGTTGGGAATAAACTCACTGCAACTGCCATGTTGATGAAGGCTTGTATGACCAGCATAAAAGCAAGGCCAAGTGCGGTTAACTGCGCACCCATTTTCGGATTATTGATGGAAAGCTTTATGGTTCTGTAGAGCAAAATCAGGTAGAGCAGCACAAGAGTTATACCGCCGAAAATGGAACCATATTCTTCAATGATAAACGGATATATCATGTCGGAATAGGGATGGGGCAAAAAGTTGCGCGAGCTTCCTGTTCCGGGTCCTTTTGGAATTACACCGCCCTCGTGAATAGCATATTTGGCCAAATCCGTTTGATAGTTGCCCTCGCTGTCTTCGTCCATCGCGCTCACAATACGATTCTTCCAGGTACCATAACGCGCAGGGAATCCGGTAGTTTCGCCCACCACGATAATCAGAAAAATAAATCCGACGCCCGCGGCTACCAACTTACTCATGTGGCGAAAAGGCACACCCGCCAAAAACATCATCAAAAAACAGATGCTTGCCAGCATTGCCGCCGTTGAAAAGTTGGCCGGCAAAATGAGCCCGCAAATAAGGGCAATCGGCCAG
>Ga0114980_10002302_pt1 | contig 13550 bp, 10 predicted proteins | sample S_140806_EF_Meta_FD_87018 | JGI IMG/M metagenome (GOLD analysis project Ga0114980, IMG submission 87018) | Freshwater microbial communities from Lake Simoncouche, Canada to study carbon cycling - S_140806_EF_MetaG | ecosystem: Environmental > Aquatic > Freshwater > Lake | place: Lake...
ATCATCATCCACGACGAGCACCGTGGTTGACGAGCAAGGCGAATCTATTGAAGTCGAATTGCCTAAGCCTTATGTTGAAAAAGACGGCAAGATTTACAAAGAGATTAAAACTGACACAGAAGTAGTAGACGCGAACGGCAACTCCGTCACCGTAACTACAACTGATTGGGAATTAACTTCGCCATACCCCATGCACATAACTGGCATGTACAAGGACGTAGTATCAGGTAAAACAACTTTCCGCTTAGCTATTAAATACCCTATGACTGGGTGGCAGGAAGAAGACCACGAGATCGGTGTTGTAGCAACAATAGGTAAAGAGTTCGCTACATTCTTGCTTAACAGACAAGTGTTTAGTATTAAGGGCGTAGGCCAACAAGAAAAATTACGAGGTTACTTAATGGATTATTTAACAATGGTACAGCAGCAGTCTCCTACTGGCGTTGACTTTATATCGTTCGGTTGGCAAGACGACGGGTCGTTCCTATGCGGGGAACGTATTATTAACTCGCCTACTGGAAACACAGATCGCCGTTTGCGTGGTGCTGCGTCCCGCTATGCTGAGATGATTAAGCCTCATGGGGATCGTCAGATTTGGATTGACGCCATGGATATGCTGAACGAGCCGGGCACTCACAACCTGAGAGCCGCAATTATTTTGGCTTTATCTGGACTGCTAGGTAAGGTATCTGGCAACGCTTCGTTAGTCGTGTCCATTTATTCTACAGAGACAACCACAGGTAAGTCGTTGGCGTTAATGGCTGCGAATAGTTTGATCGGCAACCCGCGTGATTTGTTTATGACTAAGCTAGACACTAGCAACGCGCTATTTAAAATTCGCGGCGTACTAAACAATCTGCCATGCACCATAGATGAGTTGACTACTTCAGCGGACGAAGACGTTGCTGAGTTGGCATATAACTTAAGCCAAGGGCGTGAGAAAATTTCTATGTCCAAGGACAGGGAAATCCGTGAGCCTGTGAAGTGGGACGGACCAACTCTGCTGACCACTAACATATCTATTCATCAGAAGTTCGACAATATTCAGACTAGCAACGATCCACTACGCGCTAGGACTATGGAGTTGCACCACCACGACCGCACCTTTATTCAGACCGACTCGACTGGGTACAGCAATGGCTATCGATTCTTTGATTTGATAGCTAAAAACAATGGCTGGGCTTATCCAGAGTTAGTCGAAGCTGTTGTAGCGTATGGTGGTCCTGAATTGATATACGAAAAGGGTGTAGCGGCGTTCACCAAGAGATTTAATTTTCTGTTTGAACCTCAAGAACGCTTCTATAGATCAGGGATTATTAACGGATGGATCATTGGTAAGATCGGTCAGAAACTGGGGCTGATTCCTTTCGATGTTGACAACACAACACAGTATTTAATTGACTGCACGATTAAAGCTCGTAAGGACGCAGAGAGCAGCAAGCAGGACGTTTTCGATACGGTTGGTCAGTTCTTACAAGAGTTCAACGATCAGCTAATCGAAGTCACTGAGCTATATGGGTCAGGCAAAGAACAAGTGCGCGTACCCGCTCCAGAACGCGCTGTGGCTAGACTTAAGGTGGTCTATGACAGCAACACCCCAGTGATGCCCGGAAGCAGCCTAGCGATCAATTTAACCGCGCTAAAGAAGTGGTTGAGCAAGACTAGAGATGGTGCAGACCGACTTATTCGGGAACTAGAATCTAACGGGGCATTGATATCTGCGCGGGAGCGGGTTACTATATTCAAAGGATGCCAGAACCGCAACCCGGGGCAAGCTCATTGCCTAATCGTTAATATCAACCACCCACGTTTTGTGGACGCACTAACTAGTACATCTGCCAGACTACAGAGTCCTGTGGCGCTAGCAGTATTGCAAGGTGGACAATCTTAGGAGAAGGTCATGCCAAGGGATTACAAACAGGAGTACGCTAATTATCAAGGTACGCCCGAGCAGATCGCTAACCGTACAAAGCGTAATGCCGCTCGTAGAACTATGGAGAAGAAGGGCGTAGTATCAAAGGGAGACGGCAAAGACGTTGACCATAAGACGCCTATAGCCAAGGGCGGTGGTAACGGTGGCGGGAACTTACGCGCAGTACCTAAGTCAGTGAATCGTTCGTTCCCCCGCACTAAACGTGCAGGTATGAAATAAATGGGTGTAAACCGGCGTTTAAACCGGCGTACACCCACCAAAGGCTATTACTCTTCGTCGGAATAGTCTTCCGAATCGTCGTACTCAACCCAGTCATCTGACTCATCATCGAACCAATAGACGTCACCTGACTCATCAACGTACCAAACGTTGTCGTCTTCGTCGACTTCAGCCCAATCTTGTAAGTCTTCGTCGAAGTAGTACAGAACATCTGACTCTTCGTCGTAGAACCAAATAGTGCCGTCTTCGTCGATATCGAACTCAACGTCATACTCTTCGTCCAACTCTTCAACTACTTCCAAGTCCAACGCTTCCAGCAAGTCTTCAACATTAACCAATAAGGTAATAGATGCAATCATGATAAGCTCCGATTAGTAGTAAAAAAGCAACCCCCACAGGCTGCAAAAAGTATCCTACACTAAAAATATGACGGATTTGAAATACAATTACAGGCGTTCCATGACCTCATAAGCACGTAGTTGTCTACGTAAAGTAGCTATCTCAGCGTCGCGTTCGTTTATTTTTTTCTGCAAACTTTCACTTAACCCATAAACTTCTGCGATTATTTCAAACCTTTGCTTGTGGTCTGCCATCATCATGTTGTACAGACGTTCAGATGCTTCGATTTGTTTTTGGAAAAAGTCGGACATAATAATTATTCTCCTACGTTTTAATAACTTCACCACGAAAATAAACCAATCCTTCGTCTTCATTAATCACTTCAAACAACTCCGGCGGCATAAGTTTGCTATTGTAAATCGTTAACGCAGCACCTCCACTACGCCAATTGCGTGGCGAGTCTTCCATATAGCTAAAACCATCGTCATAGATTGGTGCTAGGGTCCCGGTATCGATGCCATACCTCGCGCCTGAATAATCTGAGAAGGGGGTCACCTTAAGGGAATGAAGGTGCCCAGAACAGAAGCTTACCCCTGATTTTAAAATATTGTTATAGACAGCGTGAATTCCGTTGTGCCAACGGTGCTTAATCATCAAGTTACCATTAACCATTATGCTTGTTTGGAATTTCCAACGCGGGAAGTAGTCTTTGAGATTGAATCCTTGCAGACCTTTGAAGCCGTCGCCTACTTGTGTTGCTAGTTTTGAGTTAAATCTAAGGTCATGGTTACCCCACGTCCACATTAATTTTGCGTTACCAGCAACAGCTTCGATCTCGTTGACGCGTTCTTGGCAAGCTTCGAGTTCTTGCTTAACGCTTGGGAGTGTTTGCCAGTCTCCTGCGGGGAATCTTGAGATTGTAGCGCCGTCAAAAACGTCGCCGTTAAGCACAATAATTTTTGGCTTGATATCTTTTATTAGCTTTACGAAACCTTTATGAGCCGATGATATAACTCCGGGCCAGTAGTGGCAGTCTGAAGCTACTAAAATAACACCGCTCTTAATATCTACTTTAGTTCTTACACCATTATCAGGGTATGTAATATTAAAATCTGGACTTTTAGGGCTAACGCCTAATAGTTTTTCACCAATCTTTTCTTCTAATTTACGCCGTCTTGTGTTAACGCCTCGAAGGGTTAGCCCAGTAACTTTAGCAATTTCATTAACGCTGCCGTACTTTCTCCACAAACCCAAAAACTCTTCGTCTGTAATTTTTGTCGCCATTTTTGACTCACAAGTAATTAAAGTATTGCGAACCTAACATAGATTTGTGAAATATGTGTTAAACGATTGATTCTAAGGCGAAAAAAATAGAAACGAGTCCAACCAGTAAGATTAGACCCGCTTCAGTAAGTCAGTCCTTTGATGCCAGAATTACTTCTTGCCCTTTTTCATAGCCATCATCTTTTCTTTGGATTCCATCTTTTTGCCTTCGCCCTTCTCGTGCTTCATCATGGCAGTTTTAGATGGGTATTTCTCCATACCACCATACTCTTTAACCATCTTGTTCTTTGCAGTACGTTGACCGCGCATTGGCATACCTTTCATTTCTTAAACCCCTTTAAAGTTTGTGCAAGCCGCGCACGTTGACCCATTTTGCCCGGCGCTTTAGCGGCTTTAGCTAATTTGCCAGCAGGGATGGTTTCGCCCTTTTTAACACCCATCGATGCACGTAGTGACCCCGGCTTCTTTATCGCGTTCTGAATCCATTTCTCGGCCATATTATTTCTTTCTAGCTGCTCTCATGTTATCCACGAGATTTGGGTAAGGACGACCTGCTTTCTTTGCTGCGGCCTTCGCCGTCGTCTTCTGCGAAGGTGTTAGTTTCTTTGGCTTGCCTAGCTCTTTGGGACGAGGCGTTTCCCATACTTGTTTTTTCATATCAGCACTTCCATGCTCTGAGAGATTTATTGATGCGGCTGTTCGGATCGTTAGCAGTTTTAGAAGAGGTAAGTTTCTTCTTCATGCCTTCCATACGGGCACAGAACGAGTCTCTACGCTTGCCACCTTCAGGCTGTGGGGCTTTGAGATTACCACCTGTTGCCTTATTGTAGCTTGCTCTGCCCTTGGCGTTAAGACCCCCTTCAGGGTCTTTGCCTTCCTTGCGTTGCCATGCTGGTGACTTAGCCATTATTCCTCTTCCTCCTCGCCGCCGCGAACTTCGGCGACACGTTTTTCCATGCGCTCACGCAGAACTTCTAGCTCTTTGTCGAGCGCCTCGTAGTCAGGGTAGCCTTTGCGGTACTCCTCTTTCTTAGCTCTAGTCATCGCGGCTTTGAAATCTTTTTCAATGCCTTTGACTACTTTGTCTTGGATAGCCATAGATTCATCGACATTGTAATCATACAACTTAAAGCCCAACATCCTAGCCATAACAAGATTACTAGGTTTCACGCCAGTGATACCTTCTTTTTCATCAATAATATCTTTTACTTTGCTTATATTTTTGCTTGATACCATAGAAGGCATCGCTGTGTCATAAGCAAACGTAGCGGAGTTGAATAACTTGTCCCACTCTGAATCTGTAGGCTTATGAATATCTTTGCCGGTGTATGGATCAACACCAAGTAGCAACCCAGCTACAGCAGATACGAATGGGCCGCTTGGCGTAACCACACTAGGAATCCACGACTGTCCGAACAAACCGTTAGGCAACCCTTTGGTTATGGATGCAAATGGTACGTAGTCGCCTAGCTTGTAGTACACAGGATTTTCTGCGTCGCCCATGAAAGGAATGCGGATATACATGCGAGGGCCGAAGTTACCGAAGAACATACGTTCCCGCATATACTCAGGACCTTTTTCGCGTAGTTCATCGTCGTCGCCACCACCCATGCTAGCCATTGCTATATCCAGCAAGTAGTAAGCCATTACGATATTGGCTATCTTCCAAGGCTGATGCAAAGCGATACGACCTAGTACTGGTGCGACAGCGTAACCCCACGAAATAAATGGGATCATTGACTGGCGAAGAACACGTACTGCTTTGGAATCAATGTCGTAGTCCAAAAAGGCTTTACGAGCAAAGTCACCTGCCTCGCGCAACTGTTCAGGTGTTGCGGCGCTAGTCTTATCTCGTGCTTGCAAGTCACCGGCTTTGGTCAAGAAAGCGGCAAGCCGGAAAATATTATCTTCTGCCGCATAAAGTTCTGTAGCATAGTGATCGGCTTTTTTACCTATCTTAGTAGCTATCTCAACTGCTTTCTGTGCCTTAGACTTTTCATAGTTCGTAAATGCGGCAAGACGTTTCATCAGCGAGTTGTCGTTCGCTGGTGCCATGTTGTCTTTCCAAGCATCGTATAGAGCTTTCTTAACTTCAGCACTGGAGAAGTCACCTAGCATAGCACCTGAGTTTATGAACGAAGACATCATGTCTAGTTCTGTATCTGTCAGCGCTTTAGGATTGGTTTCAAATAACGCAAAGACACGTGCAGCTTTTCCTAGAGTTGACATAGGAATGTCGTGCATCATGGCTAGTGTAATGTTCGACGCTACGTTAGTTATGTGAGTACCGGGGTTGTATACCGTCTTGGACTTCTTAAACCAACGCATTATGTCGTTATATAGTCCAAACTCAACTAATGGCCTACGATCAGCCATGTCGGTCATCGCACTCCACACAGGGCCGGGGATGTACTTATTAGCTAAGTCACCATAGGCTGCAGAGTCAGGCAGCTTCACCCAAGTACCAGAGTTTCTATATAGACTACTAATTTGTGGAGACTTGGATTCTTCTTGGCTTACTTTAAGAACCAAAGCTTCATCAATAACCTGTCCAGAAAACGCTTTAATATCTTCCAGACTGTCAAACGCAATTGACTTATCTGCAGCCAAAGCTTTCGAGAACTGCCTACTTGCATAGTTATTTGCAAGCGCCGCCATGGTGTTACGCATAGCATTAGCTAAATCATCTACTTTGTTTTCCTGTATAGCCTGTTTAGCGGTCATACTGGATGAGAACTTATAGCCGCGATCTGGGTCGTACTGCGACATCCACCACTCTCTAGTGGCGTCTACTTGGTAGCCATCAGGTGCTTTACGACCACGCTTCTCAAACTCAGAGACAGACATATAACCAGCGTGTTCTGGGCCATCGCCGGGGCGCAAACCGTCGTTCTTAAATACTTCGTAGAATCTGCCGTCTAAAACAACGTCACCGTTTCCATCTTTTTCTAGCCAGTCCATAAAACCTTCGAGCGTATTTTCGCTTTCGTGCTTTAGCCCAAGGACTTTGGATAACTTACGAGCACCGAATGTGCTGCTAGCTACCTGTGCGCTCTTCGACGCATACAGCAATGACTCAGAGAACTTACGGGTGGTGAAGAATGAACGCTCTGCAGCAGGGAGATCAGCAACGTAGGTCTTGAACCACTCCATGACGTTATCCGCTGTGCGGGTCATAACGCCTTTATCTGCGAGGCCATCCAATGCTTTCTTGTTGCCGTCCATGTAGTCGAACAAAGCACGGATTTCAGTAGCAGAACGGTTAGTGACAAAGTTTGCCAAACGCTCCATCTGCTGATAGCCGACACTCTTATTTACTTTGTAATTCTCAATCTCTTGGCTAGTCATTGCACCAGCACTGAAACGAGAGTTGACATAGATAAGGAACCGCTCAAGTGAAGGAAAATCCTTACGGATTGCTTCAGCCATTTTGCTAGTTGTCTGAGTAAACTTCTTAGCTACGTTCTCGTTCCAGCCAACAACATCGAAGAATGCCTTAGTGCTTATAGCAGCTGGTGCGATTCGTTTGGTGTAGCCACGATAATCCTGCGCGGTAATACCAGCCGCGCTTTGTGTGGCTTTGTTAGACTGCACAACGGCTGGTAGTGGTTTACCTTCTAACTTTGCTGGCATCGTAGCTGTAGTAGACTCTTCCAACAGTTGCATAGACGCAGAAAGAACATCGCTAGCTACAGTGTCGTTAGAACCCAATAGCCTACGGACAATCGCTTTGTACATCGCCCATACAGCTTTTACTGACTCCAAGAACGACTTGGGCGCGTCGCCAGTTTTAATTTCCTGCATTGCACGACGGAACTCATTAAGCGTGGCGGTGTACGAAACCAACTCCAACACAGCGTCTAGACCACGTTCGTTGTTGACTAAATTTTGGAGGATGTTCTGAACTTCCAACGCCTTACCTTGCAATCCCTTTGCTTCTAGTGCGCGTTTAAGTGACAACTCCAGTTGCTTAACAGCTGGTGCGCTAGGATTCTGGTACACATACCACTGCAATGCGGCGTGGAAAGTTTCGTGCAGCACAACTTCAGCTGACTGTTCGCCCCTATTAATATAGACCGTGTTCGTCTTTGGGACGTAGCGGGAGCCGACTTTATCGGTGAATACTACTTTTGCGGGGTTTACAGACTGTTGCAACGCGTCGCGCAGCATACGAGCAAGAACTTTGCCCATAGGTGTAGTGTTAAAACGCAGGTACTGCAGTACTCCTATTAGCCCGAATTCTTTTTCTGCAGTACCTTTTGGATTACCATAACCGTCTTTAGCTGCCTTTTCTAGCTTAGAAGTAGTGTTACCTTTTACTTGTTGCTCTGTGGATTGGCGTATTGTTTGCCCACTAACATCAGCTAAGTCAGGCAGCTCGGACATAAACGTTTCGCGTTTCGCAGCGGCCCAACCAGAAGACAACACAGTATCTAACGACGTCATTGCCTCCAGCGTTTCTTTCTTTGTCTTGCCCGGCTTGGCTAACTTCTGCTGGACTGTATCTTTAACAACACGAACAATTGCCTCAACATTCTTAGCGTTGTTGTCTAATGATTGCCCCAAGTTGAACAGAGCATTCTGAACATCCTTAGCTCTATCTTCTAGTTTAGGTATACGTCTACCAGCTGCGGCGTCAGTACCTTTTGCTTGTTTTAATTCATCAGCTATATTCGTACTAAAATTAAGGTACGCATTATAAGCATTAGTAAATTCACTAACAGCATCAACAACTTTTTGTTCTTTTTTACCAAAAGCTTTAGCCACTTTGCCCGACTTGCGGAAAATGGCATCACGAATGCCTAAGAGCGAACGCTGAGATAACGACACACGACCGGGGGCTTTGATTTGTTTAGCGCCTTGAACTTCTGCACCGAGGTCTTCGCTATTAACGTCCGCCATAATTTTCTTGGCGCGAGCGTTATCTAAAGCTGTGTCCGCTACTTCCATTTCCTCATCAAGTGCCTGTTCTATTGAACGAGCAATGGTTGTCTTTTTGGGCGCGGAAACTTTAGGGGTAGTCTTAGTCGTTTTAGCCGCAGGAGTGGCGGCGGTACCTGTTGCTTTATTTCGGTCAGCTGCAAGTTCATTAGCCCTTGCTTCGCCAATTACCCTAGTATTATTGCCATCCATTATGGTTACACCGGCAGGTGATGGAGGCGTTGGATCAGAAGAAAAAGCCCCCGGTGCGGCTGGCGCACTCGAGGGAACGGTGGTGGTCGCACCACCCGAAGGAACTGTTTGTTGTACAGGTGTACCCGCAGAAGTTAACGCTTCAGGACCGCCAGCAGCAATTTGTTGCGCTGGTCCTAACCCCGTAGCTGGGCGAGGTGCATTCTGATCTACTGGACCCGCCATAGCAGCAATCTGCCCAGCACCTAATGGTGCAGTACCGCCTAATGCGGCTTGTTGATTGCTGCCCAACTCACCCGTGACAGGGCGTGGTTGATTAAACGCTTCTGGGCCAGCGGCAAACATTCCGCGTTGGCTACCTTCTAAGCCAGTAGACACAGGGAAACGCCACACAGATGGCTCATTAGGATCGTTAGCGGAACGACGAAGCTCCGCCATAATTTCTTTTGGCGATCTGTTCGTGTCTTTAAGCATATCGAATGATTCACCACCGGGTTCGACTTTGGAACCAAATACATCATTCAGATAATCATTAAACCTCTTATTGGCCTCTGCTTCACCTAAAGTGCCAGTCTCAACACGGCGTACAAAGTCTGCAGCTGCGACAGCATCTTCAGGAACCGATCTTGGGTCAGCCATTACTTTTAGGCTAGCTTTTAATTCATCAGGCGTGTACGTATTGCTTGGACGACGAAGACCAAAACCACCACCCATCATTGCGCCAGAAGCTGCACCTATTACTGCTTCACCACCAGTGCCTTCCATAATAGGACGACCACTAGAGTAGTTAGTAGCCATGCGCTCCATGACAGACTGCGGTGCTTCTTCTAAGAAACCTTCACCGACAACACCACGAACAAACCTACCACCAGCAGTCCCTGCAGAGGAGAGAATATCTGCTGCTTCGCCACGAGCTAATCTACCTGCAATAGCAGATTCAATATCAGCGCCGCCCATTAGCCGAGCACCATACTTACCCACAACCGCGCCACCAGCACCAGCAAGGAAAGCAGGAACACGTGATGCTTCAGGGTCTTGGCGGGCAATGTCTGTGCCGACACTACCAGTAATCATGCCGCCTTCACCAAGCGCACCAGCAGTACTAGCTGGCATTCTGTAACCAAGGCCACGAGCACCTACTTGTAGCCCACGCCCAAGATAACCACCAGCTAACATAGAGGGGATTGACTCAGCAAGCGAAGGTACTGCGTATAGTGGATGTTCCCCAAGAAATTTAAAACCTTCGCCAGCGCCTTCAAAAAACCCCGGGTTGGCAGCTAGGCGTTTAGCAAGTTCTTGTTCCTTTTGTTGCTGGTAATCAGATAAAAAGTTCTTGTTAATTGCTTGCGCGGACTCGGAAAATAACTCAGCTAGAGGGTCAGCAGCACCACGCGCCCAAGGAACTGCCGCGCCAACAAGCCCAACTGCAGAAGAAATAGCACTAGGTATACCTGCTGCGAATTTTGTAGGGATGTCCAATGAACGACGGAAGAAACCATCAGACGATTGTTTTCCTATCATTTCACTAGGTAATGGGAAGTCATACGAACCACGACTAGGCGCGGCTTGTTGCTGTTCCCAAGGAGGTGCGCGAAGAGGTCCTTGTTCCGCAGGTAAGGCAGCAGTTGCGCCACCCATTTGTTTTCTAACCGCATTCATTTCTCTTTGCGCGGCTGCAGCTAAATCTGGCCTACCGTTTGCTTCTGCGTCGCTCCGGTCACGCTCAATCATCTGCAAACGAATTAAATCCCGTTGGTACTGATCTCGTGGGTCTATTGAAGGGAAGTCGTTACCAGAACTAACTTCCCATGGTGGGCGACGAATTGGGTCCATGATTTTCCTTTACAGCGGAGCGTCTATGCCACCGGCTTGGGGTTTTGTTTTTTCCTTATCGAGCAAGCGTTGTGCTGCCGCTCTAATTTGCGGATTAGGATTTTCCTTTGCAATAAGTTGCAACTCTTGTAAACGGCTAGTGAAAGTACCTATGAGTTTATCGTCAACCCAACTTTCATAGTCTTTCTCAGACATACCTTTGCCAGAAGGTTTTTCTAACCCTTTGCCTGTAGGGGCGTTTGTAGCCGCACCCCCAGTTATTGGCTCCCAATTTTCTTTTTTATTTTCACCGCCTTTAAATCTAGCCTGAACAGTTTTGCCTGTTGCGTCAACATAAGAAACAACATCACCAGCTCTATACCCAGTGTCACGGCTTAAGCCACCACCATCCCCACTAAACTTACTTTGGTTTCGTATGCCAGAAAGTTCTTTGCGAATATCTTCGCTGTCCAGATTAAGTTCGTTGCGCTGCTTAGTCAGAGCGTCTCTTTGCTTAATAGATGCTTCGTCTTTGCGATTACCTAAAGCTGTAAGCTGCGCGTCAATATCCTTAATGGTTTCTCTGTTCTGTGTAAGGATGGTATTAAGAGAAGTAACACGACCGCTAATATCTCTCTCAGTAGTATCAGCTCTTCCACCTCTACCACCAGTCCTATAAGCTTCTCCCATTGATTCGAAATAATTACCATGCTTACGCATATAGCTAAGTTCTTCACGGGCTTTCTGGTTCTTCAACGCTGTTTGCGCTGCTTGGCCCGGATTAGCAAGTACGGCGTATGCCAAATCTAGGGCTTCTAATTCATTAGCTTGTTCTGGCAAAGAAGATATAACTTTGCCAGCCTGTTTTATTTTCCCATCTCTACCGCCAGCTACTGTTTCTACTACATCAATTATGACTCCACCATTAGGCCCTTTGCGAGCTACCATGTGACTAGTAGGATCATAGTCGTCATCATCTAGGGTTGATTGCAAGAACGTATTGAGCTTACCTTTTGAATTTCTGTATGCCTTTTCAACAGCCATAGTCATCTGCTGTATTTTTCCTTTCTCAAGGCCCAAAACACCTTCAGCGATCTTATTAAGTCGATCTGGTCGGATACCATATTTTGCAGCGACCTGATTCCAATCACCTTGCATTATTGCAGGGTTGGCTTGTAGATCGGCAAATAATTTGTCTTCTGCCTTACTTTGTTTTTCACCGCGCTCCAATTCGCCTAACTGGAAGTTACTTATTTTTTGTCTAAGATCAAATTCTTGCGATGCACGACCTTCTTGCGCTTGAGCACGTTCCTCTTGTTTAGCCATGGTGCGCAATCTCATAGCTTCCATCGGATTATCTTTGGCTATGATGTCTGCGTAACGGTTCATTAATGCAGCGTCACGTTGTGTTGCGCTAAGACCACCTTCGTAAGTTTTGCCTAAGTACTCAGTCGCGCTGGGGGTAAATGTCGCATCTTCGCCGTAACGATTTAATAGCTGGCTGTATAAACCAGAGTCTTCAGGGCGTGGCGAAACAGTGTTCGCAGGACGACTAATACCAGTATCACGAGCAGTAAGATCACGACCAATACCACCTGTTGCAATACCTTCTGGGGCGTAAATTGGTTCGCCCTTTAGGTCTACTGGACCACCATAAGGTGTACCAACAGCATACATCCTTGCAATTTCTTCACGACTGCGGGGGGCTGGAGCGGCTTCTTCATACATAGGGCCGCCGAAGCTCATACCTTCTGTTTTGGTAGGAGCATCGGGATACATAATTTCTTTAACCCGATAATTAGTCGAGCCGGGGTCTATATCAAACTGATACCTAGGACGTGCTTCGCCACCAACATCAACTGTTTCTGAAGCTAGTCCACGAAGATACTCACCTTGTTGTGGTGTGTACTTCTGAAATTCTTTTTCTTTCTGTGCAGCCTCAAACTCGCGTTTTTGTTTTTGACGCTCGTAATCTTTAAGCCCTTGATCTACGGCGGTATACCCAGTGTTAAATCCGCTTGCGAATCCCATAATTAGACCTCTTCCATTTCCATGCCGAGCATCGCATAGTTAACCATCTTGATACCGTCATGTGTTTCCTCAACGGCGTCAGGGAATACCTTCTCAACGTCTTGCGCCATAACACCACGGAAGCGTTTATCAGGGATATGGATATAGCTAAACTCATAGATAGGCAACTGAGTGCGGAAATGAGTACCAACACGCTCGATGTTTTCTTTGACACGAGCGTCAGAGAAAGCCGCAATACCACCCCTTGTCCCAGCGCCTACCAGTGCGCCAAACATCTCACCTTGGGTGTTCATAGACTGACCGTAGAGGTTGCCTTGAGTATTGAGAATTTGGCTCTGTCCTTGGATTTGCTGTCCTAAACCTTGTCCAATCATGTTAGCACCTGAGCCGAATCCTTGAGTAAACTGATTACCCGGCATCATGTAAGAATTTGCAGCGGCGTTACCGGCGTTAGTAGCACCACCATAAGCAGCAGTTGACGCGCCGGGTAAGCCACGACCAAGACCAGCCACGTCCAGTTTACGAGCGTATCCCATCTGTTGTGCTTGTTGGCGCGTACCTGTCATAGCGGCTGCGCGTTGCGCGGCTAGACCGAGATTGGCTTGGCTCTGTGTAGAAGCGAACCTGCCGGAGTTTGGATTAACACCCATACCTGCCATAGCGCGTTGTTGTGCTCCTTGTGTAGCAGTAAAGGCTCGGCCTACATCAGCAGCAGCTTTAGAAGCTAGCTCATTCCTGTAAGCTTCTGTGTCAAATTTCTGCGCATCAGCGGCTAGCCCACGCTCTACTGGCCTATAAG
>Ga0114980_10002303_pt1 | contig 13550 bp, 9 predicted proteins | sample S_140806_EF_Meta_FD_87018 | JGI IMG/M metagenome (GOLD analysis project Ga0114980, IMG submission 87018) | Freshwater microbial communities from Lake Simoncouche, Canada to study carbon cycling - S_140806_EF_MetaG | ecosystem: Environmental > Aquatic > Freshwater > Lake | place: Lake...
CGATCGCGCCAAAAGCTGCAAGCGCAGCCAGCGCGAAAATAGACTTACGTGTCATGTTTCAATCCTCCAACTCAAACCGGCTTGAGAGCACGGCTGCTAAATCCTAATTGCGACAAACGATGCCGTTCTACCTGCCACGCTTTCGCGCAGTGAAATTACTAAACAAGACAGAGACAATGAGCAGGAGCCCTATGACGGCAACCTGCACTTCGGCTTTGACGCCTGCGACACCCATCCCGGTCTGGACCACGCCGACAAGTCCAAGCGCGGTGATGGTTCCAACGATGGTTCCACGCCCGCCAAATATAGATGCTCCACCAAGAACAACGGCCGTGATGACATCGAGTTCGAGGCCACGTGCGTGATCAAAACGGGCCACTCCGAGGCGTGAGAGCATCAGCATGCTGCCGATACCCGCTGCGACTCCCGAGAGCGTAAAGAGCTGTATGAGAATCTTTCCGGTGGGGATACCGGCATGCCTTGCGGCTTCGGCATTTGTCCCGAGTGCCGTCACCCAGCGGCCCCAAACGGTCCGATGCAGCACACCAGCCGCGACAACCGCAAGAATGGTCAGAAGGACCATCGGGACATGGAAGTACGTCCCAGGGAGTTGGATTTTATGGATGCCCACCAGTTCCTTTGGCATCGGAAGCGAGTGATCGCCAAGGAGAATCTGCGCCACGCCGCGGAAGAGCGCCATGGTTGCGAGCGTTACGACAAGGGATGGCAGCTTGCCTTTTGAAACAAGGAGGCCATTCAGTGCACCGAGTGCACCTCCAACCACTGGCGCGATGATGATCATCGCCACAGGTGGCAACCCGTATTTTGAAACAAGCGTCGTACAGATCGCGCCGACGAGCGCAAGAATCGATGTGACAGAGAGGTCAATGTGCCCGGCGATGATGACAAAGGTCATCGAAAGCGCGAGAATCCCTGCCTCCATATACAGCGTTGAGCGGTCGAAGAGATATTCGGCATCCAGGAAGCGTGGCTCCCGGAACGCACTAAACCCAAAGGCCAGTAGTAAGAGGACAACTGCAACGATTTCAGGGCCAAAGCGGCTGCGGATGCGGGTGATCATACAGCCTCCCCTGCGCGCTTACGCGCGCTGCGTGCAAAGCGTTCATCGGCGACGATTGCGACCAGGAGCACCAAACCGTAGATCGCCATTTGCCATGTGTCAGCAATTGCAAGCACGGACAGGGCAACGTTGACAACTCCGAGCAAGAGGCAGCTGAGCGCGACTCCAGGGGCGCCTCCCGTGCCTCCAAAGACAGATACTCCACCGATCACAACCGCTGCAATCACCTGAAGTTCAAAGCCATTTCCAATACCACTTGGGTTGACCGTCCCGTAACGACTTGCGTAGAGGACACCCGCGAAACCACCGCCGATTCCGCAGAGCACATAGGCCATGAAGGTGACAAAGTTTACGGGAATGCCCCGAAGCGCAGCGGCATCTGGATTACCACCAAGTGCGTACACATCGCGACCGTAGCGGGTATACGTCATCCCCAAGTGGCTGAGGATCATCACGAGTAAGGCAATCCAGACAACCCACGGAATTGAGTTGATGAATGGGACTTTCGAAAGAAGCGCCGGCCCTTCAAGCGACCAGTTCATAAGGTCTTTTGGAAGCTGGTAGTCATCCACCTGGCGACCGCCGCTCACGATAAAGGTCAAGCCACGGTAGATTCCAAGTGTGCCAAGGGTCGCAACAATCGGAGGGACTTTCGCAAAGGCAATCATCCCGCCGTTGATGGCACCCAACAACGCCCCAAGCCCGATTCCGATGACCGCTGCCCCGCCCACCCCCAGCTGTGGGTAATCCCGAAGCAGAATCGCCGTCGTCATGCCGGCAAGCCCCAGAATGGACCCAACGGAGACATCAATTCCGCGGGTAATGATCACGGCTGTCTGGCCCATCGCAGCCACCGCAAGCAGTGGAACCCAGAGCAGGATACTGCGGATGTTTTGTTCACTGGCAAAGCGAGGTTGTAAGGCAATTGCAACACCGACAATTAAAATGATGGCAAGCACGAGTGAAAGTTCACGGCGTGCAAGGAGCTTTTTCATGCGGTGACCTCTGCGAGTGTTGCGCCGGATGCGGCAGCAATAATGCCTTCCGCAGTGGCATCCTTGCGGTCAAACGTACTCACAATCTGCCCTCCACGCATCACCAGAACACGGTCACTTAGCGCAAGTACTTCCGGGAGGTCGCTTGAAACCATCAGTACAGCGAGCCCACTCTGTGCGAGCTCGACAATCACGCGGTGCACTTCCGCTTTTGCGCCAACATCGATTCCACGTGTCGGTTCATCTAACAAGAGCACCTTTGGATTGGTCAGCAACCACTTTCCGATAACGACTTTCTGCTGGTTACCACCGCTAAGCTCACGGATGGCTTGTTCGTCGTCGCGCATTTTCACAGCCAAACGCTGGGTTCCCTCGGCCGACTTTTGCCGGGCCGTTTTATCATCCACTAGACCAAGCTTTGCGAGGCGCGGCATAATCGCAAGGCTTCCATTTTCCCAAATGGACTGAGGCATTAGTACGCCGTGTTGTTGACGGTCCTCAGGAACCAGCGCAACACCCGCTTCCATCGCGCGTGCAGGATCATGATGGACAAGCTTCGTCCCTACGACGGCAACCAGGCCGGAATCAACGGTATCGAGGCCAAAGATGGCTCTCAGGACATCTGTGCGGCCAGCCCCTACGAGGCCAGCAAGCCCAACGATTTCCCCAGCCTTCACACTGAGTGAGATGTCCGCAAAGCGGGGTTTGCGAGTTAACCCGTTCACATCAAGGGCAACATCACCAAGCTTCGGTTCGCCGCGTTCTACGAGATGGTGGACATCACGCCCGACCATCCAGCGCAGGATTGCATCAACATTTGTTTCCGTTCGCAAGGTCTCGCCTACTTTAAGACCATCACGGAGCACACTGATACGGTCACAAATGCTGAAGATCTCCTCCATGCGGTGGCCAATAAAGGCAATGGCTTTGCCTTCGGCCTTGAGGCGGTCAAGGACTGCAGAAAGCTTTTTGACTTCGCCAGGGGTCAGCGATGCGGTTGTTTCATCCAGAATCAGGACTTTGGCATTTAGCGACAACGCCGATGCAAGCTCAATCATTTGCCGATCGGCGACCGAGAGGCCGCGGACTGGCGCACTGACATCGAGCGTAACCCCAAGTGCCGCTAGATACTTTTCAGCATCCTGGCGCATTTTTGCCCAGTCGATACGACCGGCCTTAGTCGGCTGGCGGCCAATAAAGATATTTTCAGCCACCGAAAGATCCGGGAAGGTTAGCGGTTCTTGGTGGATGAGGGCGATACCTTTTGCGGCGGCATCCCGGGGCCCGGACAATGTGATTTCATTCCCTAAAAGTGCGAGCTTCCCAGCAACTGGTTTGTAGACACCGCCAAGAATCTTCGCGAGTGTCGACTTACCCGCTCCATTTTCACCGAGGAGGGCATGGACTTCTCCAGCCCTCAGCTCGACGGAAATGTCTGCAAGGACTTCGACTGGACCGAAACGCATTGAGATATGCGATGCGCTTAGAATCACCTCTCCGCTAACCGGGCTCACTGCAGCACTAGTCACTTGGCAGCGATACCTGCCGCATGGACGACGAAGTAGTAAGTTCCAGAGCCAACCTCCACAATGCGTCGGTCACCCTTTTGGTAGCCACGCACAGGCATCCCACTCTCGGTAACAACATCATTTGCTCCTGCAGGAACATGAACCTCGGCGGTTGCATTCGCAGGAATCGTCACGGTGAGCGAAAGGGATCCATCATCGGAGCGTGTCCAGCTCGACTTCACAACGCCGCGGATGCTGTCATACGTCGAATTGACATTTTTCAGCGCAGATTCGACTTCAGGCTTTACGACGATACGCTTCCAGCCTGGCCCAATCGTATCGATGCCGCCAACCGCTGTGTGGAGATACTCGGTGATACAGCCCAGCCAGTAGTGGTTGAAGGAGTTCATCCCAGCATCCTGGAAGCCCTTCTCAGGCGTCCAGCCATCCCAGCGCTCCCACATGGTGGTTGAGCCAAGCTTGACCTGATAGAGCAGCGATGGGAATGTCTCGGTAAGGAAGAGCTGGTCCGCATAGTTTGCCCGCCCGCCCATCCGCAGCGATGGAAGGAGAACGGGTGTGCCGATAAAGCCGGTCGCGAGATGGTCGCCACGTTTCTTGAGGAGGTTGACAAGGTTGTTGGTCGCCTTGGCACGCAGCTCGACTGGAAGGAGCTCATAGGCTAGCGCAAGTGCATAGAAGGTCTGTGAGGACTTACCCTTGTCTTCGACGCGGCCATCTGCGGTCACAAAGTTCTCAAGGAATGCTTTCCGTGCCGTTTCCATGGTGTTGCGGTAGCGGCGTACGGCGGCACGGTCCCCAATCGCTTCCGCGAGCTCTGCCATCATTTTGGCATCTTGGTAGTAGTAAGCCGTTCCATGGATTCCGGATTGCTGTACGCCATCGAGGAGGAGCCAGTCGCCGTATGCGCCGACCTGACGGATTCCATTTGGGGCAACCTTGTCGAGGTGGTCCATGAACTTGTTCAGGTTTGCCCAGTGGCGCTTTACCGCTGTGACATCGCCGTACATTTCCCACATTCGGTAGGTGCAAACAACACCTGCATCTTCCCAAGCCGCGTTTCCAAATCCAACCATGCTGAGGTGCGGTGCAACATCACCAAACATCCCAGAATCGTTTTGCGAATCCTGAACGAGGTCGACAAGCCATTTTGTGTAGAACGGTGCGATGTCGCGGTTGAACGCGGCAGCCTTTGTGAAGACCTGTGCATCCCCCGTCCAGCCCGCACGCTCATCGCGCTGTGGACAGTCTGTCGGTACATCGAGGTAGTTCCCCCGCTGTCCCCAGTCAGTGTTCAAGGCAAGGCGGTTAAGGAGTGGGTTATCGGATGTAAACTCACCTGTCTTTGGGAGGTCGGAGTAGTAAACGACTGCCTTAACATCTTTAGCTGCTGGAGCATCATCGACGCCCGTGATTTCAACATATTGAAAACCATGGAACGTAAAGACAGGCTCGCAAATGGTCTCGCCATCCTTCGCAAGTGTGTAATTATCGGTTGCCTTCGCCGCACGGAGGTTGGTGGTGTACAGGGTGCCATCCGTGTTTAGGAACTCACCATGGCGAACGGTGATCTTTTGGCCCTTTTTACCATTGACCTTGAAGCGGACGACGCCTGATAGGTTTTGGCCGATGTTGTAAATGTACACACCCGGCTTTGGATTCGTGCGGCTCTTTGCGGCAATAAGCTCCTGTTCACGGACACCGCTGTTCGGGTGTGCCTGGACAGGGACATCGGGGACTTTTGTCAGCTCCGCAGGTTTCCAACCAGCCGTGTTGAACCCGGGCATCGTCCACGCACCGAGGTCTTTGTTGTAGTCGATGCTTGTGCCCATGAGCATGTCGGCATATTCGACAGGACCTGTGCCGGACATCCATGTGCCATCGGTCGCGACCATTTGCACACGGCCATCGGAGTATTCAATGCGCAGCTGTGCACGCAGCGCAGGGTCGCCGCCGTAGTACTTCCGCCGTCCGGTGAACGCCAAGTACGATGCGTACCAGCCATCCCCGAGGATGCCACCAATGGCATTGTCCCCTGCTTTCAGATGCCCGGTGACATCGTAAGCGAGGTAGTGAACGCGCTTCGTAAACTCTGTCCAGCCTGGCGAAAGGGCATCGTTTGAGACAGCCTTGCCATTAATGCTAAAGAGGTAGCTTCCAAAGGCGGTGGCATACAGCGTTGCCTTGACAACGGATGCCTGTGAACGATCAACATTGAACTCTTTGCGGAAATAGGTCGGAGGATCCATCGGCATCGAGATCGCAACCGTTGCGGAGCTCCAAGGAGCCATCCCGTAGTCGCCAAGCACTGCCGCAGCCGTGAACGTTCCATTTGTGGATGCAGCGCCTTGCCAGGATGCATCCGTGACGATGGTGGTGTTCGCTCCAGCCTTGATTTGGAGCTTTGCTACAAAGCCTGCTGGATCATCCCCCTCGTTCTTGACATCAACGGAGACAACATTTAGCCCAACTTTGAGCGCACTTGAAATGTCAGCAGACTGAATAGTTGTCCAACCGGCCCCTGTAGACACAACTTTTCCATTTACAGAAATGATGTAAGAGTTGTCACCAGCGGCGAGGAGCGAACCAGACATCGCGACATCTGCGGGTAGATCAAACGTCTTGCGGAATGTACGGACACCCGCTTTCGGGGATGTGGCTTCCGGTGCGTACCAAATCCATTTGGCTCCGCCAAGTCCTGTCGGTGCTGCGGTAACTTTGGTGGTCTTAGCGGCCAGCCAGCCACCTTTCCAATCAGACGCAGTTAGACCCTTGGTCCACTGTGCGGGAGCGCTCCAGCCGCTTACATTTCCATCCTGGTCCCAGACGCGAACCTGCCAGAAGGCTGTTTGTGCGGCTTGAAGTTTCTTGCCAGCATATTCGATCTGGGCTGTCTCGGATGACTTGACTTTGCTCGTATCCCAGAGGTTGGCGTTTCCTGCCTGGAGGGCCTGAACGCTATTTGCGACACGAATCTGATAGGCAGATTGCCTCTGATTGCGTTCCTTACTGGTAACTTTCCAGAACAACCGCGGCGCGTCGGAATCGACCGCCATCGGGTTCACAAGATACTCGGTTCGGAGGGTGACGGGAGTGATATTGGCAGATGCTGAGCTGATGACGACACCGGCAATACCTAGGGAGATGGCTACGTTGCGCATGCGTCAATATTAGGCACACATCCGGTGCGTGTCAATGTAGCAAAGCGCCGATTGGATGTACTTATCGGTGCAAGGGCACTTACGGGATGTTAATTCGTTCTATGCAATGTCATCGGATTATCAATTAGCAAAGCAAAACGCCGATTGGGTCCCCAATCGGCGTTTGCCTTATCTTCGCAATCTTAACGATTAAGCCAATGAATCAGCCTTCAGGTCGAGGTAATCCATTTCAACAGATGAAAGCTCAACCAGACTTGCGGCAGCATTTGCCGTCATCTCGTCCGCATTTGCAGAACCAACCAGCGCATAAATATTTAATGGGTAGTTCAACACATATGCGAGCGCAATCTGCGGCATCGTTAAGCCCTTCGCAGCGGCCAGTTCAGCGGCACGGTCGACACGCTGGAAGTTGTCATCGGATGCGTAGCACTCCACAGCAAGCTTTCCGAAGTAATCCGTAAAGTCTGCTGTATTCGTGCGTGTGATACGGCCGCTCATGAACCCGCCTGCCATCGATGACCACGTAAACAGTGGCGTATTCTGCGCTGCGTACCAGTTACGGGAATCTACATTTTCAGGACCGCTGATCGTGACACAGTCATCCCATGGCTCTTTCAGCTGGCGGGCAAGCGAGAAGTTTGGACTGGAACAGGCAAATCCGACCTGCCCGGATGCATCCGCATACGCATTTGCTTCAGCAAGACGCGCTGTTGTCCAGTTGCTTCCACCAAATGCACCGATCTTGCCTTCCTGAACGTACTGATTTAGCGTGTCCACGATTGGCTCAACAGGAACATTAATGTCATCACGGTGGAGCACAAACATGTCCACATAGTCGGTTTTCATGCGTACAAGGATGTCATGCAGCTGGGTTCCGATGTCGTATGGCGTGACGCGGTTACGTCCATCTCCAGGGTGACATCCCTTGGCAATCACAACCAGCTGGTCACGATTTCCACGCGCCTGCATCCAACGTCCGATGATTCTGTCCTGTGCACCGCCACCATAAATGTAAGCGGAGTCAATGGCATTGATTCCAACTTCAACCATGGTGTCGAGCTGGCCAAATCCGATAGCTTCATCCTCGGTGTTGATCTGAATCGATCCCTGGACAATGCGCGTAATCGGCAAGCGCACACCTGGGAGAGAACCGGTTTTAAGTGTTGGCATCGTTATCTTCCGTTCCTAAGATTTCACTTCCCGTGCGGATGCCACTATCCGGCCATCCCCACCAAACATAGCGATAAAGCTGCTCGTCCAGCTTAGCGTCCCTGGTCCAAAGGACAAGTCAATGGACTGGATATAAGGCTCTTCGACATAGTAATTCTGAATGGAATACACCGATGAAGTTGTCCACGCGCCGCGAGCCGCATTTCGATACGCATGGCTCTCGGTTTGCAGGCGGTTCAAACCTACTTCCCAAGAAGTGTCCGTAACCTTCCATCCCTTTTCCATCACCAGCAATGTCTGCTCTTTACTGTTGCGGATGACTGTGACTTCTACGCCACCCCCATCAGCTGTAAATCGAATGGACTCCATTCCATATGCATTAGCATCAAATGCGTAGGTTTTTCCAATTGGAAGGCGCACCCTGGATGTCACCGCTTTAGGAACCGGAACTTCAGCCTTGCGCGTACGCTCGTCCAAGCGCTTATCGGCAGGAGTATTGGTGGATGCCCCAACAGCTGGCAGCACTGTGGCATACAGAATGTCCAGAACACGCTGCATATCCGCGACACCACTTGTGATGGCGACCGTCAGCTGCTTTTCCGGGAACACCAAACAATACTGTCCAAATGCACCATCCCCGCGGAAGCCATTGTTACGGCATCGCCAAAATTGGTAGCCATAGCCCTGCGCCCAGTCACTGTTCGGATCATTGCCGTTGCTGATCTGCTTTTGGGTCGCGGCATCCACGTAGGAACGCGGCAGTATCCGCAGTCCTTTCCACACACCCTTGTTACGGTAGAGCTCTCCAAGAGCGGCGATGTCTTCCGTTCGGATGTGCAGTCCCCAGCCCCCAGCCGTGATTCCAGCAGCGTTCGTTTCCCAAACAGGATTCTCGATGCCAAGAGGGAGAAACAGGCGCGGGCCAAGGTAGTCCAATACTGTCTGCCCAGTGACTTGCTGAACAATCGCCGACACCATAAATGTAGCAGCGCTGTTGTAGACGAAGTGCGTCCCAGGAGTGAATTCGACGGGATGGTTCAGAAAGACCTTTACCCAATCGGCATTGGGGTCACTCTGAAGCAGTGCATTGGGTTCTGTCGCGTGTCCAGTCCCCATCATCAAGAGATGCTGAACCTGCATCGCCTGAAGATTTGCACTGACATTCGCCGGAAGCTTGTCCGGAAAGAACTTGATGACAGGATCAGTAGGACGGATCTTGCCTTCCAGCATCGCGAAACCAGCCGCCGTACTCGTAAAGCTCTTGCTCAGCGAGTACATCGTGTGCTGAAAGTCAGGCTTGTAGGGATTCCACCAGCATTCGGCGAAGACATTGCCATCACGCAACATCATCACCGAGTGCAAGCCACCTACTTCAGCATCGACACGGTTAATGAATGCTTCGATACCTGTTGCATCCACGCCGGCAAGGCTTGGTGCTATACGCTGAAAACGCTTTGCCATACTACTCTCCAGGGTACACAAGGCCCAGCTGTGCGCGTACGGCATCAAGGGAACGCATCACCGAAAGCGTGTCGCTCAGTGGCATCACCGATGATTCCGTCTTGCCAGCACGGAGGCAGTCAGCGATTTCCATCGCTTCAAACTGAAAACCTTCGCCCTCATGCTCGAAGGAGAAGCGCTCAGCATCCTTGCCATCCCGGTGAAGGACAAATGCCTTGGGGCGCCACCATGGGCTCTCGACTTCGATTCGCCCAGCGGTGCCAAGAATGGTCGTTGTAAACGGAGTTGTCACCTGAATACTGGTGGTCGCTGTTGCCACTTCGCCATTTGCATAGGCCATGACGACACCGACATTTTCATCCACGCCAGAGTTGCCAAGAACGCCAACGGCTTTGATATCGACAGGGTTTCCGAAGATCATGTTGGCGATGCTGATCGGGTAGATACCGACATCCATCAGGCCGCCACCGATTAGCTCGCGGTTAAAGAGACGTCCCTCGGCGTTGTAGCCGGTGAGGCGATGGTCATCCCCGAGGTTTCCTGCGCGGTAACCAAAGTCGGAGTAAAGCATCCGGGCGTGGCCGATTTCACCTGCGCCGATGAGTTCCATGACTTTGCGCCAAACCGGGAAACAGCGGCTCCAGACGCCCTCCATGAGGAAGGTGCCCTTCTCGCGTGCGGCTGCGATCACGATTTCGGCTTCAGCAGTATTGACTGTAAATGGCTTTTCGCAGAGGACAGGCTTGCCCGCGGCGATGGCCATCAGGGCCTGCTCTTTGTGGAAGTTGTGCGGAGTTGCGATGTAAATAATGTCGACATCCGGGTCATTTACAACATTTGTGTATGCATCCGGGCCCGTGTGCTGCGTCAGAACACCAAACTTTTCAGCATAGGCTGCTGCTTTGGATGCATCCCTTGATGCAATCGCCTGCAGCTGGTGGTCTTCGAGGTGGACGACATCGTTTCCGAGTCGATTTGCGATAGAGCCGCATCCAATGATGCCCCAGCGAAGTGGTGTGAAAGACGACATGGTTACCTCCGGAGTCGGGTCGTTGCGGCAGCAGTGCCGATTCATCCCTCGTAAAGAATACAACGATGTCTATGCGCGATGCACGGTTGAAGGCATTAATCTGCGGGATGACCACCGAATATCTTTATCTGCTCGCCTCGGTAACAACGAATGTCACAAAGTTGACCGCGTTAAGCGCCAATGTCCCCAAGCTGTGTCTTGCTGTGCGAAAGCCCCTTGGTCTCGGTGGCATAGAGCAGCGCAAGAAGACCAAGGAGCGGTGCAAAGCCAACCATGAACAATGCAGACCGCATCGCATCGAGGCCGCCCGCGGCAATCGTTCCGACAATAAACGGCCCCGCGGCGGCAACAATTCGCCCTGTGTTGTAGGTGAACCCGGCGCCGGTGGCGCGTAGCCAGGTCGGATAGAGCTCAGGCAAATAATAAGTGAAGGCCCCGAAGACGCCGAAGACAGAGAGTCCGATCGGAAAGTACATCAGGAGCTGCTGCTGCGGTGCCCATTTGATACCAAAAGCAGCAAGCAGCGCTGCGGCGCTTGCGACAAAGTAAATGGCAAACATCGCCCTGCGGCCGAGGTGTTTCGACACGGGGATGGTGATCAGTGTCCCGATGAGTCCACCGACATTGAATGCCGCATTTGCGGTCAGTTTCCAGGTCTCCACGAGTCCGACGGTTCCAAGCTTATCAAGCTCACGAAGTGCAGCTTCCTTTTGTGCTAGAGCCGTTGTGAACACGCTGATAAATGCGTTGCAGCTCCACCAGGTGATCAATGCGACGACGGCAAGAAGTAGTGCGCCAATGGTTCGCTTACGAAACTCCGGTGTGAAGATGTCGGAGATTTTGGCAGCCCTTGTGGTTGCGGCATCTTTCCATTGTTCCGGCTCCTTGATGTACTTTCGGACCACAAAGGCAACCATCGCTGGGATGAGTCCGCACAGAAACAGATAGCGCCAAGAGAGCTCAGGGCTTTCCTTGAAGAGGTCACCTACAAACCAGCGGCTTAGCAGTGTCGCGGCCATTAGGCCAACTGGGGCGCTTGTGTAGAGGATCGCTCCTGCATCGACGCGGCGCTTCTCAGGGACAACCTCGGCGACCATCGCCGCCCCAGCCGCCCACTCACCACCGATTCCAAGACTGATCACCAAACGGAAGAAGATCAGCATCGGCATGTTGACCGCGAATGCACACGCCGCTGTCCCAAGCGAGTACAGAAGCATGGTCAGCATCAGGGTTTTGGTACGCCCAATCCGGTCGGCGATGCGTCCAAAGAGGATTCCGCCAACAGCCCAGCCGATGAGGAGAAGGCTCGTTAAAATGCCATTCCAGTCCGCAGTAGCAGCCTTCGCTTCGGGAGTGCCAAGCGGAATATGGAGCAGTGTTGGGACGCAGTTTGGAGCTACAAAGGAAAAAAGAAGGCCATCAAAGATGTCAAAGCCCCAGCCAAGCCACGCTGCGAACAAGACCAACCATTGGTACCTGCCCATATCTAGCAAAGTGCGCTGGGCACGATTTGGTTGCTGCATCTGGATGTCGCTGCCTCCCCTGTAGCCGTGAGCATCAGCGCTCCAAGCCACACTTCGGCAGATTATCATCGATTTGTTGCTAGGCGCCGATGACTACTTCACCCACTTTGTAACATCCGGCCAAGTCGCAGTCTGCAGCTTCTCGATGAGTTCCTCAGGCGTTACGGCGATAACAAGGGTATCCCGCTGCTGTTGGCGATAGAACCCACTTGCCACCATTTGATCGAGCATCTGGATGAGGGGATTGTAAAAACCATCCACATTTAGGAAGCCCACCGGCTTACGATGATGTCCGATATGCGCCCAGGTTAGCGCTTCGGCGACTTCTTCAAGCGTGCCGATTCCCCCCGGAAGAGCCACAAACGCATCGGCGTGAAGCATCATTTCTGCTTTACGGCTGTGCATATCAGGTGTGATCACAGACTGTGTCACCCCATCATGTGTGATGCCCGCCGCGTGAAAGTGTTCGGTTGTCACACCTGTCACCGTCCCGCCATTTTCGAGCACTGTGTTTGCGATGATGCCCATAAGGCCGACAGCGGTTCCACCGTACACAAGGTTTATTCGGTTCTTTGCGAGGTAGATTCCAAGGTCATGGGCGGCGGCGGCGTGAGATGACACGTAGACAACGGATGACCCGCAGTAAACACAGAGCGATCGGATTTCACTTGCCATCTGTGCTAAGCCTCACGATGCCCTCAGTGGAAATGTCGGTGGCGAATCCCCGATAGCAGCTCTCAAGGCTTTCGCCGGCAACTATCCCCAGACTTGCCAAACTTGGCACCCGCAACGCTGCAGCGCGCGCAGGCTCAGGGACGATACCGACGCAGACATCCCGCCATATAACAGACCAAAGCGGCATACGGAGACCAGATGAAAGTAAATCAGGAAGCTGTTGTAGCGCTGGCCGGAGCCAAACATCGGCGCCGAGAGCAACCCATTCCGTAGCTGCAGCGACAACATGCGGCTTTCCAGAAATCGAGGTGGAGTGCTCCGCAATCGTGTCTCCAAGGTGCTCCAATTGTTCCCAGCGACTGGTATCCCCCGTGAGCTGATACGCAGTTTCAATGGCATAGTCGCCGCTAAGTGCTTCAGAAACACCATCCGGGCGCTCACGCCGCTTTTGCGAAAGTGTCCGGTGCCCCCCAAGCGTGACTTGCAGCTCACGGTACTTACGGGCGATGCCGATTGCACTCACATCATCTGGAAACTGAATCCGGATGTCGCAGTGGCGGGAATCCGGGTCGCGCGAAAAGCTTGGATGAACTGTCAGCCTGCCTGAATCTCGAAATACATTTAGATTTGCATACGCCGACAATGCCGTTACGAGTAAGCCTTGACCATCTTGGAGTAAGCCAAACCATGGTCCGAACAGCTGCGAATGCGTACTTGGATTATCATCCCAAGCGGTGAGAAATACATCGCCATCGTTGCCAGCAGCCGGGACGACCAGGCCATCATCAAATGGCAGGACTACCTCACCCGCACCTTCGACACACAGCCCACCTAGGATGTCCACCATCTCAAGGACTGCATCCCGGCGGCTCCGCGTGCACTCAATCGTGATGCGGATTTCATCTTTGCCACAGGTGATGTAGAC
>Ga0114980_10002306_pt1 | contig 13537 bp, 9 predicted proteins | sample S_140806_EF_Meta_FD_87018 | JGI IMG/M metagenome (GOLD analysis project Ga0114980, IMG submission 87018) | Freshwater microbial communities from Lake Simoncouche, Canada to study carbon cycling - S_140806_EF_MetaG | ecosystem: Environmental > Aquatic > Freshwater > Lake | place: Lake...
AACCACCGCCTGCTGAAGCAAAGCTGATGCGACCAGGATTTTGTTTGCACAAGGCCACCAAATCTTTCACAGTTTTAGCAGGCTGCGATTCATTGCAAATGAGCAAGTTGGGTGTCACGCCCACCAAACCAATGGGCGAAAAATCGCGCTCAACGTTGTAGCCCAGCTTGGGCTGCAAACTGACCGCCAAGGCGTGGCTGTTGATGTGCGCCATGAGCAAGGTGTTGCCATCTGCGGGCTGCTTGGCCACAAAGTCTGCCGCAATCACGCCTGCCGCTCCCGCCTTGTTGTCAATCACGATGGTGATGTTCCACATGGCTTGAAGTTTTTGCGCCAACACACGGGCCAATGCATCGGTACCGCCTCCTGGCGGGAACCCCACCACAATTCGAATGGGACCCGATGGCAAACTTTGGGCCTTGATCATGGGCGCAGCCAACACTGTGGCAGTTGCGGCCGTGGCTTGGAGGAGGGTTCTGCGTTTCATGAGGCGGTCCTTCCATTTTGAATGAGGGCTGGAACAGGGTTGGCTGAAAAATAATCCATGGCGGCTTGAACACCCGAGCCGTTCAGTTGAACTCCACTTAACTTCAATCCCATTTCACAAGCAGACAGCGCGGCTATCAGGGTCAGGTCATTGCAATCGCCCAGGTGCCCGATGCGGAACATCTTGCCTTTGACTTTGCCCAGACCGGTTCCCAAGGAGCAATCGAATCTTTCATAAATGATTTTGCGAACCGCGTCTGCATCAACACCCTCGGGTGTCATCACCCCTGTCAAGATGGGCGAATACAAAGCCTCATCAGCACATTGAATGGGCAAGCCCCATGCACGCACACCTGCGCGAACGCCCTCGCCCCAGCGCACATGGCGCTTGAAAACCACATCTAGGCCCTGCCCCAAAATCATGTCGCAAGCTTCACTCAAGCCATACATCAAATTGGTATTGGGGGTGTAAGGGTAGTAGCCCGATTTGTTGATTTCCAGCATCTCATCCCATGCCCAAAATGATTTGGGCAAGGTCGATTTTTTGCTAGCCTCAATGGCCTTGGGCGACAACGCGTTGAAGCTCATGCCGGGGGGCAACATCAAGCCCTTTTGCGAGCCACTCACAGTCACATCAACGCCCCACTCGTCATGTCTGTAGTCGGCTGATGCCAAACCTGAAATGGTATCAACCATGAGCAGCGCAGGATGTTTGGCATTGTCAATGGCACGGCGCACAGCTGCGATGTTGCTGGTCACGCCCGTCGAGGTTTCGTTGTGCACGACGCACACGGCCTTGATGCTGTGCGATGGGTCTTGCCTAAGACGCTCTTCAATTTTGTTGGCATCAACGCCCTGGCGCCAACCCTCGGCCCCGGGCAAGCCCAATAACTCGGCTTTGATGCCTAAGCGGGCTGCCAACTTGAACCACAAAGAGGCAAAGTGTCCGGTTTCGTACATGAGCACATGGTCGCCTGCGCTCAAGGTGTTGACCAACGCAGCCTCCCATGCTCCCGTGCCAGAGGCTGGGTAAATCATGACGGGGTGTTGGGTCTTGAAAATGGCCTTCATATTGGCCATCAGTTTCAAGCCCAATGCGCCAAATTCGGGGCCCCTGTGGTCAATGGTGGGCAGGCTCATGGCCCGCAAAATCCGGTCTGGAACGGGTGATGGGCCCGGGATTTGCAAGAAGTGGCGGCCGGTGGGATGAAAGTCGAGCTGAAGCATTTAAAAGCATTCCTCAGAATTAATTTGAATTTAACGACAGAATAGCGGGAATTCAGATTTCCATGATGTGGAAAAACCCCTAGCATTCGTTGAATCAGTCCTCCATGAACACTTCTACAGCCTCCGCGCCTGAATCAGCTTTAAAAACTTACGAGCAAGTCGCTGCGGCCAGCAACGAGGTGGCAGGTCTATTGGCCAAGCGCTTAAAAACCGAAACTCAAGGCGAGGTGCTGTTTTCTGCTGCCGACCGGGGCCGGTACGCCACAGATGCTTCCATTTACCAAGTCACACCCCTGGGCGTGTTTGTACCCAAGCACCCCGAAGAGGTGGCCACCGCCATGGCCATTTGCCGCGATCTCAAGGTTCCCATCGTGCCAAGAGGCGGTGGTACCAGCCAATGCGGACAAACCACCGGCGTGGGCTTGGTCATCGATCACAGCAAATATGTTCGAAATATTCTCAACCTAGACCTTCAGGCAGGCACAGTGGAAGTGCAGCCGGGCATGGTGTTAGACACCCTGAATGCTTCTCTGAAAAAACAGGGTGTCTGGTTTCCGGTAGACGTTTCAACCAGTGCGCAAGCCACTTTGGGCGGCATGGCGGGCAACAACTCTTGCGGCAGCCGCTCAATTGCCTACGGCAACATGGTGCACAACGTGTTGGGCGCCAAAGCTTGGCTCAGCAACGGTGAATTGCTTGATTTTTCACTGTTTGAAAACAGCTCCGGCCGAGCCAAGCAAATAGGCGAGTTTGTGAAGCAACTGGCTGTGCAACATCAAGCCGAACTTCAAACCCATTGGCCCAAAGTTTTAAGGCGCGTGGCCGGCTACAACCTGGACATTTTTGACAACCAAAATGTCAGGCCCTACACCGCTGATGGCCAAGTGAACTTGGCGCACTTGTTGGTGGGCAGCGAAGGCACGCTGGCCATGACCCAGTCGCTGACCTTGAAGCTCAGTGAACTTCCCACGTCCAAGGTCTTGGGCGTGGTGAACTTCAACAGCTTTCACAAAGCCATGGATTCAGCGCAACACATTGTGAAGCTGGGCAATGGCACCCTGACTGCTGTGGAGTTGGTCGATCGAACCATGATTGACTTGTCATTGAAAATTCCAGCCTTTGCACCCACCATTCGCACCGCCATCATTGGCGAACCCGAGGCCATTTTGTTGGTCGAATTTGCAGGCTCCGACAAGGACAAACTGAAAGTTCAGTTGAAGCAGTTGGTGGCACTCATGGGCGACTTGGGCTTGCCCAACAGCGTGGTGGAAATGGTTGACGATGCGCCGCAAAAGAATCTGTGGGAAGTTCGCAAGGCAGGCCTCAACATCATGATGAGTTTGAAGGGTGATGGTAAACCTGTGAGTTTCATTGAAGACTGTGCCGTGCCCTTGGAGCACTTGGCTGAGTACACCGATGCCCTCACACAAGTCTTTCAAAAGCACGGCACCAAAGGCACTTGGTATGCCCATGCCTCTGTAGGCACATTGCACGTCAGGCCTATTTTGGACATGCGCCGTGATGGTGCAGTCAAAATGCGCGCCATTGCCGAAGAGGCCAGTGCACTTGTCAGGAAGTTCAAAGGGGCCTACAGCGGCGAACATGGCGACGGTCTGTGCAGAGGCGAATGGATTGAATGGCAGTTTGGGCCAAGCATCCAACAAGCCTTCGCCCAAATCAAACATGAACTGGACCCTCTGAACTTGCTCAGCCCCAATCGCATGATCGATCCCCCCAAAATGGACGACACATCGCTCATGCGCTTTGGCAACAATTACAAAGTCATTCCCATTCAAACCGCATTGGATTGGAGCGCATGGAACGTTCACAACGACGCTGCCACCGAACAAACCACGCTGCCCGGCACAGGCCAAGACCCGGCTCAAGGCTTGGCCAAAGCCGTTGAAATGTGCAACAACAATGGCACCTGCAGAAAATTTGATGCAGGCACCATGTGTCCCAGTTTCAGAGTCACTCGAGATGAAGTCCATGCGACCCGCGGCAGGGCCAATACCCTTCGATTGGCATTGAGTGGCCAATTGCAAGGCGGCCTAGAAAGCTCAGAAGTCAAGGAGGCAATGGACTTGTGTGTGGGTTGCAAAGGATGCAAGCGCGATTGCCCTACCGGCGTAGACATGGCGCGCATGAAAATTGAAGTTCAGCACCACTACAACGAAAAGCATGGTCTGTCATTGAAGGACAAGCTCATCGCTAACTTGCCACGCTATGCGCACATTGCATCGCAATGGTCAGGCCTTATGAACCTTCGCAACCAATCGCCTATGTTGGCACGCTTGGCTGAATCTCTGACGGGCCTGTCTGCAGAGCGTTCTTGGCCTGAATGGAAAAAAGAGCATTTTTTCAACAGCCCGCTTGCAGGTGTTTCGGCACAAGAGGTTTTAACGGCTAGCAAGCCTGTGGTTTTGTTTGTCGATACTTTCAATGGCTACTTTGAGTCTGAAAATGCATGGGCCGCCTTCGATGTTTTATCAGCGGCGGGCTATCAAGTTCACATAGCCAGTCGCACCCAGCAAAACACGCCCGGCCAGCACCTTTGCTGTGGACGGACCTACTTGGCGAGCGGACAAGTCGACAAAGCCAAAGAACATGCCAAAGCATTGTTGGAAGCCTTGTTACCCTTCGCACAAAAAGGCATCGCCATTGTGGGCTTGGAGCCATCTTGCCTTTTAACGCTGCGCGATGAGTCATTGGTGATGGGCTTGGGAGAAATGGCTGAGACTGTTTCGACGCAAGCCGTGTTGTTTGAGGAGTTTTTGGCAAATGAAAACAAAGCCGATCAACTTGCCTCGCTCAAAACCAAATTGTTGCCAGCTCAAAAACCTATTTTGGTCCATGGTCACTGCCACCAGAAGGCTTTCGGTTTAATGCCATCTGTGACTCAAGTGATTCAACTCATACCAGAAGTCAAAGTGGACTTGATTGAAAGCAGTTGTTGCGGCATGGCCGGCTCATTTGGCTATGAAGCATCACATTTGGAAGTTTCAAAGCAAATGGCCGAGGCTAACTTGTTGCCCAGCGTTAGAAACCGCGAAGATGCCTGCGTGGTAGCAGATGGCACCAGTTGTCGACATCAAATTATGGATGGTACAGATAGAAAAGCCGTACATGTTGCTTTGCTTTTAGCTCAGCATTTACAACGGTGATCTGCCAAATTGATTCTATAAAAAGAATCATTCAAAATTTGAATAAGGCATTTTTATATGTCCGCCTTGGCACCAGAGGCCTTTACAACCTTGGTCCACTTTACAACTTGTTCGCTAATGTATTGAGTAGCTTGTGCAGGGGTATTACCCACAGGAATAGCTCCTAATTCAGTCAGTTGGGCCTTGATGGCTGGCTCTCGCATGATCTCCGCTATTTTGACGCTCAGGCTCTGCACAATGGCGGGAGATGTTCCCTTAGCGACAACAAAGGCAAAGAATGAAGATGACTCAGCGCCTGCGAAACCTGCCTCGGCCATGGTTGGAACATCAGGCAATTGAGTTAACCGAGCTTCAGAAGTGACAGCCAACGCACGCAACTTTCCAGAACGAATGTGATTCAATACGTTAGGTAAGTTGTCAAACATAACCTGAATTTGTCCGCTCAATAAGTCGAGTACAGCGGGTGCTGCACCTTTGTAAGGCACATGAAGCATCGTGGTGCCAGTCTGGCTATTGAACAATTCGCCGGACAGATGAAATGGCGTTCCCGTGCCTGGTGATCCATAAGCAACAGATTTAGAATTCGCTTTTGAATAAGCTACCAGCTCTTTGACTGTGCGGACCGGCAAGGATGAATTCACCACCAAGACAGTTGGTGATTCAGCCAATATAGAGACGGCTTGGAAATCCTTTGTAGGGTCGTATGGAAGCGAATTGAACAAGCTTGGATGAATTGCCAAGGTGCTGGTATTGCCCAGCAATAAGTTGTAACCGTCAGCTGACTCTCGAGCCACAAAACCAGTTCCGATCGTCCCATTGCCGCCCACCTTGTTGTCCACAAAAAAGTTTTGTTTAAATGCTACGCTCAACCGCTGCGCAACTGCACGGGCTACGATGTCATTTGTAGCACCTGCTGAGTAGCTAACAACGACTCTCACCGGCCTTTCTGGGTATTGCTGAGCAGCAACAAAAAGGGGTATGAAGCAAATAAAAGTAAAAAATAGGCGACTCAATAATTGATTCATGACAATGTCCTAGTGAACGAGAAAATTAAGCTGAAAATCCCTGACCGGTTCGATTCCAACCCAGAAACTGCATTAAGGGCGCATCGGACATACGGATCAAAATACTGTCTTGTGAAGCACTGTGCTGAAATGCATTCCAGTAAGGAATCGCCATCAGGTCACCAGCTTTCCAATCAAAGTGTTGGCCATTCACTTTCGTTTTTCCCTCGCCTTTGACAACAACCCAAATTTGATTGGGTGTAGACGCCGGTAGATTCCAAATTGCATGGGCCTTGAGGTGAACTACAGTTCGGTCAAACGTGGTCAAAACTGGCGGTCCCAGTAGTAAAGTTTTAACGCCTTCAGCAATCTCGGAGGAATTCAATAGCTTCTGAATATAGTCTTCAAACACAAATCGCATTGAATCGTTAGGACTCACTTGCTGACTGCTTTGGAACGAGTCCGGGTGAACCTCAAAAAACATGGGGCCTAAAAACTGAACCAAGGGGACATCAAGTATGTCAATCCAATATGCCTCATCATCAGTTTGATTATCATGACCATGAAAACTGCCATTAGGGGTTAGAAGAATATCGCCTGGCATCATTGGAATGCTGTGACCATCGACAATGGTGTATGCCTTGGGACCACCTTCTAAAATAATGCGCATGGCATTGGGCGTATGCCTATGACTGCGGGCCGCTTCACCCGCCTTCACCATCTGATAAGCCCCCACCAAAGAGGCCACTGTGGCGTAATCATTCCCAGCTATGGGGTTGGCCATGATGAGATTTCGCCTCTCAGCTTTGTCCGTACCCACCAAACGACCCGCAGCATGCAAGGCTGGTCGAGCATCAGAAAACTTCCAATGCGCTGGCACGAAGTTTTGCTTAGGGACTGGGTACAAAGAAGGAGTGGGCTTTGCCCAACCATTCTTCATCTTCACCTGTTCAAGCATGGCGTGCAATGCAGGCAGGTCTTGCGCCGAGTCAAAAAGTGTAGAACTTGAATCAGACATTGCCTTCTTTCAGATTTACTGGACTAACAGTGTCATCTCTCCAACATGCTCAATTTGAATACGGACACGATCTCCTCGACTGACAGGTCCTACGCCAGCAGGCGTACCTGCTGCAATGATATCTCCAGGATACAAGGTAGCTACTTTTGAGGACAACTCAATCATGCCAGGAATATCGACGATCAAATCTTTTGTATTTGCATCCTGTCGCAGTTCATCATTTACCCACAATCTAGTTTGCAAATTGGCGGGATCTGGCACTTCGTCGGAAGTGGTAATCCATGGCCCAAATGGACAAAATGTGTCATAGGACTTTCGCATCACACGTTCTTCCTTCCCGCGAACCACCATATCAATCAAGCAGGCATAACCAAAAATATGCTTGTACGCATTTTCACGAGAAATATTTCGACCGCCTTTGCCAATAACGATACCTAATTCACATTCATGATGAATTTCACGACCAGGCAAATCTGGCAAGACTATTGCGTCATTGGGTCCAGAAAGTGAAGAATTGGCTTTTAGAAAGAAACCATTCAAATCGGCTCGGTTGACAGACTTCATCTCTACACCGTGGGCCAAATAATTAACAGGAAAAGCCAGTAGTTTGTTAGGCCATGAAATGGGAACATCTAATCTCACCGAAGAAATATCCATTTTCTTTGTTAACGGGTGAGTCAAAATGGCTGGCATATTTTGGTCAACTTTGGCAATGAACTGCACCATCTGTACAGGCGGCCACGATTGCACATCGATCTTCAAGGCTTCAGTCAAGTCGTATGACTGACTGTCGATAGTTACACCAATGCGGCCACCATTAAATTGAAATACTTTCATTTTGAATCCGTGAACTTTATAAAGAAATAAACAAAAATTCCAGCAACTTATTTTCCGGGTGCCGGCCCAGGGTCAGTCCCAGCCAATTGACACCAGTATTCCCATGCACGCCACATTTGAGTTGCAGTGGGGGAAACTTGAGAACGAATTGAAATTTCACCTGCCGACAAAGCTTTAATACTGCCGCCCAGCATTCTGGCTTGCATTTGAATCGTTGCATTTCTTGGCATATAAACAGAAGTTTTAACCACCTCAACCAAAGAACGCCCCGTAGCAGTAAATCCATGTCCGCGCATGAGTACTACTCGGTGGTCTGCTAGACCTAATGCCATGTCGCGACCTTGAGCCATGTCGACAACTAGCATATTGGTATCGCCAAACTTATCACGAATGTCCCAAACGGGAATTTCAAGGCCCATGTCGCTGGCAGTGTGAATCACTGGAATGAGTGGAACGTCAGAAATACAAAAAGGCAATACTGCATCGGCATGGCTGTGAACAACAGCTTGTATATCGGGACGTTTTTCATATACACCGCCATGGATAAAACGCTCAAGATAAGGAGTTGGGCCTTTGGGATTTACAGGCTCCCCATCAAGATGGAATTCCAAAATATCTTGAGCAGTCACTAACTCTGGACTAAGGGAGCGCGAAAGCAAATAACGATGTGGATTTTCGGGATGTCGAATACTGACATGCCCATAAGCATCAACAATACCTTGATTGGCCAAGATTCGATTTGCGGCGACCAACTGCGCGATCGATTTTTCTAATTGATTCATATTATTCCTCTAATTGATTCGAGCACCCGACTGCTTCACAATCATTTCCCAACGCTTCATTTCCTCAGCAATAAAAACTTTAAATTGCTCAGGAGTCATGTATGCAGGCTCAACACCAGCTTGTGCAAGTCTTGTTTTCACGTTCGGTTGCTGAGTTGCAATTTTGGCCTCCTGGTTTAACAGCGTGACGATTTCTTTAGGTGTACCGGAAGGTGCCAGAATGCCAAACCAAGTAGGTGACTCAAAGCCAGGATAGCCTAGTTCAGCCAAAGTTGGAATTTGAGGTAATGTGTCGACACGTGTAGAAGATGCAACCGCAATAGGCTTAAGAACACCTCTTCGAATTTGCGGCATAACTTCGGCTGGCGATACGAATTGCAACTGAATACGTCCAGCCACCAATTCTTGAATCGCCTCACCACTGGATTTAAATGGAATGTGTTCCATTTCTACACCTGTTCGTTGCTTTAACAACTCGCCAAATAAGTGTGCAGTGTTACCAATACCAGAGGATCCAAAATTAAAATTTGATTTTTTGGATTTCATCAAAGCAATTAGATCTTTAAAATTATCAGCGGGCACAGACTGTTGAGCAACAAGTACAAACTGCATCCTTCCAATGAACGCGATTGGCACGAAGTCTTTTTGCGAATCAAATGGGACAGATGTATAGAGAAATGGATTTGCGGCAAGTGCATTTGCAGCACCAAGACCAATGGTGTAACCATCAGCTGGAGCTCGCGCAAGTAGACCCATACCAATGTTTCCCCCTGCACCAGCTTTATTTTCTACGATGAATGGCTTTCCCAATTGGGTATTCAACGCAAGTGCATATTCACGACCCAACAAATCCATCGTGCCACTTGTCCCAGCAGGCACAATGACTTTGACCACTTTACTTGGATATGGCTGAGCAAAACCAGTCAGAAGAGTAAAGCCCAGAACGAGCAAGAAAATGTATCGCTTACCAAAAAAATACTTCATACATGAGTGCCCTGATTGATAGGGAGGATGTTCAGATTAGCACCGTTGGCAGAACCATGGCCACTCACAATTTGGAGTAAGTTCATGCAATCCTTGGGTAGAGAGTCACCACGCCAAGCAACGTGGCCGTCAGGCCTGACCAAAACATAGTTTTTTTCATACAACTTTAGAGCTTCGGTTTTTTGCAAGTAAATTAACTTCAAAGGAATGCCCAATTGAATTGCAAGATTTTCTATATTTTGATTTGTTTTATTTGCAAAGGATACCAAGACAAACCCTCGGCCAAAATAGTCAAGGCTAGAAAGTCCATCGGCAATCCAGAAATGTGGTGCACGACAGCCAACACGAGTAGTAGGCCGATAGTTAACAGCGTCATTAAATTCGTATGAAATTTGCGCCTCATCTTCGAGCTCTGTTTCCAAATTAATAGGAGAGCCAACATACCGATTTCCCAAATGCATATTGATTGAAAACCATTCTTTTTTCAACCCTTCCGACATTGCGAGTCCTACACGGAGCCTGACGGCCTCACCTTCAACAGAGTTTTCAGCAATTTTGTGGCTGCTTGGAACTTGTTTCATGGTTTCCAAATTACTTGTTGAAAAACGTGTAATTCGAATTGCGATAGGGCGCCGCTCGATACCATAAGAAGTTAATAAATGTGGCCCCCCCCATCCATCAAGTTGCGCGGAGAGCTTCCAAGACAAATCGACAGCATCGCCAATGCCTGTATTCATTCCTAGACCACCTGTTGGAGAAGTTAGATGGCACGCATCACCACAAATAAATACGCGCCCTTCTCCATACTTGTCAGCCACCAACTCTGCCCTCTGCCAAGGTAAAACACTCAAGATTTCCATCTCAAATTCTTGACCTAATGCTTGATGTGCGAAAGCCCGAAGTTCATTTTCAGAGTATTGACGTTTTTCATGTGCGTTGCCAATGATGGACATTCGCCATTGGTCGTTGCCATTAATGGCAACAATGGTGGCCCAAGTTCCATGCGGGCCAACAAACATGTAACGATAACCTGGAGATTTATTGTGCAGCTGATTAAAGTTAGGACATCTAAAAATAACATTCGTGGTGTAACTCAGCAAGCCTTTTCCTTGCATCTCAATATTCAATTGAGATCTAACAAGACTTTTAGCACCATCACAACCAACCAAAAACCGAGCGTGAATTTCTTTATAAGCTCCAGTGAGAGCGTCCCTTACTACTGCAGTAACACCGTCAGGAGTTTGAACGAAGGTATCGTACTCAGTTTGAAATTTTAATTGAACACCTGGTTGACTCTCTGCGAATTGACGCAGGATAGGGTCAAACATATTTTGCGGACAGCGCTCTCGTTTCTGAGGGCTTTCAGGTGGAGGCTGCTCCTCTCGCATTGATGGCATCTTTTGACGCCCTAATTCATAGCCCCGAAGCGTTGTGAGATAAACGTTGTCTTGAGGATAGTCTCTATTGTAGGTACTTGACTCCACAGCATCCACTATGCCCCATCGGCGGCAAAATTCCATAGTGCGTATACCAACCAAATCCATTTTGGGCTGATGGATTGCGCCGTCACCTTTATCGACAAGCAATACTCGATGACCTCGCCAACCTAAATCGCCAGCCAGTGCCAAACCAACGGGTCCGGCACCCACAACCAACACATCGGTTTGAAATTGCTCAATAAAAGTTTGGCGGCCGAACATGAGGTGGAATCACTGATTGGTTGACTTTAAGGGGAGAAAAATAGATCCCTAAGAAAGTATAGCCATTGATGACAAATCTGCTGAATGAGATTTTCTCTTAGTGCGCCACTCATTAAATCAATGCAATCTGCGAGCCAATCATTGAGAGATTGGCTAACGACCTTGAAAATCACATGCGTCATTTTGATATCTGCAATGCTACAAAGGAACTCAAATAGACATGAGGCAAAGACAAATAAATTTTTTGATCATTTAGTTTTGATTGACTTAACTTGTCAGGGCGAAACATTGCATAAACAATGCGCGGCGGCACCAAAGGCTTGTTTTTTCTCAATGACCGTTTGCAACCAAGCAAGGTCATGACCCAAGTGATTCAGCATCAGTGCATCGGGCCCAGAAAGAGCAGACATCACACGCCAATCAGGTATGGCATTGGTTTCTTCCGCTTGCCATCCTATTTGGCCTAAGAACTTTTGGACAAATTTTTCGATGGAAGAAATTTTGCGACCCACATACTTTATCGGGAGTTCTTTGCTGCTGCTGGCCCCATCGAGTTTTGACACTCTAGCTCTGGCTTCTTCGACAGCATCAGAAAAACTACCAAGGCGGTCGATCAGTTTGTGGTCTGCGGCTTGCGCACCCGTCCAAATTCTGCCTTGCGCCAAGACATCGACCTTGGCCAGTTCTAGTTTGCGAGAATCAGATACCTTGCCAATGAAATCGGCATAGATGTGTTCAATGCTCGACTGAACCAATGATTGCATACGGGGATCTAGTGCCCGTCTAGGATCGTAAGCACCTGCAAGCCAGCTGGTTTGGTATCCTCCCGTGTTCACGCCAATTTTGCTCATCAAGCCTTCACCCGTGGGCAACATGGCAAACACACCAATTGATCCCGTGATGGTGGCTGGATCGGCGATGATGACATCGGACGCCATTGAAATCCAATAGCCACCCGATGCCGCTAAATTACCCATTGAAACCACAACAGGCTTGCCTTTGTCTTTGGCAATTTGCAACTGTTCGCGAACAAGTTCAGAGCCCAAAACACTGCCGCCAGGCGAGTTAACTCTGAGCACAATGGCTTTGACTTCTTTGTCTTCAGCTGCTTTTCGAATGCGCTCGGATGTTGAGATGCCGCCAATTTTCCCAGCAGGTGCGCGGCCATCACTGATTTCCCCTTCGGCCACCACAACCGCAATGTGATCGCCCTTCACCTTTTTGGCTTCAGAGGCGAGGTAATCTTTCCAATCCACCTGACGGAAAGATTGAATGTCTTCGTCTTTGCCCACTTCTTTGATGAGCGACTCACGCAAGGACTCAAAAGTCTGTAGTCCATCGAGCCACTTCCAATCCATGGCCAATTGGGCAGGGTTGCCTTTGACTTCAATCAACGCATCGGGTAGCTTGCCCATGTTTTGATCAATGCTGCCGGCTGGTAAGTTGCGGGCCTTCTCGACGCCTCCCGTGTACAAAGCCCATAAAGCATCATACACATGCGCCTCCGCTTTCAAGGCTTGCTGTGATGGCGCATTTAACACGAAGGGTTCACCTGCAGACTTGAACTGTCCTACACGAATTAAATTGGCCTTGATACCCAGCTTGTCTAAGGCATCTTTGTAGTAGTTGCGATTTTTACCTAAGCCCTCAATAAGCACACCACCCATGGGATGCGACAAGACCTGGCTGGCATGCGCTGCCAAATAATATTGTCGTTGGTCATAAAAGCTAGACCAAGCAAGCACTTGCTTGCCAGAGACTTTGAATTTTTCAATGGCACTGGCGGCTTCGCGCAAAGAAACCAAACCTCCGCCTTGAAAGTCGTCAAGTTTCAAAAGAACTTTGTCAATGTGTTTGTCTTTGGCAGCCAACTCCAAAGTCATGACCAGGTCGCGCAAACGGACTGTCTCTGTGGCATTGCCCTGTAGTTCACCAATGAACTTGTCCTTCAAACCGCCAGGTGACTCTTCAACCAACGCGCCTTTTAGATCCATGACCAAAACAGTGTGATCGTCTAGGCTCACTTTGTCTGCATAAAAAACAAACCAGCCTATACCTGCTGCATACAGAACAACACCCAATACAAGCGCCACGCGAAAGCCAGCGATCATCCAATCGGAGACTTTGAGTATGCCGCGATGGATCAGGGAATAAAAATTTTTGATATTTAAAAAAACAGAATTCATGTTGATTATTTTTTCAAAACTTCGCGTTCTTTTTCATAGGCGTCGTAATTAGGCATTGCGTTGGGCTTTTGAGTTGTACCTGTTGTCTTGGCTTTGTCGTTGCCACGAATTCCCTCGTAAACAGATTGGTTACTTATGACCCCACACCC
>Ga0114980_10002307_pt1 | contig 13537 bp, 13 predicted proteins | sample S_140806_EF_Meta_FD_87018 | JGI IMG/M metagenome (GOLD analysis project Ga0114980, IMG submission 87018) | Freshwater microbial communities from Lake Simoncouche, Canada to study carbon cycling - S_140806_EF_MetaG | ecosystem: Environmental > Aquatic > Freshwater > Lake | place: Lake...
AAAAAAAAAAAAAAAATAAAGATTTTTTTGAAATGATAATTAGTAATAAAACTAATTATATTATTTCAATAGTAATTATCATTTATTTTTACTTTATTTAACATGAAAGATATGAAAATTTCAGGATGGGGTAGAAATAAATTTATACTATCAAAATCATTTTTTTTTAATAAAAATAATTTTTATAAAAATTTTGGTATTATAGCCAGAGGAAATGGAAATAGTTATGGAGATAACTCCTTAGGCAAATCGGTCCTTTTAATTTCTAAAAAAAATAAAATTTTATATTTTGATAAAAAAAATGGGATAGTTATTGTTGAATCTGGCATTACAATTGATAATCTTTTGACTGAAACAATTAAAAATGGGTGGATTTTAAATGTCATTCCTGGAAAAGGAAATGTTACTATAGGAGGAGCAATTGCAAATGATGTGCATGGAAAAAACCATTATAAAGCCGGAGCATTTTCTAAATATGTTCAAGAATTTACATTATTAACTCAAAATTTTGGTATATTAAAATGTTCCAAAAAAAAAAAAACAGAACTATTTAAAGCAACATGTGGTGGATTAGGACTGACTGGAATAATCAAATCTGCAACTATTAAACTAAAAAAAATTAATTCAAATTTCCTAGAAACCAATACTTTCCAGTGTAATTCGATAAATAAAATCATTTTAATTTTTAAAAAATACGAAAAATCAGATTACATAGTTTCTTGGTATGATTTTTTTTCTAACAAAGATAAATTTATAATCTCAATTGCTAATCATACAAACAAATATATAACAAATTATAAAAATAAAAATCCATTGAATATATCTTTTTTAAGTTTATTTTTAAATAAATTTGTAATTAAAATATTTAATTTTTTATATTATTTATTTAATAAAAATAATTTTAAATTAACATATTATAAAAAATTCTTTTTTCCTTTGGATAATTTTAAAGATTGGAATAAACTATATGGCAGTAAAGGTTTTTATCAATATCAATTTGTAATTCCTGAGGAAAATTCTAAAAATAATCTAAAAAAAATAATCAGCATCATCAAAAAGAGTAAGTTTATTCCTTATTTAGCTGTAATGAAAAAAATGGGAACTCAAAATTCTAATTATCTATCGTTTCCAATAAAAGGCTATTCATTTGCTCTGGACTTTAAAAATGAATTAAACATCACAAAGTTTTTCGATAAACTCGATAAAATTATAATTAAAATGAAGGGAAGAATATATTTAGCGAAAGACTCTTCTATAAATAAAGATAATTTTTTTAAAATGTACCCAAAAGTTGAAGAGTTTAAAAAAATTATTTCAAAGTACAATCCAGCAGGCAAGATTACTTCATTACAATCTTTAAGACTTGGGCTTAACTAAAGCTAAAAAAGTTGATTAATATTTTTAATATTTTTATAAATAAAGTTTAAAAAAATTTTTTTTTTAGACGAGTGAAGAAAATGATCAAAATTTTTAAAAAAAAAATTAATATCTTTCTTATTTATATTTAAACAAGGCATAAATTTTATAATTGATGGATTAGTTTTTTCGAAATGTAATAATAAATGATATTTTTCTAACAAATATCTAATAATAGATGCCATTATTATTGAATTTACAGAATTGTTAATTTTATTTTTTAATTGAAATGGAATAAAATTATTTAAATTTATTTCTATTCCAATAAATAGTCCGTCACCTTTAATACTACTTATAAACTTTGGATATTTTTCTCTTAGCGATTTAAATTTTTTTTCAATAATTATAGATTTTTCATTTAATTCGTTTTGAAATTTTTTATCAGATAAAATTTCCAAAGTTTTAATTGCAGTTGCACAACTTTTGCCCATTCCAAAAAAGGTTGTTGTATGAATATTACTTCTACTAATTGAGCCGTATGCTTTTTTAAAAATTTTGTCGTCACAAATCATTGCGCTAATAGCATTTTTACCTCCGCCTAAGGATTTTGAGATAGTTAGAATGTCTGCTTTCACTCCAAATTTTTTATAATAAAAAATATCTCTTGCTCTGGACAATCCACATTTAATTTCGTCAATAAATAAAAGTATTTTATATTTTCTGCATAATTCATCAATTTTTTTCATAAAAGAAGGTGAGGCAACTTCCATTGTTTGTCCTTGGATAGGCTCTATTACAATTGCATTAATATTAATATGATCTTTAGTAATTATTTTTTCTAAAGACATGACATCATTAAATTTTAAATTAATTATATTTTTTTTATCTAAACCAAGAACAAAACTATCCTGAAAATCTTGAACATTTGTTAAAGCTAAAGAATTTAATGTTTTGCCATGATATGAGTTACTAAAAGTTATAAATTTTTTTCTTTTTCCTTTATAATAAGCCATTGCAAGTTTTAAACCTGCCTCATTAGCTTCGGCACCGGAAGTTCCAAAAAATGATAACCATAGATTATTATTTAAGACTGTTTTTAAATTATACGCCAAAACAGACTGAAGTTTATTAACGCCAAATTTTTGACAATCTATATAATTTTTACTTGAAAAAAAATTTTCTGCTTTAATAATATCTTTATTATTATGACCCAAGTTAACAACTCCTAATGACGATGTTAAATCTAAAATTTTTTTTTTATTTTTGAGTTTTAACCACGAGCCAGAAGCTTCAACTATTTCAAAGTTATTATAGCCCAAAATACTATATGCTCTGGATAGACCAGGATTAATATAGCTTTTATAAAGTTCTATATTTTTTTCTTGTGAAATTATAAAAGCATTTTTTAAATTAATCATAACTACTTATACTGGATTTCTGAATTTAGCGAACTTAACTTTGCCTTTAAGATATTTTTTGAAATTACTTCAATTTCATTATTTTCTTAATATTATCAATAGCTAATTATGTGTTTAATTATCCTAAATTAAGCATATTTAACTAAAATTTAATAATTTTTTTATTTTTTTTAATTATATTTAAAAATTTATTTTGTCCATTTATATTTATAAATTTCTTTAAAAATTTCGATAAAATCAAACAATCATTCAAAGCATTATGTAATTTTATATTTTTAATATCATGAAATTTTAGCAATTTTTTTGTGTCTATATTTCCCGTTAAATTTCTTAAATTAATAAAATAAAATTTTTTATTGAAACTTTTAATTTTATTAAAAGTCATATTTAATTTTATTAGTTTTAGATCTTCACCGTTAACGAAAATTATATCACTACCTTTTAAAAATTTTAGCAGTAAATGTATATTGTCTTTAAATAATCTACCTTTTTGATTTAATAAATTCTGATTAATACCTGTTAATTTAGATATCCTTTTTGGTAAAAATTGTTGAATTTTAAGATATAGATTAAGTTTTTTAGCTCTATTTTTAGTAAATATATTTTCAAATTTATAAGCTCCTATCTGAATAATCTCAGGATATAATATATTTTTATATTTAATTAAAAATTTAAACGCAGAAAATTTTTTACTTAAAGACAAATATTCTGTATCTAAAAAAATAGTTCTCATAAGTCAGAAAACTTATTAAAAAAAGTTAACTTGCAATAGCTATAAGCGTATCTGAATATTTATTACGAATTAGATAATTTTTATATTCATTATCAATCTTTCGATCATATAATTTATTAAAAAAATTATGCCCTCCTGGTTTTTTATTAATAAACCACCCTAAGTGATTTAAAAAAGAATATCTTTGAAAATGTACTATCTTAACATTATTAAAACCCGCCCCTTTTAAAAACTTTAAAAGAGTTCTCTCAGTATGAAGAATTAAATGTTCACTCCAGAATGTGAAGGACTTAAATTCGGGTAACTCCTTAAAATTTAATAAAAAATCATGAGCACTTGGCACTTCTATAATTAATTTTCCATTTTTAGACAGTCTGGATCTTAAATTTTTTAAAATTTTAGTTTGTTCAGGAATATGTTCCAAGACATGGAACATTGTTATAATATCAAATTTTAATTTGTTATAACTCCCTAAGTTATTTGATATAATAATATTCTTGTTAAATTTTTTAATATGTTGAATGCAAATTTCTCTCTTTTCAATTCCATAAATATATTTGGAGTTTTTTATTAAAGATAAAAATCCACCCCACGCACAACCAAAATCTAAGATTTTTTTATTAGATAATAATTTTTTTAAAAAATTATATCTTCTTCTATCATCATCTAATTGTTCTGTAACAATTTTTTCTTTTGATGTTGGTGTTAATGAAAAAATTTTTTTTTTTTTTATTATAATGTCTTTTGGGTTTATATCTCTATAATAATTATGATTTTTTAAAAATTTTTCTAAAAAAATAACATATGGAAATTTAATTGTATCTTGTAAAACTTTTATTTTTTTATCTCTTGTGTTTTTACTGAGAACTTTTAAATTTTTAGATATTAATTTATATTTTAATAATTCAAAATAAATTGGATTTGTAATATTCATTATTATTTATATTAATTAACAATTAGATTGATTATATTTTTAATGATAATAAGACACTTTTTTTAATATTGATAGAATTCTTGAATTTACGGTCATAATCTCTTTAAGTTTTAAGAATTTTAAAATTCTGCTACGAACATTTTTATTTATATAATTTTTTTCTTTTAATAAATTAATAAATTTTTTTAAACTAAATACTTTATTTTTGTTAAAAAAATAATTGTTTATCAAGTTATATTTAAAAAAATGATAGTGCATATAATAAAATTCGTAAATTTTATTTTTATTAACTAAGTAATTCTTTTTCTTTAGATTTAATAGTTTATTTTTTAAAGATAATAAATTTCTTGGTGTAAAGCAAAATTTATAGGCTTTGTGAGGGTTCTGATCTGCGCAATTAATAACCTCAAATCCTAATAAAGGTAATTCATGTCCCACTGAACCATAAACTGTTATAATTTTATCAATTTTATCTTTGAGTTGATTGAAAGAGGTTAGTGGATTAATTAATTCAATATTTTTAAAATATGGAAGTACTTTTTTTATATTTTCTAAAGTTCCAGGTAAATAATCTGGGTGTGGTTTTATAAACCAATTATAATCTGTTTGATTAGATATTTTTGCTAAAAATAATAACCATTCATAAAAATCACAGAAAAAAATTTTACCATAGGCATGGGGATTGTCATAAAAACAATGCGTACAAATTAGAATATTAATCTTATTTTTATCAAATAATAAATTATTATCTAAAGTCTTATTCTTGCTAAAAGCAGACTTAGTAGAATAATTCATATCCACCCCTATTTTGCCGTCTAATCTTTTTTGTAATCTTTTTTTGGCAAAATTTAGTCCTTTTCTTCTTTCTTTATTATTTAATTCTCTAAATATTTTAGGATAATAATCAAACAATTGTAGCTTTAATGTATTCCAACGATTTATTCCAAAACCATCACCTGACAAAGTAAAAACGGGAATACTGTTTTTGATAGCTAATCGATTTAAAATATTAGTCTCTATATAACATCTGTGACTTAGAAGAACTGCTTCAATATTATTTTTTTTAATAAAATCTTTCCAAAAAATATAATTAGTCAAAGAAATGTTTATGATTTTATATAAATTCTTATTTTTGTTAACACAAAAGATAGATGCTTGATGAAATCTAATAAGATACGATTCGTAAATATCAAGTCCTATATTTACACTATCAACTGTAATATTTAATACATCTTTTTTGGTCTTACTTCTTTTTATTATGTTTTCAAATAAAATTTCTTTTTCTTTTTTTTGATCTCGATTTAAATAAACAACAATTTTTTCTGCATTAATGCTGTCGTAAAGTTTTTTATAAATTGGACTATAATTTAAATTAAAATATTTAAGTTTTGACTTAAAAAAAAAAGAGAAGATAGGTAAGTAAATTAACCGAAAACAAGTATTTTGAAATGACTCAAAGTTATCAAAAAGTATTATACCTTTATTAATATCGGTGTTATTATTTATTTTTGCCGATATCAAAGAAAGTAATTTTCGAAAATCACTATTAAAAAAAACAAATAAAAAACAATTAATAAATTTTAACAAAACCTTTTTTGATCTAATAGTTAACATGTTAAACATTAAATTCTTTTATATAAAAATATGTTAATTTATAAAGATAATTAAATAAATGATAATTAATAAAATTAAAAATTTTATACATAATTACATTGAGTTTAAAAAATTTTTAAATGAAATTAAAATACATTTAGACGCAAAGAATATTGCTATTGTGGGTAGCGCTCAAAGAATTTTAAATAATAAAAGCGGAAACCTCATAGACAATTTTGATTTAGTATTAAGGTTTAATGCTGCCCCGACTAACACATACGAAGTGTTTGTAGGAAAAAATACAAATATTATAGCTTGCAATTCTTTAATTTTTACAGATCAATGTCGTGAAGAGTTAATAAAAGAAAATAAAGATCCGTTATTTATACTAAAGCAAAAAAATAAAATTATAGTTGCGATAGTAGAGAATGATTTTGAAATTATAAAAAAAAATATTTTTAAATTTGTAGATAATAGTAATAAAGTTTTTCTATTTGATAACAAATTAAATAATATCTTGAGATTTCATGTTGTTTCTAAGTATAATTTTTTTAAAAAGTTTTATTTTTATAAGTATGGACCTAAATTAAGTATTGGATTAATTATCCTGTCAATCATAAATATATTAAAAATAAAATCTGCTTTTTTTGGATTTGATTTAAATAAAAATAAAAATAATATGCAATATTATTATTATACACCAAAAATTGAAGATCATGAAAATACAGCCCATGATTTCGAATTAGAAAATAAATTAATAAAAAAAATTTTATTTAAAAACGATAGAATTGATTTTTATTAAAAAAAAGCTCTTAAACTTAATTAACAGAAGTATTCTCTACGCATATTTTGCAAGTTGGATTCTCGTAGTATTTTCCGCATCTATGCAATTCTCTTAAATCGTTTGCAAATTTACTATTCCAAGCTTTGTACACCCCGTCTTTAAGATCTCCCAATTTTAATCTATTGCTAAATGAATTGCAGCAAGCGGTAATATTATCATTTCTAATTACAACTCTTTGAAAGGGTTGAGGGCATCTAAATTTTTGAGGGACATACTTTTCGCTTTCTTTCTTCTCTAAATCGACTTCGTCTGCATAAAAATTAGAATAATCTTTTTTATAATTGGGGGGGGTAAACTGTTGGAAAGTTACCATATCAACTTTATCAATCCAAAAATCTTGAAAGGCTTTTTTTTCGTGCTGATTGGACTTCATTACAACCATATTTACACCTGTGACTGGTAATTTATAGCCTCCTTTTTCTTTTAATTCTAAAAAAGTTTCTATATTTTTTACTACTCTTGCATATGGAATGCTACCAACTCTTATTTTTTTATAGCTTTCTGCGCTTGCTGCATCCAAACTAAATCTTAATCTAGTTAAACCGGAATCTAATATTTTTTGGCTTCTCTTTTTTGTTAAAGGGGAGCCGTTACTATTAATCATGATATCAATAAAATTTTTATCATGAGCGTATTTTATGTATTTTTCAAAATCTTTAATAAGCAAAGGTTCGTTAGTGCCTTGAGGTTCAATTGATGGACAATTGTAACTGGAACCCTCATCAACAATCTTTTTATATTTCTCAAAGTTCATTTCTAAGCTTATTTTCCCATCAAACTGCTCTAATAACAATTTATGGTCAGAGATATTGCAATGAGGACAGGCATAATTACAAACCTGTTGTAGGTCTAAATGCAAAAACATAGGAAAGTCTGTAACTAAGTTTAATTTATTAACTTCATCCCATTTTTTTCTGTAATCTATGAATTTTTTTCCAAGTATTTTTCCTAATTTTTCATTAATATCTTCCCCTTTGGATTTGTGAACTACTTTATTATCTGTGGTATAGATTTTTACGTTTTCCATAATTATAGTTTTATATGTGATCTTAGCTTTTTAGCAACGGGTTTTTCAATATCGAGCATAAATTTATCTTGATGTCCATTAATTGCCTGTTCAATAATTCTAATACCCCCTGTCATTTCAGCGAATCCTAGTGGGGTTAGAGATGCGGCCTGATCACTTCCATACATAGTTCTATCTAAAGTTATATGTCTTTCGATTGAGGACGCTCCTAAAGCAACTGCAGCGTAAGTTACAGCTAATCCACTTTTTTCATGACCACTATAGCCAACATTGCAGTTATATTTTTTTTTCATATCATTTATTAAATTTAAGCTCGCATATTCAGATTCAAATGGATAAGCAGAAATACAATGCATTAATTCAAAATCACAATTCTGATTTTTGAATATCTCTACTGCGATATCAATATCTTTATAACTGCACATTCCAGTGCTGATAAATGTATATTTCTTTTGTTTTGCAATTTCTTTTAAAAAAAATTTATCAACTATCATTGCGGAAGCAATCTTATTGTATTTAAAATTAAAATTTTTTAAAAAATCAAGACTATTCAAATCCCATGCTGAAGCAAAAAAATCTATATTTTGTTTTTTAGAAAATTCGTAAAGCTCCTCATAATCTTTCTTAGAAAACTCTAATCCTTCTTTTTGTTGACGGGTAGTTGTTCCCCATGGACTTTCTCTTGGCGTTTCCAAATCTTCTTTTGAATAAACTAAATTTATATCTCTTTTTTGCAATTTAACAGCATCAGCGCCCGCTTGCTTAGCAGAAATAATTAATTTTTTTGCTACATCCAGACTTCCATTATGATTAATACCAATTTCTGCAATTATAAATACTTTTTTTTTATTGATAGAAATCATAAAATTGTTCTACCTCCATCAATAACAATATTCTGACCAGTTATAAATTTTTGTTTTTTATTTATTAAAAAATCAATTGTATTTTTGATATCATGCTTATTGGCCATTCTATTCATCGGAATTAATTTTTTAATGTTACTAATAAATTTCTTTTCATGATTATTATAAACTCCTGCTGGAGAGATTGCATTACAAGTAATATTAAATTTTGCCAATTCTACTGCGTAATATTTTGTTAATCCGATAATCCCGTGCTTAATAACAGAGTAACTTAATGGCTTTGTAAAATTCTTGTATACACCTTTATATATTTCTTGATTAGGAGCAATGATTGAAAGATCCGAGGCAATATTAATAATACAACCATCTTTATTCTTAATCATAGAATCTTTAAAGCATTCAATAATTATATAAGGGGCTTTTAAGCCTACAGAAAGTTCCTGATCCCACCCTAACAATAAATTTGCTTTATTGTTTTTTATATTTTTAGGTTTTGGGTCAATGGCTGCATTATTTATAACTGTTCTAACAAAATAATTACTCAATTTTTTTTTTATATTCTTTACACTTTTTTCATTTGTAATATCACATTTAAATTTCAATATAATGCCGTGACTGTAAATAGATCTTAGTAATTTATAATTTTTATTTAATTTAGAAAAATTAATATCAAGCATAACTAATATTTGATTTAAATCTAAAATAGATTTGCAATGTTCTAATCCTAAAAAACCACCAGCTCCAGTAACTAGGCCTGCTATTTTTTTCATTAAACTGAATTAGCTAAATTTATTATAGTTTTTGCAGAGCTAGTATTTGCTTCTGAAAAATTTTTATTTTCAGACAGTAACATAAAATATTTCAATTGTTTAATAAATAAATAATCATTGTTTAATTTATAAAATTTTCGATAATTCTTATATTTATAAATGTTGGTAACTTGATCGCTAATAACAAAATTTTTAGTACCAAAAATATGATATGATCTTTGCGTATTTTTGTTTAAAAAATCAATCTCAATTAAAACATTAAATTTTTTATACTTTAAATAAATTTTGGCTTGATCATAAATATCAAGCTTATATTTTGCCCTTTTGGCTAAATAAATATTATATTTAATTGGCTTGCCAAAAAAATGTAGGCACAAATCGATTTCATGACATTCCGTTAAAACAACTCCACCTCCTAAATTTTTTTTGGCTGCATACAATTTTCTAAAGTTTTCATATGTATGCCAATGCGGCATAAAAGATTTTGTAATAAATTTAACAAATAAAATTTTTCCAAAAAAACCTTCTTTAATTTTTTTTATTGTTAGAACATTATGTGGGTGAAATCTTTTTTGAAATAAAACTGCTATTCTTTGCTTGTATTTTTTAACATGCTTTTTTATTAAATTTAATTCTTTAATAGAGATCGCAAGGGGTTTTTCAACGAAAAAAATTTGTTTGTTTTTTTTAAAATTTTTTATAAGAATATATCTAATACTAGAAGGAGTCGAAATAAAAATAATATCAGGGTTAATAGTGACTGCCTGCTGAAAACTTTTTAAAATTTTTAATTTATATACCTCGTTTAATTTCTTATTATTTGGTTTGAAATTTTTATCTAAAAATGGAGTTTTTTTTTTAAATCTGTAAGCATATTTAGCAAAGTCTTTATTATGAAAATATTTAGAAAAAATCCTAAGATGACGTTGCCCAGCACCCCCCAAGCCTAAAAATAAAATCTTTTTAAATTTTGTATTTTGCATCTTTTATTATTTTGAAGATATAAGATAAATTATTTTTCATTGTAATAAATGGATGCATTCCTCGATTTGTTTCGAAAGAAAAGTTTTTTTTATAATTAATCTTTTTTAAAGCCCTAAAAATTTGAAAAAAATTAACTTTTCCCGTACCTAAAACTACATTCTTTCCTTTATAATCCTTGTCCTTGATATGAACATGAATAATTTTTTTTCCGAAATTAATAATTTCATTATAAGAATTTATTTTTTTTTTTAGTCTATTGCCCGTATCATATACTAAATAAATATTTTTTGTATTACACTCTTTTAATAGTTTAAAAAAAAATTTATCTTCTAAATTTGTCTCTATGGCTAAATAAATTTTATTTTTTGATAATTCTTTAGATATATGCACAATGACATCTTTAAATTTTAAATAATTATCTTTTTTAAGATAACTTGCTTCAAATAAGGGCAAAATATATATACGAATATTCAACAAACGAAGCTTTGCTAGCATTTCGTTATAATATTTTTTTATATTTCTAAATGCTAAAATATTATTATTGATAAAAAAATCATCGCATAAGCTATAATTTTTAAAATCATAAAAATTACTTTTTTTTTTTAAATTTTTTACTCCATTATAGGAACTTAAGGGGTTAAAAGAGTTTTTTTCTCTATCATTAAAATATTCTATAAAACCAAAATTTAATATCTTCGCTAAAGAAAATTCACTTTCCCAATTTTCGGGCATATATTGCAACACGTCACTCTCCAGCGGGATAGATAATCTGCCTTGTAAAAAACCAAATTTCTTATTCATTAAAATACTTTATAGTTTTTTTTAAAGCATTTATTTGTTTTTTCGCTTCTGCAATTGAACCTTGGTTTGTACAAAAATTTAATAATTTTTTTTGCAGATACTTAGCTACAGGCGTTCCATGACAATTTATAATACATTTTTTAGAACAACTATTATAACATTTTCCTAGACCAGAGTTTTGGATAGATGGTTCATTTTGTAATACTTGAGATGCAGCATAAATACTATCGCCGCCATAACTCATAAAAACTTCTCTAAATTTCTTCCAACTAATTTTAGAATTGTTAATAATTATCGGTAAAGTATAAAATGTTGAGTAAGATTTTTTATCAATTTGCTGAGCAGTTAAAAAATTAGATTGATTAATTAATTTTAGCATTCTTAAACCTACATATCTTCTTAATTTTAAAAATAAATTTAATCTCTCTAATTGAGCCAAAACTATTGCTGCGCTAAATTCATTCATTCTATAATTATAACCAACTAGAGAAAATCTTTTTGCTCTTGGACTTTGTAAAATATTCTTGCTTACTCTTATTTTGTCAGCGTCTGCTTTTAAAAATTTAAAACCTAAATTTGAAAATTTTCTAATATTTTCTGCTAATTTCTTATTTTGCGTCGAAATAATACCTCCATCACCGCAAGTAATATGTTTTGCATACTGAAAGCTCCAGCATGCTATGTCTCCTATAGACCCTACGATGTTCCCATTCCTATCTTTGGCCCCAAGAGCTTCGGCACAATCTTCAATTATTACTAGTTTATTTTTTTTAGCTATTTTTTTAAAAATATCGCCATCACATATACCGCTATACATATGGACTAAAATTATAGCTTTTGTTTTTGATGTTATTTTTTTTTGAAGATCTTGTGGATCCATTAAAAATGTATTTTTATCTGAGTCTACAAATACAGGCGTTAATCCAGAATATATAATAGCATACGCACACATTGCTGGAGTTAAGGATGGAACTAAAACTTCATCACCTTTTTTGAGAAATAAGCTTAACAATGCAATGTGTAAAGCCGATGTGCATGAGTTAACAGTTACGGAGTATTTAATTTTATGCAAATCACACCATTTTTTTTCTAATAACAGATTAAAGTTTTTTTCTTTTTTAGGTCTAAGGCCTCTATTTAAAATTTTTTTTAAATAAACCACCTCATTTCCTCGAAATCGCCAAAAAAAATTACTTTTCATTTAACTTTTTGTAAAAATAATGTTTGTTTTAACTTCCAATCATAAGATTTTTTTGCATTAATCTTTAATATATTTTTATTTTTTCTCAAAAAATTATTAACAAATAGTCTTGATGAAAAATTCCCACATTTTTCAACAATTTTTTTTAACAATTTATAATCCTCATAATAATCAAGCGTTAATCTTGCATCTTTAATTTCATAAGCGGATCCTTTTAATGATAAAAATTTTATTTTTTTATTTTTAATAAAACCTTCTAGAATTTCAGTATCATAATTAGGATCTGTTAATTTTTTATTTTTTCCAAAAATAATTTTTTTTAAACTTTGAAAAGTAAGACTATAACCTTCGCTAGCGCCCCCTTCTCTAGAGACTTTAGACGGAAGAATAATGTCTAATTTTTTATTTTGGAGCAACTCCATACTTCTTTTTATCGACTTTCCATCAAAAAAAGGATCATCAGCGTCTATTGTGTGAAAATATTTTAAATTAAAATTCTTACAACAATAATACCACCTTAATATTTTATTTTTTTTAGGACCTCTAAAATATGAAACTTTTAACTTTTTTGATATTTTGACAATTATATTATCTCTTTTTTCTTCTGTGGTACAAACAATAGGTTTAATGTTATTTAATTGACAGCGAATAATTATATGTTCCAATACGGAAATACCACCCAAGTCTAACAAACATTTATTTTCTAAACGAGAAGATCCTGTTCTAACGCTTATGATACCATTAATTATATTTTTTTTAATAAAATGCATTTAATGAAATATTATTTATGTTCTTAAATAAAACCTTTAAAGGTAAATTTAAATACAAAATTTTATATGTATCAAACTAATTCTTTTGCTAGATATTGGCGATATTCGAATAATTTAACGTTGTAATTTGTATCTAAAAAATTTTTCAGTGCATAAATCAAGCCAATTGAGCTATTAGTAACGGTAAGCTTAACGTGTTACCACGCTTCCACACCCGTCCTATCAACGTCGTAGTCTACGACG
>Ga0114980_10002310_pt1 | contig 13518 bp, 12 predicted proteins | sample S_140806_EF_Meta_FD_87018 | JGI IMG/M metagenome (GOLD analysis project Ga0114980, IMG submission 87018) | Freshwater microbial communities from Lake Simoncouche, Canada to study carbon cycling - S_140806_EF_MetaG | ecosystem: Environmental > Aquatic > Freshwater > Lake | place: Lake...
CCGCGCTGGAGTTTCACGGCCACGGCGGGATGCGTTTGCAGATTCTCGATCTGCACGAGCACATGCTCGCGCACGGCGACTTCGAGCTGCTCGGCACCACGCAGGCGGCTGTAGTTCTCCTCCATGATGCGGCGGGTGGCCTCGGCATGGTTCAACCAGCTTTTGACGAGGGGGAGCTTCTCCATCTTTTTGGGACTGAGCATGGCTTGCAGAGCGCCGCAGCCGCTGTGGCCGCAGACGACGATGTCCTTCACGCCGAGCGCGGAGACGGCGTACTCGATGGTGGCTGGCTCGCCGCCATTCGAGGCACCGTAGCAGGGGACGATGTTGCCCGCGTTGCGCAGCACAAAGAGCTCACCGAGATCCGACTGAGTGATGATGGTGGGATCCACGCGGGAATCGGAGCAGCCGATGAAGAGCGTGCTGGGGCTCTGGCCGGCCACGAGCTGCGAGTAGAAGTCTTTTTCCTGTTTGAAGACCTGGGAGTGAAACTGGTGAATGCCGGAGAGAAGCTCTTTCATGGGTGCGCGGAGGATGCCCACCGTCAATCTTTTGGCAATGCCGCGCTGCCACGACGGGCGGAATTCTTGACACCGCGCCGCTCCTCCCGCAAAGCAAAGCCGCATGATCACCTACAATCCCAAGGACTGGTGGAAGCTCATTTTTGCCTTTCACCGCAGCGATACCTTCCGCGTGCTGCTGCCCGGCATGATCGCCGTGGCGTTCTACACGGCGCTGATCGGCTGGCTGGAGAATGAGGTCTTTCATGTGACCTTCCGCAACACGACCGTGGTGCACACGCTGATCGGCTTTGTGCTTTCGATGCTGCTCATCTTCCGCACCAACACGGCCTACGAACGCTGGTGGGAGGGGCGCAAACTCTGGGGCAGCTTCGTGAACAACTCACGCAACCTGGCGCTGAAGCTCAACGCCTTCCTGCCGGAGGCCTCCACGGAGCAGCGGGCGATGTTCCGTGCTCTCATCCACAACTTCATCCACGCCTCGAAGGATCATCTGCGCAAAGGCGTGGATGTGAAAAAGCTCACCGTGGAGGGCGGCTATGACGCGGCTTACTTTGCCAAAGGCGGCCATGTACCCAATCAGGTGCTGAAGGCCCTCTTCGTCGAGATCAACCGCCTGTACACCTCCGGCGAGATCTCCGGCGAACAGCTCATCGTGCTCAATGCCGAGCTGCAATCCTTTGCCGACAACCTGGGAGCCTGCGAGCGCATCAAGAAGACGCCCATCCCGTATGCCTACAGCCTGTTTTTGAAGAAGGTGATCTTCCTGTATGTCTTTACCATGCCGATCGGTTTTGTGCTGGACTACAGCTACTGGGCGGTGCCAGTGGTGACGTTGATTTTTTACGCCTTCGCGAGCATCGAAGTCATCGCCGAAGAAATTGAAGACCCGTTTGGCACCGAGGCGAACGATCTGCCGACCGATTCGATCAGCGAAACGATCCGCGCCAACCTGCACGACATCCTGTGAGCATCGCCGCCGTCTTCCGCGAGAACCGCGTGCCATGCCTCGCGCTCAACCTCGTCGTCATCACGCTGGTGGGCAGTTATTATCAGGTGCCAGCCATCGCGGAAGTATGGGAGGCGGTGGGGGCGTTCAAACTGAAATGGGCCTATGCCTTTTCACTCGGTTCCACGATCTTTGCGGCGGTGCTGCTGCCCTCGCTGGTGCAGCTTTGGATGGGCACGCTGCCTGCGGAAGGTCGCTGGAAGCGAGTGGGGCTGCTTTCGCTGTTTTGGGGGTATCGCGGCATGGAGATCGATTGGTTCTACCAGGTGCAGGGATGGCTTTTCGGCACGGGCAACGATGCGGCGACCCTGATCAAGAAGGTGGCGGTGGACCAGTTTGTGATGAGTCCGCTGTGGTTTGTGCCCACCGTGCTCATCGCCATGCGCTGGGTGGACATGGGCGGCTCCTGGGCACGCACGCGGGCCTCGCTCACGCGGGAGTTTTGGATGCGCACCTGCCCCACGGTGATGGTGACGAACTGGCTGGTGTGGATTCCCACTCTCGCGCTGGTTTACAGCCTGCCGCCCGTCTTGCAGTTCCCGCTCTTCTCGGTGGTGATGTGCTTCTTCATCCTCATCGTCACGCTGCTGGCACGCGGCGATCAGCGCAGCATCAAGTAGTGGCGCGTCTTGCCGTGCTTCTGCTTGTTCGTCAGAGGCGGCAGGTCGAGATGGAAGAAATGGCGCAGGGTCTTGGTGTGATGTTTCAAGACGGCTTTCGCGGCTTCTTTGAGCGCCATCCAGCGTTTCCACGGATGATCCGGCGCATGCATGACGTGCCGCAGCAGGCTGAGCCATTCGACGTAGGCTCGTGAGATGTCGCCCTCGGCAATTCCAGTCTTCATCTCGGCCGCGCCGGACCTCTCGGGATGCAGCATAGCATCGAGAAGCTCGGCCGCGCCTTCGCCGTAATCGACTGGCAGGCCGTTTTCGAGGTAACCGTGGTGATTGACGAAGCCGAAAGTGCCGCGACACACGGCCGCGAGCCGCTCCGAGCCGCAATCGAGAGGCAGATCGAATTTCGAGCCGCTACGTAGATTCGCCAGATGATGCACGAGATCATCGGCGGGATAGCTTTCATCCTCCAACGCGGCCACGACAGCCAGTCCCTCGCCATGCTGGAAGAAGCTGAAGATCTCGCCGCGCCGGGTCGGCACGCCATCGGCATCGATGAGGCCGAGCGTGCGCCACGCATGAATCGGCGAGCCAGAACGCGGCTCACGATCCGTGGTGGAGGTCTGCGAGTGGATGCCCGTTTCGTTTTTGACCACGATGCTGCGCTCCTGCGGATGGAAGAGCCGTTTTCCATGACTGTCCTCGTAGGCCATGACCTCCACCGGCGCGAGATCGAAGCAGGCAAACACGAGGTTCTCCTTTACCACCGTGCCGATGAATTCCGGCGCGACATCTTGAAGGACCTCCTCGACATTCGCGAGGATGGCTTTCGCGAGTTCACCGGCATGCAGCACGGTGATTTCCTCCAGCGGGATGGTCTCCGCTTGGCGAGGTAGTTTGAGCAGGCGGCGGATGGACTTCGTGGGCTTGATTAGTTCTCCATCGGGTGTGCCGAGGCTGATCTCGACGCCATAGGTGACGAAGGGTGTCTCGTTTTTGCCGCAGAGGGGCAAAGAGGCAGAGGAGGCAGAGTTTTTTTCAGCCTCAAAATCTCTGCGTCCTCCGCTCCTCTGCCCCTCTGCGGCAACTCGGACGTCCGAAGCGGGCCGCCGGATTTTTCCCACGCGACCGATGCCATGCGCAAACTTGGCGGCGAAGGCCGGAACGGTGAGCGTGGCATGCACGCGGCTTAGCGGCATGCGTTGGAGGGCGTGTTGATGCTTGCGTTCCCATTCGCCGGTGGAGCTCACAATCTGCTTCTCGGTGGCTTCGAGGCCGAAAAGAGCCTTTTCGGCTTCGGGAGGCATGTGGGAGACGTTTTCTTCCAAACCGAGCAGCGGAGGTACTTTGGCGAAAAGACGTTCGGCGAAGCGGTTGGCGGCTTCGAAGGGGTTTTCTTGCTTCAGGGCGGCGTGCTTCATCACACGCAAAAAGATCGGCCAAGCCAGCAAGGCGCTGCGATGAAGCCTCGCAGGTCTCGCATCGAAGATCGAAGGGCTGTCGCGGCTGGTGATGACATGGCCTTTATCATCCAGGCCGCGTCGCCCGGCACGGCCATACATCTGCAACAGCTCATCCGGCGCGAGTTTATGCTCGCTGCGACCATCATGGAAGGTCGTGCCGGCGACGTGAACGCTGCGCACGGAGAAATTGATGCCCGCCGCGAGTCCCATCGTGGCCACGATGACGCGAAGCTGGCCGGCTTTGGCGAGCGGTTCGATCACACCGGCTCGTGCGCCATACGAAAGGCCACTGTGATGGAAGGCGATGCGACGCTCGATGAGCGTGGCGAGGTCCTTGCCACACACGGCCCGCTGCTCCGGTGTGAGGTCCAGCGGATCTCCCATCGGCAGATCGGCGGCGAGACGTCGTGCGATGGACTCCGCTTCCTTGCGTCGCGGTGCAAAGATGAGCAGTGGGGCGAGATCGGCGAGCATCACCGCCGCAGCGAAACGCGGCCAGTAGTTCTCGAACTGCTTCTGACGCTGCGGCAGCGCCTCCATCGGCGCTTCTTCGAGGGGCACCGGGCGTTCCTTCGTCAAAACGACTTCGGCTTTGCGGTTTAGCGTGCGCATCCACACCACGACATCCTCCGGGTTGGCCACGGAGCCGCTGAGCAGCAGCAAGCGTGTGTTCGCGGGCGCGAGAGCGATGGCAGCCTCGTAGTTCGCTCCGCGAGCGTGATCGGAGATCATTTGGTATTCGTCGATCACGAGCAGAGCCGGGCCTTCGCCGCGCACGAGACGCTCAAGCTGTGTCTCCAGCGTCGCCACCACGACGGGCGCATTCACATTCTCCGCGATGTCGCCGGTGGCGATGCCGACATTCCACTTCGCGTCTTTCCACTCGGCGTATTTGTCATTCGCCAGCGCCCGCGTGGGCACGGTGTAAATGGCCTGACCTTGCAGATGACGGCCCTGATGCAGCAGCTCGAAGATGTAGGTCTTCCCTGCCCCGGTGGGGGCGCTCACGACGACATCCGTGCCCTCTCGCAACAGACTCACCGCCTGGTGCTGCCAGGGATCGGGAAGTTTGAGCTGGTTGAGGGATGGCAGCATGCTGAGCCGGTTTTGTGGCTGGAAATGGCGGAGGCCCGCACTAGAATCAACCCATGACCGACGCCGAACTCAGAAGAATCGTAGCCGAAACCTCCCGCATCGTGGCTGCTACCCAGCAGCAGATCGGCGCGTTGAACAACAAATGGGGCAGCTACACCGAGGGAATGGCGCTTCCTTCGATGACCAAGCTGCTTCAGGACAAGTTTCACATGGAGTTCATCGCTCCACGTGCGACGCGGCTCAAAGGCGGCGAGTCCATGGAACTGGACGTTTTTGCCTACAATAACGGGAAGCGAAACCAAGCCGTGGTCGTGGAGGTGAAAAGCCACGCGAAGATGGAAGCCATCGAGCAGCTCAAGCGAATCATGAAGGACTTTCCGAAGTTTTACCCGGAGCACCGTGACAAGGACCTCTTCGGCATCATCGCGGCGGTGGACATCTCCCAGGAGGTGGCGAAGAAGGCGATGAAGGAGGGCTTCTATGTGGCACGGATTTCCGACGAGACCTTCAAGCTGCAGGTACCTGCGGGCTTCAGGGCGCATTCGTTCAAGGCGGGCAAATAAAGCGCTTTCAAGCCTCTGCCATGACTGGCTTCATCATCGGCTCCGCCAAGGTGGCACGCGATGAAGCGAGCGCGGTGGTGATCTCGGCCTTCAGCCAGATTTTGACGCCATCCCAGAGGAGGCGCAGGGCGCTGGGATCCGGCGAGAAGCTAAAGCGTGGCGACCAGAAGTGGCCGTGGTTTTTCATGCCGTAGATGCCTTTGCGGATGCGCTCGCGGCCGAGGTGGGCGAGGCGGCGATTGTAGAAGGCCATGAAGCGACCGAAGAGAGCGCCTGCGGTGCCGTTGTAAGGCATCTGTTTCCATTCCTCCTTCGGGTTCATGTAAACGCCGCGCACAGGGCCGATGAAATAAGCACCGAGATCCATGAGGAAGGCGGCGTGCATGAGCTCGGCATCGCCGAGGTAAAAGTACTTCTCTTTGTAGAGAGCATCGAACCAGGTGCGCCAGGCACGCGGGTAGGCGAGGTTGAGATAATCGACGGCTTCCTTCACGCACTCGCCTTTCACCTCGCGGAGGATCATCTCCGTGGCGGCGGAAACGGTGTGGGCGCAGAAATCGAGGCCGTGGCTGTAGAGCGGGTCCATGAAGCCAGCGGCATCGCCGACGATGACCCAGCGATTCCCCGCGATGCGATCGGAGCGGTAGATGAGGTTCTTGTAGGAAAAGACATCGTCCTCATCGGGGACGGCATTTTCAAACATGAGCCTGCCGACGGGGTGCGTGAGCAGATGCGACTGGAGGCGGGCGAGGGGATTGGGGCCTTCCGGCGGATTGTAAATGCGGCGATCCCAGGTGACACCGGCGCTGAAGCTGCCATCGGGCAAAGGAATGATCCAGCTCCACCAGCCGTGGCCCATCAGGTGGTTCGTGGCGGAGGTGCGGTTGGCCTTCACACCCATGGTGAGGCCGGGATGCATGCGACGGCTCTTGAAACTATCGAGGTCGTTGACGTTCGTGAAACGGCACCAGATCGAGGAGGTGGGATGTTCCTCGGCAAAACTGCGCAGCATGCCCATCTTTTTGGCGAGCACAGCGGCCTTGCCGGAGGCATCGAGCACCCAGCGGGAGGTCACGGTGCGCATCTGGCCTTCCAGCGGCATGATCTCGAGCGTATGAGGCGTGCTGTCTTCAGAAAGCGAGATCGTTTTGATGGTGGCGGGGCGCATCAGCTCGCAGCCATACATTTGCGCCTCCTCCAGCAGATGCTCGTCGAGCAATTCGCGGTCGAGCTGGTAGGTGGGCAGGCGGGACTGGAAGGTGGGGCCGATCTCCGTGAGGTCGCAGACGGAGTCCGTGGGCGATTTGCAGAACCACAGGCGCAGACCGTGCTTCATGTACTGGCGGCCGGTGAGGTAGTTTCCCTGATGCAAAACGCGGGTGAGGAAGCAGCCGGCCACCTCGGAGGTGCTCTCACCCACCTTGCGGTTGAAGTGCGTGGTGCGCTCCACGACGAGCACTTTGAGCTCCGGGTGCTCACGCTTCAACAAGATCCCGGCGGCGGAGCCCGAGAAGGCACCGCCCATGATGACGACATCGTATTCGGCGGCAGGAGATTTCATGAAGTGAAAAAGGAAGTTGTCGTCGAAGGCGGATGGGCCGAAAAAGTGGTCTGATCGTTCCCACGCAAGCCATCTAGTAATGCCTTCCACCGATTCTGCAACCCACCAGCCACCCGTGCCTTCCCAGGCATCGCGTCATGGCCTGCACGGGGCGATGTGGACAAAGATCGTTTTGGTGTCGATGCGCTGGCTGCCGATGTGGCTCATCACGGCGCTCACCTACCCGATCACGCTGGTCATTTATGTGCTGGCCGTGCCGCAGCGGGAGGCCCTGAGGCAAAATTTGACCGCTCTCGTGCCCGGCGGAGCCGGGAGCAGTTGCATGGCGGGCTACCGCGTCCTTTTGCAGTTCGCCCTGACCTACCTCGACCGCCTCTGGCACCTCTACTTCGGCAAAGAAGTGGCCTGGGAGGTGGATGGCATGGGTCACTTCGAAAAACTGCGTGCCGAGCCGGGTGGAGCGCTCGTTTTCACCGTCCACAGCGGCAACTATGACATCGGCGCGTCGCTCTTCGCGAGCAAGTTCGGGCGTCTGATTCACACCGTCCGCATGCCTGAGATGACGGCTGACTTGCAAAAGCTGCGTGAGAAGGAACTCCGCGAGCAGGAGCACAAGCAGCCGCTGCTGCGTATCCATTACAACAGCCCCGGCTCCCACCTCGGCATGGAGCTCATCCGCATGCTCAACGCCGGTGAGGTCGTCTGCGTGCAGGGCGACCGCGTGATGGGTGATGTGGCCCCTACGCATGTGGAGGTGGGCGGGCTGAGATACGAAATCCCGCGCGGCCCGCTCGTGCTCGCCGAAGTGACCGGTGCACCATGCTACCCAGTATTTTTGAAGCGCCTAGGCCGCCTGCGCTACTGCATCGAGATCGGTGAGCCCTTCCACAACGGCGGCGGCAGGCCGAAATGCGCCCAACTCGCTCCGAAATGGGGCGCCATCCTGCATGACTTTCTTCAGCGGCATTGGGATCAGTGGTTTGTGTTTGAACCACTCGTCACCAAGGTGGACGCATGAGCTCCGAGCGATCACGCGCCCATTGCCTGCGCCGCGCCAATGTGCGCTTCGTTCTCACGTTGCTACCCGCCATGCTCTGCATCGTGCTCACCAGCCTGGGGCAGTGGCCGTGGGCGGCATTGGTGTTTTGTACCGCTTTTGCCACCATCACCATCGGCACCCTCGTGCCGCGCTGCTCGCTCTTTGGCCCCTTGGTGAAACGCCAGCCACCCGGCAGCCTGGCGCCGCTACTCACCATCGACGACGGCCCGCATCCCGAGCACACGCCCGCCATTCTCAACATCCTCGACCGCCACGGCCTCAAGGCCATCTTCTTTCTCATCGGCGACCGTGCGGAGCAATACCCGCACCTCGTTCACGACATCCTGCGCCGTGGCCACGAGATCGCCAACCACACGCAGACCCATCCCGCCACCACGTTTTGGACGCTCAGGCCGCCTCGCATGTGGGACGAGATCGCCCGATGCCAAGAAACGCTCACCCGCATCGCCCCGGAGCATCCGCCACGCTGGTTTCGCCCGCCCGCCGGCCATCACAACGCCTTCTGCGCCCTCACCGCCCGCGCCATCGGCCTGGAGACCCTCATGTGGACCGCCCGCGGCTTCGACGGCACACTCACGAACACCGATTCCATCGTCAGCCGCATCCGCCGCAAGCTCACGCCAGACGGCATCGTGCTGATCCACGAAGGCACACCCGTTTGCATTGAGGTGGCGGAGAGAGTGGCTGAAATGCTCGCGGACTATGCTGCCGAACGCATTCCATCCTGAAGCCTCGATAGAACCCTCGCCAGATCGCCTTCGATCATCGCCTCAGCATCCAACCACAATCCGGGGAACACACTGCTTTTCAGCAGGCCCTCAGAGTCCGGCTCGATCTCGATAAACTCTCCCTCGACGAGCTTCCACCACACGATGCGGTTCTCCCGCGTGATCCACACGAGATACTCGCGCACGCCATTCCGGCGATACGCGTTCTTTTTGGCATGAAGATCGTATCCAGCGCTTGAGGAAGCGATTTCGACCGCCAGCTCGGGAGCGCCTTCCACATAGTCATCCGCCGTCGTCCTCGACTGGCCGCCATGCTCCGGCAGAATGCGCAGCAACAGATCAGGCTGGTATTCATTGTCAAAATCGAGCATCACCGTGGCGTTGTCAGCCGCCTCGGTCTTCGGATGCTGCGCGGCATAGTTCACGATCCAGCCTGCCATCGCGATTTGCGGCTTGCCGTGCTTTTTGAGTTTGGCGGGTGAGGGCATATTGACGACTCCTTCGATCAATTCGGCTTTTTTGACATTCGTCATGGCCTCGTAGCGCCTGTGAAACTCCTGGCGTGAAAGCCTGTCCCCCTGTTCCAACGCAGGAATGCCACCTTTCGACCTCGGAATGAGCACGAAGTCTTCTCGTGGTGGGCGGATTGCTGCCGTGGCGGACATGGCGGAATGCTACCACGCCCTCGAATCCGCTCAAGCCCGCCTTTCGGCCACGATGAGGTAGTTATTGAACGGCGTGCCGCCCCACATCGGTTCAAGAAGAACTTGGAGGCCCTGCTGGGTCAAAACGCGTTCAAACTGCTCACGAGTCGGATAACACACGGGCGCGGCTTTCATCCAGAAGGTGACCTTGGCGATCCAATCCCCGAGAATGGTCACGCGATGCCGCCAAGTGGCCTCGCGAAGGCCGCTGCGGATGATCAATTTACCGCCAGCAGCCACGCGGGAGGCCGCGAGAGCCAGCAGCGCATCTTGTTCGGCGGGCGTGAAGAATTGCAGGATGTCGAGAATGATCACATGACCGCTGAAATCGGGCATGTCACGCCGTGCATCACCTGCGGCATAGCTCAAATCAATGAAACCGCTGCGCTCAGCCATGAGACGGGCGGCTTTGATCTTTTCGGCGTCGTAGTCGAAACCGGTCACCGGAGCGTGGTAACCCGCACCGCGGAGGTACATCGCCAGCAGGCCGATGCCACAGCCAATATCGAGCACCGGAAGATGCGTGCCGATGATCTCACGCAAGGCGGCCGCATAGACGGGATCGGAGCGCAGCTTGATCCGCGTGTAGTCGCGATGCCAACGCGTCGTGCAGAGCGCGGCGATGCGTTTCACTTCTTCGGGCGGGCATTCGAGCTTCATGCGTCGCCGATCCACCTGCGCGGAACCTCCCAGGGTGCAAGCACGGCGCACAATTTTGTTTTGAAGGCCACGGTGATTTCCGCCTGAGGCAGCGGCACGCGAGCGACGATGTCCTGGCAGCGCTCGGGATCGCGACTGGGCGCTCCAAAGACCTCCACCGAGGCCAGATCACCTGCCTTGCGGATTTTGGCCGCGATTTCATCCGGGCTGAGTTTTCGGCCCGCCACATTGATGCCGCGTCCGAGGCTTCGCTCGAAGCTCAAATGGCCATTTTCGAGCGAAACGGAATCACAGGTCAAAAAGCGGCCGTTGCCAAAAATCTCGCCCTTCAAGGTCTCATCGTAGCCGAGGCCCACCGAACTGCTTTCGATGATCAAACGACCTTCCAGCCCGTTTTGCGCCTCAATGCCGGGCAGCAGCTCGCCATCGCACGAGATCGCCCCGCACTCGCTCGTGCCGTAGAGGTTTCGCAGCTCCAGGCCACGCTTCTCACGAGCCATCGCAGCAAGCTCCGCCGTGAGCGGTGAGCCGGCGGAGATGGCGAGCGAGACATTCGCAAAGCTCACCTGCCCCATCAGCCAGGCCTTCCACATGGTCGGCACACCGGGCAGAAAGACTCGCTCATGCGACCGCATCGCCTCCATCAGCGGCTGCGCAAAGGGCTGAGGTGCCCAGCAAAGCGGCACGCCATGGAGGAGTGTCTGCATGACGGTCATCGTGAGGCCATACGAATGCGCGCAGGAGATCGCCGCCAACGCCGCGCCGCGATTCGCGAGATCGAAGGCCTCGTGCAGCCGGTCCACATCCGCCGCGATCTGCTCAAAGGTGAAAAACTGGCAGCGCCGCACCCCGGAGCCACCCACCGTTTGCTTGATGAAGGCCGTGCCATCCGGCAGCGGCGTCAGCGGCACACGCCGTGAGCGATCTTTTTCCACCCACTGCACCGGCACACCTTGAAGCAGCCCAGCCAGCGTGGCTTTTAAAATAGTCGGCGTGTCCCCCTGAGCGATGAAGACATCCTCCTGCGGCTTCAGTGCCCGCGCCTGAGTGTCCAGCTCTTCAAAGGTGAGCCTCCACTCCGGGCCATGCACCGCCACGAGCGCTGCGCGCTCTTTGATTATGCGATGCCATCGTTCCCGAAACGTCATGCCGTGATATGAGGCGGCGAGAGTAGAGGTAGGAAAGGCGGTTGCCAGAGGTTTTGCTGGCGGGAATGGCGGGAAATGTTATCACGCTCAGCATGCCCGGCGTTCTTCAGCTCAACCACCTCCGCAAATTACTCGATGATGAATCCGAGGTGGTCCGTGAGGCGTTGCGGCGCGAGCTCACCGGCATGCGGCGGGAGCTTCCGCAGTTTTTGGAGCTGCTCGATCAGCCGCTCACGCCCGAAGAGGAGCAGGCCGTGGCCGAGCTTTTGGAGCCTGCCCGCCGCACCGAGATGGAAGAGATATGGATGCGCTGGCGCTGGCTGGAAGGCTCCACCGCCCAGCTCGAGGAGGGCCTGAGCCAGATCTCCGCCTTTCTCGATGGCTGGAAGACGCAGCCGGGTGATCTCGGCCTCCAGCTCGATATGCTGGCCCGCGTGGCCTTTGAAGAAAGCGGTCGCATGAACGCCCACGAGCTGGCGGAGTGGCTCTTCGCCCAGCGTGGTGGCATCACCCGCTTCCGTGGCAACACGAAGGACTATTATTCCCCGCTCAACAGCAATCTCTTCTGGGTCATCGAGACCGGCCTGGGCAATCCGCTCAGCCTATGCTGCATCTACCGCTTTGTGGGCCAGCGCTTCGGCCTCGACATCGGCGGGTGCAACTTCCCCGGCCACTTCCTCGCCCGCGTGCAGGTGGAGGGAAAGGAGTGGCTCGTCGATTGCTTCAATCGCGGCAAATTCATGGATGCCGAGGATGTGGCCAAGCATCATCCCACCTCCAATCCCGCCATGGAGGAGCTCGTCCGCGAGCCTGCCAGCTCCAGCGCCATCCTGCTGCGCATCCTGCGAAACCTCGACGAGGCCTTCACTCGGGCGGACCGCTTCTCCGAGCGGCAGTTAATGCGCCGCCTGGCAGTGCGATTGATGGACGAATAGGCCTCGCGGCCTGCGCGGCGCAATTCTCGCCTCATGGATCGCCACATCCGCGAACTCCCTGCGGGCGACGGAGCGTTATCCAAGGTCAAAGTTGCCACCCGCATGCATCTTTCCTCCGTCATCCTGCTCCTCACTGCCTGCTGCGCCCTCGCCACAGAGCCGCTGACGCTTGATTTTAATCGCTACATGGAGGGCAAATACCTTTTCGAGCGGAACTGCCTCGTCTGCCACGGCCCGCGTGGCGATGGCAAAGGTGAGATGGCCCCCACCCTCCATCCAAGGCCGCGTTCTTTTCGCGAAGGCATGTTTAAATTCCGCACCACCCCCTTCGGCAGCCTGCCCACCGAGGATGATCTGCGCCACACCATCAAACACGGCCTCACCGGCACCGCCATGGGCATGTTCTCCCAGCTCACCGAGGAAGACGTGACCAACGTCATCGAGTATGTGAAGTCCTTCTCCCGCCGCTGGCGCAAAGCGGAGAACTACGCCGTGCCAATGACCTTTCCCGCAGAGCCAGAGTGGTTCAAAGAAGCCGCGTCAAAGGCCGCGCATGCCGCCACAGGCAAGGCACTCTTCCAAACGAACTGCCTCGCCTGCCACGGCCCTGCCGTTCCCGCTTTGAAGGACATTTGGGAGCAGCCCGCACGCCCTTCGGATCTGCGCCAGCCGCACCTCCGCTGTGGTGACCGTCCCCAGGACATCTACCGCGTGCTCACCACCGGCCTCAACGGCACGCCGATGGTCAGCTTTGATGCCACACTCACGCCCGAGCAGCGCTGGGACATCATCGCCTACCTCTTCACGCTGAAGCTGCCGGATGTGCCCACGCTCGGCAATGCACCACCGCGTGAGCTCACCAACACGAAAACAGCCGCTTCGCCATAATGACCTTCGGCCTTGGAAAAGGCCTCAAGTCGGTCAAAATGGCTGCATGACCGCTTTTCGTCTCGTCACCGTTCTCGCACTCTTCACCACCGCACTCACTGCCCAGGATTCCAAGTGGGTGCCGCTCTTCAACGGCAAAGATCTGAGCGGCTGGACGATTAAAATCGCCAAGCGACCACTCGGCGAAAACTTCGCGAACACCTTCCGCGTCGAGGACGGCATCCTGAAGGTCAGCTACGATGGCTACGAGAAGTTCGATGAGCACTTTGGCCACCTCTTCACCAACCTCGCCTACTCACACTACATCCTGCGGCTGGAGTATCGCTTCACTGGGAAGATGATGGCCGATGCGCCGCACTATGTGAACCTCAACAGCGGCATCATGCTGCATGCGCAGCCGCCGCAGAGCATGCGTTTCGATCAGGGCTTCCCCGCCAGCCTGGAGATGCAATTCCTCGCCGATGAAGGCAAAGGCCCGCGCTCCACCGGCAATCTCTGCACGCCCGGCACGCATGTGGAAATGGGCGGGCAACTCGTCACCAAGCACATCGTCAAATCCAGCGCCCCGA